>ENA-UERQ01001417-UERQ01001417.1-human-gut-metagenome-genome-assembly--contig:-NODE-1417-length-11729-cov-6.383196_pt1 | contig 11729 bp, 11 predicted proteins | sample MGYA00242986_ERZ507987 | MGnify/ENA primary metagenome ERZ507987 (study PRJEB26167, sample SAMN06115429) | human gut metagenome | host: Homo sapiens | place: China:Chongqing | collected 2015-04-15...
GAGAACCGCAAGCGGAATGTCCATCTGCACGTCATGGTAACGCCGGACGAGCTGGCAGCCATCCATGAACGGATGGCTGAGGCGGGCATTTCCAACGCCGGGGCTTATGTACGGAAAATGGCTCTGAATGGGTATATCCTGCACATCGACCTTGCGCCCGTAAAAGAGCTGATTTCTCTGCAACGGCGCTGTTCTAACAATCTCAATCAGGTTGCCATACACGCACATACCTATGGCGTGTACCCGGAGGAAATCGACGGATTGAAGCGGGACTATGAAAAGCTGTGGGGCGAGGTGTCAAAGGTGTTGCGGGAGCTCTCCGAGCTGATGGCAAAGTAAGACGAGGGCGGCAGGCTTCCGTTGCGGGGCTTGCCGCCCTGCTCTTTTTTACCACTTCGGGCCAGCATGACCCGAAGTTTTAGGACAGGATTTACTAATCTTTCGCAACATTTATGTCCCCGGGCAGGCATGATAAAATAGAGGTAGGAAGGATAGATAAAGGAGGTTTTGAAGATGAAGATACTGCTGAAAATATTGGTTGCTCCCTTTGCTTTGGCGTTGTCCCTTCTGGCGGCTCTGCTGGTATTCCTGTTTGATATTTGTGCCGTCCTGCTGACGATTGCCTCTGTGATCCTGGCGGTGCTGGGTGTCGCTCTTTTTTTCACGCCGACGCCCATAGGCGGGATTGTATTTCTGTTTCTTGCCTTCCTTCTTTCGCCGTATGGACTGCAAGCGGCGGCGGGCTCCCTTCTTTGGGCGCTGGACGGAGGCAAATCCGCTCTGTACCGGTTTCTGGCAAGTTAAGCAGCCTCGGGCCATACTGGCCCGAAGTCGGGGCGGTCTGAATGGGCCGCCCCTTTCTCATGGAAAGGAGGAATGATTTTTGGCTACCACAACTTTGTTGCAGCGCCATGCGGGCGAAGGCGAAACGATTGCTGAGGCTATCCGGGATTGTCTGGACTATGGCAAGGACCCGGAGAAAACAGAAAGCGGAAAGTATATCTCCGCTTATGAATGTGATCCGGCCACCGTGGCGGACGAGTTCCTTTTGGCAAAGGCCAGCTATGCCGCTATGACGGGCCGGGAACAGAAGAAAGAAAATAATGTGCTGTGCTATCAGATACGACAATCCTTCTATCCGGGCGAGATCACCCCGAAGGAGGCGAACCGTATCGGCTATGAGCTGGCTATGCGCTGGACAAAGGGGCGGCACGCTTTTATCGTTACCACGCACACCGATAAGCAGCACATCCATTGTCACATTTATTACAACTCCACCACCCTTGACTGCACCAGGAAATTCCGAAATTTTTGGGGCTCCAGCTTCGCCCTTCGGCGGCTCTCTGACAGGCTGTGCCTTGAAAACGGGCTGTCCATCGTGGAGAACCCGAAGCACCGGAGCAAGAGCAAGTATCGGAACTATGGGGAGTGGCAGAAAGACCGGAAAGGGCCGCTTTCCTATCAGGACCGACTGCGCCTTGCTATTGATACTGCGCTGGCGGAACGCCCCGCTGATCTGGACGAATTTCTCAATTTGATGAAGCGGGCCGGGTATGAGGTCAAGACGGTTCGGGGCGGCGGTATCAGCTTCCGGCTGACCGGGCAGGGACAGGAACGCTTCACCCGTCTGCGTGCCTCCACGCTGGGGGACGGCTACGACTTGCAAGATGTTCTGTCCGCCATTGAGGGCAAAGAAAAACGCCCCGGGCGCTCGGAGCGGAAAATCAGTCTGGCGGTGGATATTCAAGCAAAGCTGGCTGCCGGTAAGGGGCCGGGATATGAACGCTGGGCGAAGGTATTTAACATTAAGCAGATGGCCGCCGCTCTTGCCTATATACAGGACAATAACCTGACCGATTATGAGCAGTTGGCGAAGAAAGCCACCGAGGCGGCAGACCGTTTCCATGTTATTTCCGAACAGGTCAAGCAGACGGAACAGGCCATGAAAACCAATGCCGGGCTAAAGGCCGCAACGGTTCAGTATGCCAAAACCCGCCCAGTCTTTGAGCAGTATAAGGCGACGAAGTACAGCCGGAAATTCCTTGCGGAGCATGAGGCCGACCTTGAACTGTACCGGGCTGCACAAGCGGAAATGCGCTCTCTGCTGGGCGGGGCGAAGCTCCCCAAAATGGATGTGCTGAAGGAAGAAGGCCGTAAGCTCACAGCAAAGAAAAAACAGCTCTATGGAGAATACCAGAAGGCACGACGGGATATGCAGGAGATCGTCACGATCAAGGCGAACATTGACACTCTGATGGGCTACACCGAGCCGGGAAGAAAGCAGGAAAAGGAGCGTTAAGGTTATGAAAATAAGGAGCAAAGCGACGCTGACACTTCGGGCCATGTTGGCCCGAAGATACGGGTTTGGGGCGAGCCCCAACAAGCCGCCTTTGTGCCACTTGTGGCCACAGAGGCATTGCTTGCCACTTAGCGACAACCAATAATTGGGGCTTCTAAGGTATATCTGAAAATCCCCAGCACTGTCTTATTTATATAAAAGCAATACTACTTGAAGGAACATCGTCCGATCTTTGTAGCAGCCTGATTTTGGGCGAAAAGCTGTACCCGCACCTGTTGGAGATTGACCGGGCGGCGCGGGAGCGGATGGATGCCATGCTGCCCCGGATGATGGAGGCGGCGGGCGTCACCGAGGAACTGAAAGCCCGTGACCCCATGCGCTGGGTGGGGCTGATGAACACGCTGAAAGCGCAGGCGGAGGAAATCGTTTTTCAGGAATTGATCTACGGATAAGTATAGTATAAAAGAGGCCGGAATTTGCCGCCACAGGGCGATAAATCCCGGCCTTTATATCATGCTATGTAATTAAAGCTGCCATCCAGCGGATGCAAGTTTGAGGTTTAGGAAATTTCTATAAATTCCCTCTTGTGAAATCAAAGACTGGTGAGTTCCCTGTTGAGCAATTCTACCCTGATCTATTACAATGATTTGATCTGCGTTTTCCACTGTACTCAAACGATGGGCAATCGAAATTAAGGTTTTATTTTTCGTCAGTTCTGAAATCGCAGATAAAAGTGCCTGCTCATTTTCCGGATCAACGCTGGAAGTGGCCTCATCCAAAATAATAATAGGTGCATCTTTAAGAATCGCTCTGGCAATAGAAATTCGTTGCTTCTCTCCGCCGGAAAGTGTAGAGCCTCCCTCGCCGATGATTGTATTGTACCCATCTGGCAACGCTGAAATAAAATCATGGCAGCAAGCACGTTTTGCGGCAGCTTCTACTTCCTCGTGGGTAGCATCAGGCTTTCCAAATTTGATGTTGTTTTCAATAGAATCGTGGAAAAGATATACATTCTGAAAGACCATGCTGATATGCTCCAAAATACTATCCGCAGTATAGTTTTTTACATCCTTTCCGCCAATTCGTACAGCGCCATCCTGCACATCCCAAAACCGGGCAATTAAATTACACAAAGTTGTTTTTCCACTTCCAGATGGGCCAACAATAGCACAGGTAGTATGTTCTGGAATGTTCAGAGAGATGTCATGGATGACCTGCCGCTTGTCATAGCCAAATGATACATGATCCAGTGTTATATCGTAGTGGGAAGTTTCTAATTTGTCTGTGCTGGTGTCCATTTGAGGTATATTGGTGACTTCTTCTAACCGATCCAGTTCTGTGTTGATTTTCTTGCTCAAAAAGGCGCTGTTTCCCATTGTTTCTAAGTCAGAGTACACAGTAAATGCGCAAAACAGGAAAGTCAAGCAATAGGGCAAACTTATTTTTCCAGCCATAAAAAGCAAACTCGCCGCAGCAATCAGTACACAGCTCATGAGCTTATAGACCAGAATATAAAAACGGAGAACCCCGGCCGTAGCCTTTTCCTGCCCATAATCTGCATCCCACTTTTTTTGAAATGCGCTGCGTACTTCTCGTTGTCCTTCCTCACCTTTGGAGAAAGACCGTAGAACAGAAATCCCTCGGATATATTCCATTGTTTTGCTCACCAGGTTTTCCTGTGCTTCTTGATAAATAGGAGCATATTGCGCGGCTCTACTGCGGACCCAACGAAGAACAAGTAAACCTAATAATAGTCCAATCAAACTTAAAATGGCAATGATAGGGTTGAAAAAGAACATCATAATTGACATGAGAGCTGCCATAGCAACACCGCTTGTCATCTGCTCGATTGCAAGCATGGAGTAACCCTCTAAATCAGCAATCGTCGTAGTAAGTATTGTCTGAATAGTTCCTAAATTTTGCTCTGAAAAGTAGCCCATAGGAGCCTGTTTCAATTTTTCTCCTATTTCCAGACGATAATCACGGAAAATATCATATCCCGTTCCACTCATGGTACGGTCATACATCCATTGGAAGAAAAAGCGTCCGATAACACTTCCTAATACAACACCAAAGGCTTGTAGAATAATAGTAGGTGTAAGATTTTCTAAATGTAATAAAATCCAAAAAACACCGAACATCATAAAACCATTGAAAAAGGATTTGAGAATATTAAATGTGATGCCAACGATGATTTTCTGTCGGCTTCTACCCGCAATCTTAAAAATCCGGCGTATCATTTCAAGCATGGTTTTCCACTCCTCCTTTCAAGTCTGATTCTTATATGGTTCCGGCATAATCTTGCCACATCTTTTGATAGATGGGGCATTCCCGGAGAAGTTCTTCTTGTGTCCCACGGCCTGCAATATTTCCGTTTGCCACAACCAGAATTTGATCGGCATTGCGAATCGTATTCAAACGGTGCGCTACAACAATCAATGTCTTTCCGGCCACTAATTTGCTGATTGCCTGTTGAATTAGCGCCTCATTTTCTGGATCAGCATAGGCAGTGGCCTCGTCTAAAATGACTACGGATGACGGTTTTAGCATGGCCATCGCAATCGTAATACGTTGGCGCTCCCCGCCAGAAAGTCGGTCTCCGGCATCACCGGCCAGTGTGTCATATCCCTGCTCTAACTGCGTAATAAAGTCATGACAGTTAGCAGCTTTTGCGGCATCTTCTACTTCTTCATCTGTTGCTGCCGGATTACCCATGCGAATATTTTCCCGAATGGATTTGTCGAATAGGAAATTGTCTTGTGCCACATAACTGATTTCACCCATCAACTGCTCAAAAGGGATTTGACGAATATCCTGGCCGCCGAAACGCACAGAGCCAGAAGTCACATCCCAAAAACCAGCCATCAGTTTTGCAATCGTGGATTTACCAGAACCGGAAGGCCCAACAATAGCCGTCATAGTGCCGGGTCTGGTTTGAAAAGAAATACCGTGGAGAACTTCGGTTTCTTTATAGCCGAAATGTACGTCCTCAAATTGGTAAGTACGTTCTCCCAAAGATACAGGTTCAGAGGGTCGGACAAGTTCCGGGGTTTTTAGGAAAGCGGTTACTTGCTCCAAATTACCTTTTATCATGCTGACTTGCTCCATCGCCTCGGACACTTTCATCAATGGAGCAACGAACCCCAGCGGAACTACTAAAGATATTAAAAATACGGGAAGTGAAAGCGTTCCTTCCATGTAAAGCCATGCGCCTACTGGCAATGTACCCAAAAGAGTAGAAGGCAGGACAGCTCGTGCCGCTGCATTCCAAAACCAGCATTGACTCCACCACTCCATTGTAGAATCGTGAAAATAGTTGACAGACTTTGAGTATTTTCCATAAGAGGATGCAGAACGGTTAAACGCTTTAATGACTTGAATGCCGCTGACATATTCTACTAAGGAGCTGTTCATATCATTGGCAGAGCGCATATAGTTTTCCATTCGAGGGCCATAACCGCGCATCATAGCAGCGAAAAAGAGAATACCCAGTGGAATTGTGATTAGGGATGCAAGCCCCATGCGCCAGTCCAGAATGAAAATCAGGAGAATACTGCACAACGGCGCTGCAATATTCGATGGCAGCTCTGGCATAAAATGAGCCATAGAATCCTCTAACTTTGCAACATTATCTACAATTAGGTTTTTGAAAGTTCCCGTAGGCGTTTCCAGCATAACGCCCATTGGGACTTTTGCCATCCGATCTGTAATTGCTTCACGGATATTTTTCAAAATTGTGAAGGAAATTTTGTGGGACATAAGAGAAGATCGCCATGTGAGAAGCATTTTTATAAGCTGACATATGGCGGCTATTCCACTAAAGAACAAAACACGCTGTATGGTGGCTGTACCGCGGTAGAGTTCATCCGCCAACAGCGCCACCATTAGGAATGGTACGATACCAAACATTTCCCCTAACACAGCAAGAAGAATGGAAATACGCATTTTGCTGTTTCTCTCGCCCACAAAAGCAAAGAGTTGGCGGATTGCACCCGGTTCTTTATTTGGCATAAGAAAGCCTCCTTTCGAGCAACTGAAAATACAAGGAGGGTATTGCATTTTCGATGGCATCGTGATATAATCTGAATTACGCTGTAATATTACAGTGTAATTCAAGTATAGGATGGAGGGATGGAAATGTCAAGGGATTTTCAGCAGACCCATGAAAATCTTTTGGCCTGTGCAAAAAAGCATTTTCTGGAAAATGGTTTTGAACGTGCCAGTATTCGTGAAATCTGTAAGGCCGCCCATGTGACAAACGGGGCATTTTACAATCATTTCGAGGACAAAGAGGCTTTGTTCGGCGCACTTGTCGAACCAGTGGTTCAGGCGGTATCTGAGATGTATTCCGATTCTGTCATCAAGCATTTTGAATTAGCTCGGACGGATGAATTAAAGCAACTCTGGAAACTGTCGGAGGACACGATCCTCCAGATTATCGAATACATTTATGAACATTTTGATGTATTCAAACTGCTGCTGATGCAGTCTGCGGGGACAAAATATGCTTCTTTTCTGGATGATGTGGTGCGTTCCGATGTTCGGGAGACACAAAAGCTAATTGCGGAACTGAAGGAACGCGGAGTTCCCGTACATGATTTGGAGGATGACGAGTGGCATATGCTTGTTCATTCTTACTATTCATCTATCGCAGAAATTGTCTTGCACAATTATCCGAAAGATGCCGCGATAAAATATGCTCATACATTGGCCGCTTTTTTCAGTTCCGGGTGGCAAACTGTTTTGGGGATTTGATCCCCAAAATTTTTGATTGGAAGTTAGCGTAATCTAACTAACTGTGATAAAGGAAGGTGGTTTAATCTCTCATATTTAAAATGATTCTTGCTTCTTAATGTATCAATCGAAATTATATTGAAAGGACTTTTTGAAAATGGAAAACACAAATAAACTTACAGGCAAAGATCTTATCAATGTTGGTATTTATTCTGCAATGACTCTCGTCATTTTCTTTGTCGTTGGACTATTAACTGCGTTACCAGTAGTATATCCATTCCTTTTTGTGATTTGGCCGATTGTATGCGGTATCCCTATGATGCTGTATTACACAAAAATCAAGAAATTTGGAATGCTTACCATTACCGGCATCATTGGCGGTATCTTCTTCTATTTAATCGGCTATGGCTGGATCGGCCTGCTCGGCTGGGTGCTCGGCGGCATTCTAAGCGATGTTGTGCTCAAAATCGGCGGCTATCAGAAATTCAAAGTCACTGTTCTGAGCTATGCCTGCTTTTGCCTCGGTATCATGGGTTGCCCCGCCAATCTCTGGTTTGCCGGTGAAGCGTATTGGGAAAACATCCACACCTCCATGGGTGATCAGTACGCAAACACCTTGCAATCCCTGATGCCCTCCTGGATGCTGTATGTGGGCTTTGCGCTGCTGTTTGTGGGCGGTATTCTGGGCGCGCTTCTGGGCCATAAAATGCTGAAAAAACACTTTGAAAGAGCGGGCATTGTGTAATGAAGCAGCTTCAAGCGGTTGTTGAAAACAGAACAGGCTTTTGCTTGGACCCACGAACCAAGCTGTTGCTGATGGCCGTTGTCGCTACCGCAGAATTTCTATATAGCCACACCGCCTTTATGATCGCGGTGGCGATGATTCCCTTTGTGCTGTTGCTGACTAACCGACAGTATAAGACGGCAACGGTGTTCTTCTGCCTGTTCGCAGCGGGGCTGTTTGTGCAGGCTATCCAGAACTCCGTCCAGTTTCCCATGATTGTTAATATGCTGGTAGTCCTGTTGGTGGGACTGGTTCTGCGGCTGTTTCCGGCTTTTGTGATGGGAGCCTATATTATCAAGTCCACCACGGCCAGCGAGTGCATTACCGCACTTGGCCGGATGCACATTGGGCGGCAGATCACCATTCCGCTCTCCGTCCTGTTTCGTTTTATCCCTACCATGCAGGAGGAGTCGGCGGCCATCAAGGATGCCATGCGGATGCGGGAGGTCCAGTTCGGGACAAAGAAGTTCTGGCAAAATCCCGCCGCCCTGATTGAATACCGTTTTATTCCCCTGATGATCTCGGTGGTCAAAATCGGGGATGATCTCTCTGCGGCAGCCTTGACCCGCGGCCTGGATAACCCGGTCCGGCGCACCAATATCACAAAGGTCGGGTTTACCGGCTGGGATCTGCTGGCGGTGCTGATTGCCGGAACTGCACTGCTCTCTACATACTTTTTCAGCCCGTGGTAAGGAGGTGATACTGTGATTGAATTGAAAGATGTTTCCTTTACCTATGAGAGTGGGGAAACCGAGAACAACCTAAGCCATATCAATCTGGCAATTCAGGACGGTGAAACTATCCTGCTCTGTGGAGAGTCTGGCTGTGGCAAGACAACACTAACCCGGCTGATCAACGGTTTGATCCCACATTACTACGGTGGGAAACTGACTGGGCAAGTCCTCTTAGATGGGAAAGAGCTAAAAGACTATCCCCTTTATCAAATCGGACAGCGGGTGGGGTCTGTATTCCAAAACCCAAGAACACAATTCTACAATGTAGATACCACCAGTGAGATTGTTTTTGGGTGTGAAAACATGGCCCTGCCAGTCCCGGAGATGCGGAAGCGTCTGGAGGAGACTGCCCACAGCCTCAAGCTGGAAAAACTGCTGAACCGGAGCCTGTTTGCCCTATCCGGTGGGGAAAAACAGAAAATCGCCTGCGCCTCTGCCGACGCAATCCACCCGGACATCTTTGTACTGGACGAGCCATCCTCCAACCTGGATATTTCCACCATTGAAGATTTAATTGGCGTAATCCGGCACTGGCGGTCCGAGAAAAAGACTGTGATCGTCGCGGAACACCGGCTTTATTATCTCGTTCCCTACGCAGATCGGATTATCTACATGAAGCACGGAAGTATTGTACGGGAATTTACTGGGGCGGAATTTCAAAAATTATCGCCCGATGAATTGCAGGGAATAGGGCTGCGGGCGCTGGATCCATTCCATCTGCCTCCAGAGGCCTCGCCCAAGCCTTCCGCCCCGCAATTAAATATCAGAGGGTTCCAGTTCTCCTATGAAAAGCACGGCCCTCTCAATGTAGATATTCCAGACCTGACTCTGCCCCAAGGGGAGATCATTGGCATCATCGGAAACAACGGTGCGGGAAAATCCACCTTCGCCCGGTGTCTGTGCGGCCTGGATAAAAAAGCAAAAGGTATGCTTGAAATGGATGGGGCCTCCTATGACGCAAAGCAGCGCAGGCATATCTCCTATATGGTAATGCAGGATGTAAACCACCAGCTATTCACGGAAGATGTGCTGGACGAATTGCTGCTCAGTATGGACGGTGAGGACGAGAAAGCGGACACGGCCCGAGCCAAGGAGATACTGAACAGCCTTGACCTGTTGGACAAAGTAAAGCTACACCCCATGTCCCTGTCCGGCGGTGAAAAGCAGAGGGTGGCGATTGGCAGTGCAATAGCATCAGGCAAAAAGATCCTGATATTTGACGAACCGACCAGTGGCTTAGACTATTTCCATATGGTAGAGGTGTCTGATAATTTGAACCGCTTAAAAGACATGGGAAAAAGCCTATTCCTGATTACCCATGATCCTGAATTGATTTATAAGTGTTGTACTTATCTTCTGTTTATTCAAGAGAATAAGGTGCTATGGCATCGGCCAATGGATGATGAAGCAATCAAACTCTTACGGGCATTTTTCTCACATGAAAAAGGAGCAAATATAATCAATGCGTCTTAGCAAAACGCTTCATGCGTCCGGGGAGGACTACCTGGAAACCATCCTTGTTCTCCAAAAGAAACGCGGTATGGTGCGCTCCGTAGATGTGGCCCGGCACATGGAGGTGTCAAAGCCCAGCGTGTGCCATGCAGTGGCTACCTTGCGGGACGGCGGCTTTCTCACAATGGACGAAGATCACTTTCTCCATGACTTTGAGGACAAGAGAAAAGCCGCTGACGGCCTGATTATTTCAATCAGCGCAACCAGCGACCACGTTCAAGTAGAGTGGAAAATCTGAACACTCTTGATTTTGCCACTCTACTTACTTTCAAATCTAACATTTCTTTTTAATCTTGTTTGTACCCCTTGTACACCGATGCTTTAGGTCTTGTAGCTATTTTATGTTGGTTCTTTATGTTGATTCAATTTTCAATAGAAGCTGTGCTCAAAGTATTTTCACAATTACTTGAACTTTTATGCTTCAATGCACTGCTTTAGAACATCGCAGAACGCCATATCATCATCTACAGCAGCGATTGCAGCGTTAATCAAAGTTTCCCGGTCAGTGTTTCCCCAGTTAATATGCAGACCATATTCCAACGCCATGCAGCGAATCAGTTCACGGGTGCTGCGGCCATTTCCCTCGCGGAAGGGATGGATGATGTTCAGCTCTGCCATCGTCTGCGACAAATTCTGAATCTGCTTTTCTTCATCTTGTTCGGCAAGCAGCTTCTTGGAGTGAATGTTTTTGAACACACGCTCCAATTCTCGGTCAATCAGGTCTGGCGGGTAGAACATCGTGTCGCCCTTGCTGATTTGTTCTTTGCGGATGTGCCCTGCAAAGGGGTACACATCTTCAAAAAGGAAGCGGTGAACCCGAAATAGGTGAGTTTTGGTAAAACGTCCCTTGATTGGCTCCTGCAACAGAGCCATCTGCTTGACTGCAGTAAATTCTTCTTCGGCCTGTTTGAGTTCGGCTTTATCATGAATGTTCAACTTGTTGATCAGAACATCCGTATCCGGGTAGCAGTACATGGACTGCACTGTGGTGTAGACATCATACTTCGTGAACATAATCAGCCCTTCTTCGCGTACTTTGCGCGCAGTTCATTCACGACCTGCTGATAGCTGGCCTGACCGCTGCCAATGCGGTCAAGGTTGTTGCGTGTATCTTTGCTGATGGTCATACCCTCAATGGCAAAGGTGCCATATACATTGCGGAGGTTGCTCTTATGCTGGGCAGGGGTAGTGTACTTAATGCTCATGGTTTGGCCTCCTTCTGATTTACATAATACTATATAAAGTTTATCGTGTATGTGTCCTATTGTCAATCTATAACTTGTTGTCAAATGTAAAAAGCGCATCTTCCATTCATTCAAAATTGAAGTTGCGCTTTTACGGTACATCGTATTTTATTGTAAATTGGGATGTGATACATCTGAACCCCATGTGAGCTATATCTCAAAGGCCTGTAGCTCACTTGTCCGCCAACCATATTACGCCCCAAACAGCTTCATCCTGAAAATCAGCGGCTTGGTGGTCGTAATTACAGTCAGGAAAGTTCATTGGGCTGGCAGGACATTTTATATAGACGAATATACGTTGATTTTTCTTCTCTCGCAGTGCATAAGGTGTGCACAAAAGCGATATTGCTGGGAGAGCGTTCGGTTCGCATCCGAGAGGTCAAGGGTTCGAATCCCTCTAGGTCCACTTTTAGCAGCAGCGT
>ENA-UERQ01001482-UERQ01001482.1-human-gut-metagenome-genome-assembly--contig:-NODE-1482-length-11145-cov-2.953289_pt1 | contig 11145 bp, 14 predicted proteins | sample MGYA00242986_ERZ507987 | MGnify/ENA primary metagenome ERZ507987 (study PRJEB26167, sample SAMN06115429) | human gut metagenome | host: Homo sapiens | place: China:Chongqing | collected 2015-04-15...
GAATACGGTTGAGCAAAACGCGGTACTTTTTCCAGGCAGTAAGACTTTTTTGTTCGTCCTCAGTGGCCATATCTAAATCAACAGCATCCTGCAACATAGCGATGATGTCAGCGGCCTGTTTCATCAGACCTGATTTCGTGGTTTGTGCTTCACTGACAAGCGCATTATGTTCAGCCTCTGCATCAGCAACCCATTTAGTACCATCCCATTTTTGCCAGGCTGAATCTGGTGCAATCGTTGTTGTCCCCGCAGGATATGCGCCGGGTTCAGTGATAAATCGTGTCTTGCCCGTGCCAATGTCATAAACCACCTCACCACGATGATCCTCAACGAGACGCCAGCGCTGTTTTTCACAATCAAAAACAGGGATAAAGCCTGCTTTTGAGACAGGCGGTTTTATCGTCGTACAGTTTGCCGGTAGCCCTGTAAATGGCGGTATCATCGCATCCCCCTTACCAATAAACTCATGCGTATCTGCTCGCAGGTTATAGACGGTAATTGTTCTGTTTTCTCCGGTCATTTCAAAAGTCATCAGGCAAGCCTCACAATGTAGTTAAACGCAATATTTTTAACGGTATTCTCTGCATTCCCGGTGGCGTGAACAGTCGCTGTATGTCCGTGATACCCCATAACCACATAATGGTTATGCGCACCGATGCCCACCCAGTGATCATGAGGACCAATCCATGTCACATGAGCATGATTACCGCTTCCCTCAATACGATCTCCCGCCGCCCATGAGATATTTGACGAATGCATTCCCAACCCCTGACCCGGGGTATCGCGGTATGCAGACGTTGAGCAATAACGAAAGTTATGGACGTGCCATCCCCCCTCAGTGGAGGACTTATTTCCGTAGTCAAAACTGGTTGTTGGTTTTGAGCCATAATCAAAAGAGCTGGTATATTTCGTTCCCAGGTCTGTATCGGAAATACTGGCTGCGTGGGCGTGCGATTTTATGCCGTCCTGTTCATACGAGAGTTCCGCGCGACCGTCCGGCTTACCCTTAATCGTCTGACCTCGCATATCCGGGATAACGCCAGCAGGGTAAGCCAGTGCCAGAAGCGGGTACGCCGCTTTATCAAATGACTGCCCCTGCATTATCGCCCAGCCATCAGGTGGATTATCAGCTGGCCACGGTAACGGAACACCAACCGGAAGGACGTCACCTCTGCTCAATATTGCCAGTTCACCCAGACCAAGGTTTTTTCGGGATTCAGCTTTATTCTTTACATCGGCTAAATTCGCATCCTTTCGCAAGAAATCACTGCTGGCCTGTTGTTCGTTCAGACTCCCCTTTGGCCGCAAATCGGTGATGTTTCCATTTACATCAATGCTGGCCACTGCAAACACATAATGCTGTTCGCCGTTCTGCACATAGTCAGCCAGGTTTTCCGCTACGGTAATTTTGCGCTGCACATTCCAGACACTGGTCAGTGTTCCCGTCCAGCACACATCCAGCCAGACCTTTACCGGCTTAGCCGTCACAGTAATATTCTGGTTTGCGGCCAGCGATGTACGCAGCCCCGCCACATAGCCGGTGCCTTTGGTGACAAAAAACTGATTGCCGGTTTTTCCGACCAGATAACCGTCCCCAAAGAATGCCGCCGCGCCGTAAATATCCACATTCTCCAGGCGCTGGCGTTCATCCATCCCGGCCATACGCGCCGTGAAATCAATCTGCCAGGTTTCTGCCGGTGTATTAATTCCGGTTTCAGCCTGTGCACCGTTGTACTCCATCAGAAACGAACGGGTCAGCACGTTCCCCTGCTGCCCTTCCGCTGTTTTCAACTTTTGCTGCACAGGCGCATGAACAATCATGGCCAGGGTGCCGCTGGCCTTGTTCAGCAGGCCGATCCAGTTGAAACTGAAGTCGCCCACGTCAGCGCCCAGAACGGCGGAATACACCACCCCATTTTCATTCACCACGCCAGTGCGGGTAACAGGTTGCCGGTGAACAATCTGCTCTACAGGTGGCAGAGCTTCATTCCGGTCAATGGGTACATCCGGATTCAGTCCCGGTACACTCGCGAACACAAATTCATCAAGCATCACTGGTTCGCCAGTAGAACCCTGCTGCGCTTTCCAGTGTTCAAATGCCAGCGTGATAGCTGTCTGTGACATATAAAACTCCTTACAAACCCGCGCTGAATGTCGCGCTGTGGGTTTCCATACCGCTTAACGTTGCCGGATAAACCACGTATTCCCCCTGATCCCATCCAGCCCGGATGGCCAGCTTTTCAGAGGTGATCACTTCAAACTGATAGCGGCGACAGGTTCGCCCGTACTGGCGGATTATCTGGATAAGCAACTGCGTGTTGTCCGCGATCTGACTGTCAGTGACGCGAACCAGAATCACATCCCAGTCAATGTCTGGCTGGCGCTCCAGCAGTTCCACATACCCAATACCCAGCCGTTCAAAAATATTGATAAATCCCGCTACCGAACCGGCATCACGCGCATTAATAAAGGCGTACGCCACGCGCTTGCGAAACAGGTTTAATGGCTCCCCGTCAAAACGGGTAATATCGCGGTCATAGGCCAGCAGGTTCAGCAATGCCGGTGTGCAGGTCAGCGGATCAAACTGATTCATCGGCCAGGTTATCCAGCCGTAAACCTCCGCCCAGAATCGCCGCGCTGTATTCCGCAGCTTTTTCGGCTCCCCCTGGTTCATCCAGGAAGGAAGCACCATTCCGGCCAGCTTTTTCATGAACTCATTCATTTTCAAGACTCACTACCAGTGATTTCAGGCGCGGCACATTCAGCTCACTGGTAATGTCACCCAGTGAAAAAGCCAGCGAATCCGCCAGTGAAAAGGTTTTGTGGATCTCGCGTCCCAGCTGAGAAAATGAGAAGCGCGAATATGGCCACGTCTTTCTGACGTCAAAATCCGCATTCTCACGAAAAGCACAGCGGATCAGGTTTTCAATCCCGTTCTTCAGGCTGTTCTGTTCGTCGTCTGTCAGGTTGGTCAGATTTCTGACGTACACCGTCACGGCCAGATCGTGAAGGGTTTCCGGCATGGCGTAACACTGCATATCATCGCCGTGGCCGTGATGCCCCTGCGTGTTGATGTAATCATTCACCGCATTCACAAACGGCGCGGAAGCCACCCCGCTGTCCAGCAATAAATAGGCGTTTGCTGTACCCGGTCCCCTCGGCGCTTCATGCTCAAAGAAAATCCGGTCAATACTCAGCCCGACAACACCGGCAATCATTGAACGGTAAACCGCATCCGTGTGGTAATTGCCCACCAGGTTGAACTGATTCCGGCAGCGTTCCCGCAGTTCATCATCGCTTTCCTCATCAGCCCCGGGTACCGTCAGCCAGTTTTCTTCACTGACCACGTGGCTGATGCCGTCAACGGCCACTGGCAGAATGCGGTAATAACCCGGTGCAAGGTTGTATGCGCCGCCTGTGCCGGTCGCTTTTACCGGCAGCAATGCGCTGGCTGTACCGGAGGGGATAACCACATCGTCAGTGGTCGCCAGCTCATACACCCGGCCGTTGATGCGTTCAGTCTGGATAACCGTTCCGGCCTTTACCGTCACCACGGCTATGGCATCTTCCTTAAAGAACCTGATCACCCCCTGTGCTGCACTGGCGGGCTTTGCTGTGACGTTTACCGCCCAGGCCAGCAAACGCAACATGCTCCCGCTGGCCGTGGCCACAAACATATTGGCCAGCACGGTGAATACCAGAACATCCTTCAGCCACATCACCGGTGCTGTCACAATGGCCGTAATCAGCCGCCAGAACGGTGACATGCGGGATGTATTAGTAATGATCCCTTCCTCGGCCGCTATCGCATTAAAGCGTTCGCGCACTTCCGATTCCGTCACCGGCATCCCGCTGGCTTTCACTACATCCTCAAAATCAACCTGGGGCTTCTCCGTCATAAGTCCACCTGATAAGAAAGTGTGCCAAAATCGTAAGTGCTGGCTGTCACCCAAAGCCGCTTCTGGTTTTCTTCACTGATTTCCACCGTTCCCGGAACGATGCGTTCATCGTTTTCAACCAGTAATTCCAGCTGCGTAAAAATATCTGCTCTCAGTGTCGGGCTTCGCTCTGCAATTAATTGCGTGGCCAGTCCGCTTTCAATAATGGAGTGAATAATGTCCTGCCCGATACTTTTTCGGTTATTACACAATTCAGGCTCATTTCCGGCGTTTAATAAGAAATCACCCTTCTCAATAAGCAGGTCAATATAAAGAACATCACTCATGCATTAAGCTCCTGCCATTCCATTAGCAGACCTGGGGTAAATGGCTGTTCACTGTGGAAGTGCACTTCTCCAATGTTTTTGCTGTTGTCCGTTACCGATTTTGAATTTTTGCTGATAGAGCTGCTGATTCCGCCCCGGTCAATGCCTTTTAATTCCCCGCCAGTAGAAAGCGTATTAGCTGTCAGTGCCGGCTGCGTTTCGTTCGCCAGTGAAATATCGACGCCAGGAATTTTATTGAGCTGTCCGACGATCCAGTTCCACGACTTCAGAAAACCGCCTTTGATGGTCTGCCAGACGTTATCAAACAGGGATACAATCCCGCTGGCCATCCCGCTTAATGCCTGGGAAGGTGAGAAGTCAGCCAGCAGAACAATAAAGCTGTTCCAGCCGTCCTTAATCCCCTGCCATGCAGCGGAGAACACGCCAGCCAGCCATTCCACCACGCCCGCCACCGCCATAAACGCCGCCGTATTCATCACCGCCGCTTTAACATCATCCCAGTGTTTAATCAGCAGGTAGCAGCCCGCCGCCAGCAGGGCTATCGCCCCGATAACCAGCAGCACCGGCCAGCTCATCAGATTAATACCAATGCCGGCCATAATTGCCGCCATACGGACAGCCAGCAGCGTGCCGCGAAGGAATTTAAGCGTCAGGTTCCAGGCTGTAACGGCCTTTGAGGCAATCCAGACGGTGGCGGTGTAGATCTTCGTGACTGAGGTCAGCGTCTTCCAGAGAGCAATCGCACCCAGTTTAATCAGTTTTGATACACCCAGAACGATGTTCGCTACCGCGCCGGCAGCAGCAAACCCCAACAAAGCCATAGCCGCGTAGCCGATAACACGCGCAATGTTGGGAAACAACTGCATCCAGCGGGCAAAGGTCTGCCCCATATCGGCCAGGCGATTCAGCATCGGATACAGGACGGGGATCAACGTCAGTCCAATGACGGTCTGGATGGCCTTCAGGATCTGCACAAAGCGATCCCACGGTTTCACCAGTTTCCCGGCCATCTCCTGTGTACGCTTCAGCCCGTCAGAACCGCCCAGCTCAGTGATATTGCGCTGCAGTAAGGCCACATTACCGTACAGGTGTTTCACCACCGCCGAACTGTCACCAAATGCCGCATCCAGCTCCGCCTGTGCTTTCAGGTTCCCTTCCAGGCTTTTGCCATACTTACCCTGTAACTTAATCAGCATTTCAGGCATGGACAGCATTTTGCCGGTGGCATCCGTAAAGGACAGCCCCAGCTTTTTACCGCCCTCAATGGCTCCGGTCATGAATCCTTCATAAGCGCTGCTGGCTTCCGTTCCCAGTGTGCGGTTCAGTTGCCCCAGCACAGCCAGTTGCTCATCCAGCCCCACACCGTAGTTGGTACCCACGCCGCGCGCACCTTCCATCAGGTCTTTGATGACGCCCATTTCCGTGCCGAAGACCTTACGCATGTACACCATTTTCCCGGCCAGCTGTTCCGCAAACTGGACTTTACCCAGCCGTTCAGCATCGGCGGAAAAGTTGCCGTACATCTGCCCCATAAACTCCGCTGTTTCGGCAGATGTTGATTTCAGGGCAAACGCCAGCGTGTTGGCAACTTTCGTCACCTTCGGCAGTTCCTCGCCGGTCAGGCCGGCAATGGCGGTGTTGATGCTCTCGGTCGATTTGACAAACTCCACCGCACTGGCGCCGTAGGTTGTACTGAACCGCAGCGCATCACGCTGTACGGCCTTTAATGCTTTGTCATCAATACCTTTTGCCGCTGCATCATTCAGCGCGTCATACATCTCAATGGCCGGCGATAACGCCCCTTTAATGGCCATCCCTGTACCGATTAACGCCACGGCACCGCCACCAATCTGCGAAAAGGCTGCTTTTGATTTTTCAGCAAAGCCGGTGACACTGCTCTGCGCCTGTTTTAACGGACGCGTCAGTTTATCAATCAGGCTTAATGTAAAATCTAACTGTTTCATCCTGAACCTTTAAACGCGGTGCCTATTCCGTTAGCGACCGCTATTCGCATATTTTCCCAGTGGCGATTATCCAGCCAGATAGCGGCGGAAATATCATCCACCGAATCCTGACCGTGGGGTAAATAATGACGCCGCAGAATTAAATACTGTTCGAGTCCGTTCTGTTCAATTGACCGGACTCGCTTTGTCAGTTTTTTACTTCAATTTCCAGATCAGGTGCATAAATTTCATTTACTTTTCCGGCAAGCTGAATGGCTGCGCCCGGACGTTTCAGAATGTCTTCCAGCGCTTCTTTACATTCTGGCATTACAATGCGGATAAGGTAATTGTGGGCAGGAGCCACTTTATTATCCATCGCCATTTCATTGATGAATTTATTATAAGCCGTCTGATTTGGCTCAAAGGTAATTTCTTTTTTACATACAACCAGATTAATTTTTTCCATAAATAACGTTCTCTCTTAAATTAATTTCATCAACCAGCGCGTTATGACGTGCAGCACACTGTCCGTATAACTCCAGATAAAGTGTCAGTAATTCCGCTGCGTCTTTTCCCTGCGTGCCACTCAGGCGCGGCAGCTGCGTGACGCATTTAGTTTTCAGGTTTTCCTGATAGCGTACGTTCGGTACTGGTGACGGCTTCGTTGTACATGCTGACAAAATCATCAGACAGGCACTTATTGGTAAATACCGGCTTAACCACTTCCGTACGAATTTCACGCGGTGGCGCATTTTTCAATGCCTCAAGTTTATCTTCCAGCCGGCGACCAGATATGCCGGCAATATCAGCCAGCCGTTCCCCGGTCGCGGTGGCCACTTTTGAGACAGTCAGATCAATACTGTCCCGCTGCCAGCTGGCCGTTTTCCAGCCGGCCAGAAATGCCAGAGCAAGGGTGAATAACCAGCCTGACACCACGCGATCCATCAGCGCACCCCGTTATGTTCCAGGCTGAAATGATTGCCATCAGGACGGGTTTTAAAGCGCCCACCCCAGCTCCCGCCCAGCGATTCCCAGTATTCACCCAGCGGCAGATAATCTTCCGTGCGGGTTTTATATTCCCCCTTCACGAACAGGTTAAAATCCACCGCCAGACGCAGGGTGTGCAGACTGTTGGAAATGCCGCTGCCCTTCTTCGCGTTCAGTGCCGCCTGTTCCGGTGTCCGGTACGCTTCACCAAACGTCAGCCACATCCCGTTGGCGTTGGCATACTGGATCAACAAAGCAATCATTGATGTAAATCGTTGTTGTTTCTCGCTCAGCGTCATTTCCCTGTCCCTTTATCAAAAATCCCTGTAAAGCCACGTTTGCGTAGCCAGGCTTCCACCACGTTCTGCCCCAGAATGCCCAGCGCGGAACCAAAGCCAGCCAGCGCAAGCGGATGAATATCCGGGACAAAGTACAGCGCCACGCCGGCAATCAGTGACAAACCACTGCCCACAATGACGCGGCCTGTCACCAGCCGAAGGGTGATCGGCTCGTCACTGTTAAGTAATTTACCCAGCGCAATCATTGCCCCCATGACTGCCAGTGCAATGAACCCCTTTTCATACTCCTGCATCCTTGCAGCCTCTTATCCAATCAGGTTTTCCGTGGCTTCCGATTCCAGATACGGTACGCCGTTGATGTTGACGAACTTCGGGCTGGTCACGAAGTATTTGATTTTGTGCGTGGATACGCTGCCCCCCTTCGGATCGATATCCAGAAGGTTACTCAGCTGAAGTTTGCAGCCGAACGTCTCCACCTTGACTTCCTCATTACCGGCTTTGGCATAGAAGAGGAAATCCACTGTTTCAATACCGCGCCAGGAACCCGCCGATCGTGCTTTGGCCGTCAGAATCTGAAGCACTTTTGAGCTGACTTCAATTTCCCCTTCGGCGGCAACATCGCCGTCAACATAGCCGTCCGGGACACCACGTGTCTGGGCTGCGGCGCTGTTGTCGGTGATATCCAGCGAAATCTTTTCAATGTGGATCAGGTCGCCGTCCAAATACACGTCAAAGTACATCCCTGAAATACGTTGGTTCAGGCGCTGGCCTCCAGACTCGCATCCAGTAACAGACTGATGGTGATTTGCAGTGGTACTTCATACGTACGCACCACAATGTAGATATCCACTGCCTTTTTGTTCTTCCAGACAATGGTCACGTCACCGTCCTGCGGTGGCTTCACTTCGCCCGGAAATGACACGCCGTTAATGCTGGCCGCCGTGGACATTTCACGCAGCGGACGGGCAAACAGCGTCTGGTGTGCGGCAATACTGCCCGGTGTACTGTTGAGTGAACGATCGGCAATCTTGCCGATGGCCAGCAAACGGACACGACGTGCAGCCTTATCCACAATACGCAGCGTCTCAATCGACTGATAATCACCGCCCTCAACGTCGAGTGTACGACCGTCAGACCAGTAAAAGCCGTCGTAGTCCGGATACCACATTGGCACGCTGAAACGCTGCGCCTCCAGCGCCTGAAGGGTCGCCAGCTCCAGTGTTGCCCCTGTGCCATCTTTCGGCAGTTCGTCACTGCCCAGACTCAGTAATGGTCCGGTTTTCACCCTTGCCGGACTGTCAGCGATGGTAACAGCGCGATTACAGAGACGACCGGCCAGCACACCCGGTTCATGCCCCCAAAGGCGCGGAACCAGCTTCACCGCTTTTTCCGCAATACCCTGCTGAAGTGTGGACATACGCGTCAGGTAATCCGCCTGTGTTTCGTCTTTCTGCATTCCCTGTACGGCCAGAATGAACCACACCCAGCGGCCGTATTTTGCAATCAGTTCAGATCGCAGCGTTGCCGCCTGGTTAATTTGCTCTTTTGCGGCCACATCATCAGACAGCACCACACCTTCCACCGAACAGGAAACCTGTGCCGCTTTGACGGCATCAACCCACGCCCCTGGCTCACTGTCAGCGGCTAGTACATGGATAAATCCCCACCAGTTTTGCCCGGCGTTCGCCAGTGCGGCCAGAACATCACTTTTTAACGGGCTGTCACCCTCTCCCAGCAGCGCATCAAAATCACTCTGTGCGTTAACTGCCTGTGTTTTCCCTACATTTTTGGTTCCCGTACCGATAAACAGCAGCGTGCGCTCCACTTCCGTGGTTTCACCCAGCAGCTGATTTACCTGGTTTACGGTCACAATTGGCCAGGTCATGATCTCCCCCTGATATCCTGCGCGTTAACATCCCAGCCGAACCCGATAGCCTGAAGCTGTCGCGCCAGCGCTTTGTTAAAATCATCCTGACCGATCCCCAGAAATCCCCTGGCAGGTAAATCAATCTGCCAGGACGTTTTGACCGGTTTGTCCTCCAGTATCCGGATAAGCAAACCTGCCTGTCGGGCGGTCATTTTTTCCTGTATTTCCTTATAACCGGGCTTGCGCCAGCGCTTGCCGCGCCTGACTTTATACCCGGCCTTACGCAGACGTTTCGCCTGTCGCAGTGATGCAGGTTTATCCCCCTGCTCACGGCCTTCCACCTGCTTGCGGTTGACGGTCACGCTCATGCCATTCTGCTGGACATAACCCACCACGCCGGCAGGCAGGTTTCCCTTCGCATTCCGGTAATTACCACCGGTCAGATACAGCCTGACAGACTCCGTTTCCGGCATTTCACGGATGCGAATAAGTTTCGGCATATTGCGCAACATTTTGCCCTTACGCCGGGTCTGTCTCCCCTGCCACTTATCCCCTTCCGGTGACTGCTGGTTACGCACATTGCGCTTTGCTGCGGCTTCCACGCCGTATTTCGCCATTCGCCACAGCAGCCGGCGACGTTTGGCAGGAGGCAAATCCAGCTTTTTCAGCGCCTCCTGGAGCTGGCGGAACTGTTCCTTGTTCAGTTCGCCATTTATCATTCCTGCCCCTCATTGACGGGGATCACCGTCACTTCATCCGCCGTCCAGATTTCGGGGTTTGCCAGCTTCCAGCGCTGGCCATCAAACGGGATCTGACCTTTGGGATCGGGGGTCAGATTCAGTTCCTCCACCATTGGCAGCGTCACCACCATAATGGCGGTTTCCTGGTCGATGGTTTCAATATCAAATTCCGGCAGTTCGGCATCAATGCCGGTTTCCTCAAAGAGCGACCGCTCATCCTGGCAAAGCCACGACATAAACAACGCCATCAGGATTTTGGGATCGTACTCGCGGTAGGGATAACGCTCCCACGTCAGCACGGCGTTATAGCGAATGATGGCAATGCGATACTGCCCCAGCCCGGTGTCACGCTGTGCTGGGATGAATGCGATTTCATCCATCTGGCTGTCAAATCCCTGCATTGCCCGTTTGGGCATGTTCGCAATGAGAAAATCCGTTAATTCGGTGAGCTGGCTCATATCATGGCCACCGTGATGCGTTTCAGCCCTTTGATACGCCGTACCGCCAGCGTGGATTCGGCTATCAGACTGGATCGGGTTTCATCGCTTTCCTGCCCCGGATGGCTTTCACGGCGACCAACAGACGCAAACTCGCCCATCAGGTCAGCTTTGGCGCGGGCAAAAACAGCCTTGCGATAACGGGCGCACAACAGTTTTTCACCGTCAATCTCAACGCCCGGAACGTCCGCCGCGCTTGCATGGCCACTGAGGCGACAATCTGCCACCACCCTGACCAGATCATCATTGATTTCACCGGCTGCGGTCAGCAGCGCCTGACGGATGGTGGCTGCATCGATATCGGCAGGAATAGCACGCTGGGACTGAAAATCCTTCACGCTAAGGTCTGGCCAGAAGCCATCATTCGTCAGAATGGCATCATCAAAATCAATTGCGGTTCCGCTGAACATCCTGTTCCTCCGGAAAAAGCGGGCTGGCCGGTTTCCACGGGCGATACGCTGATGCGATCCCCTCCACCGCGCCCGCTTTCGGGTCGGTAGTCTTATTCGCCGCTGACTGCGGCCTGAATCTCGCCTTCTTCAAACCACGAATCAACCGCACGGCCATCAGCAGCCTGATAGTGGATC
>ENA-UERQ01001484-UERQ01001484.1-human-gut-metagenome-genome-assembly--contig:-NODE-1484-length-11137-cov-3.829656_pt1 | contig 11137 bp, 10 predicted proteins | sample MGYA00242986_ERZ507987 | MGnify/ENA primary metagenome ERZ507987 (study PRJEB26167, sample SAMN06115429) | human gut metagenome | host: Homo sapiens | place: China:Chongqing | collected 2015-04-15...
GGGAAAAAACAATTATATGGATATACAGTTTCAGAAGCTGGGCGCCGAGAATTTTGCGGAACTCAGTAAGTATTATGGAAGGCGCCACGACAATACCTGTGACAGTGTGATGCTTGATAATTTCCTCTGGGCGGATTACTATCATGTCCACTTTTGCGAGAGAGATGACAAGGCAGTTCTCTGGATCATGAAGATTTTAGGAAAGATGTATGCCTCTCTTCCTGTGTGCGCCATCGAAGATATGCCCCACTACTTTAAAGAGATCGAACAGTATTTCAACGATAATCTTCATCTGCCGCTTGAGATCTATCTGGCGGACCAGGAGGCGGTGGACTGTTTAAATCTCCCGGCGGACCGCTACTCCGTAACGGAGCTTCCGGATGCAAAGGACTACCTTTACAGCGCGGAGGCGTTGAAGACATTGGCCGGAAAGGCGCTCCACAAGAAGAAAAACAACCTGAACGCGTTCAAAAAAGCATATGAAGGAAGATATGAGTACCGGACGCTCTGCTGTTCGGACGGCTGCGAGATCTGGAAGTTTCTGGATCAATGGAGAGAGGGAAAAGGCCAGGAGGTCGAGGGACACTTGGATTATGAAGTGGAAGGAATCCACGAGATCTTAAGGAACTGCTCGATGCTGTCAGTCCGCATGGGAGGGATCTATGTGGATGACCGGTTGGAGGCGTTCTCCATCGGAAGCTATAATAGTAAGGAAAAGATGGCGATCATCCACATCGAAAAGGCGAACCCGGAGATGCGCGGACTTTACCAGATGATCAACCAGCAGTTCCTGATCCATGAATTCCCCGAGGCGGAGATCGTAAACCGTGAGGATGATATGGGACTCCCGGGACTCCGTCAGGCGAAGATGTCCTATGCGCCGATGGATTTCGCGAGAAAGTATCGGATTAAACAGTTAGATTTTGAGGCACAGAGCGCGGAGTAAAGTATGATACGGTATTTGGAGACAGAAGAAAAGGGAAGATGCCTGGATCTCTGGAGAGAGGCGTTCCCGGAAGATTCCACGGAATTTTGTGATTATTATTTTAAGGAAAAAATGAAGGACAACAAGGTACTTGTCCGGGAGGAGAACGGTGAGATTGTATCCATGCTCCACCGGAACCCGTACAGGATCTATATGCGGGGAAGTGAGGCTGTGTGCGACTATATCGTCGGCGTTTCCACACTGGTTGCTGGGCGCCACAAGGGATACATGAGAAGTCTCATGCTGGCGATGCTGCGGGACATGCAGGAAGAACGGATGCCGTTTACGTTTCTGATGCCCGCAAGAGAGTCCCTGTACCGTCCCTACGATTTCCGGTATATTTATGATCAGCCGCGCTGGGTCCTCAAATATAATCCCCACATCCACAGAGAGCCCTGTAACCTGAAGACGCTGGGTGCAGATCTGGCGGAGTGGCAGACTGCCTGGTTAAAGAGAAAATATGAGGTCTTTGCGATCCGCGATGAGGCATATTTACAGCGGATGGAGAAGGAACTTGCCAGCGAAAATGGAACCTGCACACTGCTCTATGACGATGACTGGTTTATCGGAATGCAGAGTGAGTGGGGCTTAAAGGAACGGGAGATGCGTTATCTCTACACCGGAGAACATTACCGGAGCGAGGCGGGACGGAAGCCGGCGATCATGGCGCGTATCGTCTGCATGCCGGAGTTCGTAAAGACGATCCGGTTAGCGGAGAACTGTCCGCAGGATGAAGTGACGGTGGAGATCGGGATCAACGATCTCTTCGTACCGCAGAATCAGGGTGCATGGCTGTGGCAGCTGACAAAGGAAGGCTCGAGGATGATCCAGGAATCCCGGTTTATCGCAAAGGGGAAAATGGAGGTCCTGACGATCTCGGAGCTTACCGAGTGGCTGTTTGGATACCGGACACCGGCGCAGGTGGCGAAGATTCCGTATGGGGAGTATATTGAGCCGTTTCGCGGAGTGTTCTTAGATGAAGTTGTGTAAATGATATCAGGATCAAACGGTGCATGATCCGCTGACAGCAAAGCAGAAAAGCGCATGATATCAGATGTGAGATGACTCCCACCTCTTTAGGTGACGAGCAGCAAGAATGCCGAGACGTTCTTGAATACAGAAAGGAGAGATCTGTCATGACAGAGCGGGAAACATTAAAAAAGTGGCTGGATGAGAGCAGCAATATCGTATTTTTTGGCGGGGCTGGCGTGTCCACGGAGAGCCATATTCCGGATTTCAGGAGTACGGACGGACTGTACAACCAGCAGTATGATTATCCGCCGGAGACGATCTTAAGCCATTCCTTCTATATGAGAAAGCCGGAGGAATTTTACCGATTCTACCGGAACAAGATGCTGTTTCCGAACGCGGAGCCGAACAGAGCTCATAAGGCACTTGCAAAGTTAGAGAAAATGGGAAAATTAAAGGTAGTCGTAACACAGAATATCGACGGACTGCATCAGAAAGCGGGCAGCAGGGAGGTTTTGGAACTCCATGGTTCCGTACTGCGGAATTACTGCACACGCTGTGGAAAGTTCTATGGACTGGATGCAATCTTAAATTCTACGGGAGTCCCGAAATGTACCTGCGGCGGAACGATCAAGCCGGATGTAGTCCTCTATGAGGAAGGTCTGGATCAGGAGACCATCGAAAAATCCGTGAAATATATCGCGAATGCGGATGTGCTGATCATCGGCGGAACGTCCCTCACGGTATATCCTGCAGCGGGGCTCATCGATTATTACCGGGGACATAAGCTGGTCCTCATCAATAAATCCGTGACACCGATGGATAACCGCGCGGATCTCGTGATCAGCGGGCCGATCGGGGAGGTTCTCGGGGACGCAGTCGGAGTATAAACAAATATTGTTTAGAATGATCGATGAATGCCGCAGTAAGTTTGAACATCATACATAGGCTGGAATGGGCGCACATATAAAGCGCGCGGCAAAAGCGCAGAAAACAGGAGGCAGAAACTATGTATCAGGCAGCAGAGAATCGTTATGAGACTATGGAGTATAAACGCTGTGGAAGAAGCGGTTTAAAGCTTCCGCGGGTCGCGCTGGGATTATGGCAGAATTTCGGACTGGAAAAGACGATTACAGATCAGGAGGAGATCCTGTGCCATGCATTCGACCGCGGGATCACACACTTTGATCTTGCGAACAACTACGGACATCCGGCAAACGGCCTTGCAGAGAAAAATTTCGGTCAGGCGCTTAAGGATTGTCTTGGTACATACCGGGATGAGCTTGTGATCTCAACAAAAGCCGGATATGATATGTGGCCGGGACCTTACGGAAACTGGGGTTCCAGAAAGTATTTGATGGCGAGCCTCGACCAGAGTTTGAAGCGCTTGGGGCTTGATTATGTCGATATTTTCTACCATCACAGACCGGACCCGGAGACACCGATCGAGGAGACGATGGGAGCACTGAGCGATATCGTCCGCAGCGGAAAAGCGCTTTATGTCGGACTTTCCAATTATAAAGAGGAAGAGACGAGAAAAGCAGTAAAGATCCTAAAGGAAAACGGAACGCCGTGCCTGATCCACCAGCCGCGCTATAATATGCTGGAGCGTTGGGTGGAAGACGGACTTCTCTCTGCGCTTGATGAAAACGGAGTGGGCTGTATCTGCTTTTCCCCGCTCGCTCAGGGCGCACTGACAGATAAATACCTGAAGGGGATTCCGGCAGGTTCCCGCGCATCCCGTGAGGGAACGACGGTGGCACAGCGGTATCTTTCTGATGAACAATTAGAAAAAATCAAACAATTAAACCAACTTGCGGAAGAACGCGGACAGACGCTGGCGCAGATGGCTATCGCCTGGATCTTACGCCGCCCGGAGGTGACAACGGTCCTGGTGGGCGCCAGCAGGGTTTCGCAGCTGGATGACAGTCTTGCGGCGCTTGAGTGCACGGGATTTTCGGAGGATGAGCTGAAAAAGATCGACGAGATCCTGGCATAAAAGAACTTAGAACAGGATCAACACGCAGAAACCGTATGAAGCGTGAAAATTTGTAAGAAATAAGAGATCGTTTGAGAAGACAGGTTTCAGGCAACAGGAGACATAGAGAATGGTATATGAAGTAGGCGATATCGTAAAATTAAAGAAACCGCATCCCTGCGGCAGTCAGGAATGGGAAATCCTGCGCGTGGGCGCAGACTTCCGTTTAAAATGCATGGGCTGCGGCCATATGGTCATGGTGACGAGACGGCTGGTGGAGAAGAATACCAGAGGACTCAGGAAACCGGATGGGACGGAAGTAAAATAAAGGAAACTTGAAAAACAAAAACCAGCCACATGGGATCCATTAGAGCGGGAAGCGTAATGGAAAACATGTGGCTGGTTTTTGAGTTCGGAGGCAACTATAAAAGCGCACAGATCTTCTCAACCGCGTCCTGCGGCCCCTTGGTATTCGGGATATTGTACTTTGCATATTTCTTATATAACCCGCGTCGCGTGAGATAGGTATTCTCGATTTCCTCTTTTGTATGGTTCTTAAATAACGGTCGTTCCGGGTGTAACGCAAGGTTCCGGTAGCAGTCCTCGAACGGGCGGTCGATATAGAAGATCGTGCCGCTCTTTTCGAGGATCTCCCCATTCCGGTCAAAGGTCAGCATTCCGCCTCCGGTAGAGACCACGGACGGGCCGAGGCCGCATACCTGATGGGCGATCTCATGTTCATAGTCCCGGAACAAAGACTCCCCGCCTTTTGCGAAGATCCCCGGGATTGTCATCTTGTAATGTTCGATCAGCATCTGATCCGTATCGTAAAAGGGGAGACCGAGCTGTTCGGAGAGAAGTTTCCCGATAGTGGTCTTTCCGCTGCTTGTGAAGCCGCATAAAATAATTGGATGTTCTGGTGTCATGTCTGGTTCCTCTCGAAAGGTCTGCTGATTCTGGCGAAAGTATTCTGCGTTTTTGATAATACCGCACCGGGTATCAAATGAGCCGGCAATGTCGGTCTGTAAATGAAAAGCACATATAAAATACCATAAATATAGAAGAAAGGCAATAAGAGTGAGGACAAAGCTTCCGGGAATAGCAGAAGCGGTTTCCTAAAACGTGGGCGGGCGAGTCTGCCGACACATATTTTACTCCGACTTCAACAATGGATAATGCCCCAAAAACTGCTGCAGCGCCAGATTCCCGGAGGATCTTTTCCACGCCGCAATGATCTCAACGACCTCCTCTTCACCGATCAGCGGGATAAACACAAGGTTTTCCGCATTTGTCAGCTTATGCGTCACATAGGAGGGAATAATGGAGATCCCTTCCTCGATGGATACCATCATGAGAATACTCTCCACATCGTTGGAACGGAAGAAGATGTCCGGATGATATCCGGCCTGCTCATACATCTCGTAGAAGCGGAGGTCACTGACGGAATCCCCGGTGCTGGACGGGGTCATGAACAGCAGGCGTTCGCCGTGGAGCTCTGACCGCTGAAGGGATTCCCGCCTGGAAAGTGGATGATTGCTGTAAACAGCTACCATCAGAGGACTGCGCTCAATGAGCCGGTATTCAATGGACTCGTTTTTCACAAGCTCCGTGCTGTCCCAGGTAAAAATAATATCATATTCGTCCTTCAATAGCCCCGCGGCGAGAAGATCGGTGTTCCGGCGGTAACAGGAAACAAGAATATTTGGATATTTATTATGGAAGAAACGCAGGGAGTTGGAAAAATTGCTTCGCTCAAAGCCTTTTGTATATCCGATCCGCAGGGTTCCTACCATACCGGTTGAAACCTCCTGAATCCGGTTTACCGCCTGATCAATGCGGCCGAGGATCGACCTTGCATCACTTAGAAATGCGCTTCCGGCCGGAGTCAGGGAGATCGGGCGGCTCGACCGGTCAAAGAGCGGGACGCCGAGGCTGTCTTCTAACGCGCGGATCTGCTGGGTGATGGCAGTCTGGGTAATATAAAACTGGTCCGCGGCTTTCGTGAAGCTGCGGCATTCAGCGGCGGTCACGAAGTAGCGCAGCTGGTTTGTGTTCATAAGCTCCTCCTAAAAAATAGGAATAAATCGCCCCACTCTGTGGGAAGCATCGTTACTCTTCGTAAAACATAAGTTTTTCTTATGATATCATACAAAATGCGCGGTTGCAAATCCTTTTACCGGGCGGTATCATAAGACTACTGATGCTGGATGGCGGTACAAGGGCAGATACGTTCCAAACAGTTACCCAAACGGAACATACTGTACAATACCGAATACAGTGACGCCAGCAGGATAAGAGCTGCGGATAAGACAGACGCGGACCGCAGCCGTAAGAGGGGAGTTATACTTATGAAACGAGAAAATTTTGGCTCACGTTTAGGTTTTTTACTGGTAAGCGCGGGCTGCGCGATCGGAATTGGAAATGTGTGGCGGTTCCCGTATGTAGCGGGACAGAATGGCGGCGGCGTGTTCGTCCTGTTCTATCTGCTGTTCCTGTTGTGTATGGGCGTCCCGGTCCTCACGATGGAGCTTGCGGTGGGACGTGCGGGACGAAAGAGCGCGGTCGGTGCGTATCGGGCGCTGGAAAAGCCGGGCAGTAAATGGCATGTACACGGATGGTTCTGTATCCTCGGCTGTTACCTGTTAATGATGTATTACACGACCGTATCCGGCTGGATGCTCAGCTATTTCGTAAAGTTCGCGACGGGAACATTTACCGGAATGAATGCGGATCAGGTCGCGGGAGTATTTGGGGATATGCTCAGCAATCCCGGTGAGATGGGATTTTGGATGGCTGTGACTGTTGTTGTCGGATTCTTTATCTGCAGCAGAGGTCTTCAGAATGGCCTTGAGAAGATCACAAAATGGATGATGGCGGCGCTGTTATTGCTGATCCTGGTGCTTGCGGGACACAGCCTGATCCTTCCGGGCGCGAAAGAGGGACTGAGCTTTTACCTTCTCCCGGATTTCAAACGCGCGTCGGATGTCGGACTTGGATCGGTGATCATGGCGGCCATGAACCAGTCCTTCTTTACACTAAGCCTTGGCATTGCGGCAATGGAGATCTTCGGAAGCTACATGTCCGAGGAGCATACGCTTGCAGGTGAGGCGGTACGGATCTGCGGCCTTGATACGCTGGTAGCCCTTTCCGCCGGACTGATTATTTTCCCGGCATGCTTTTCCTTTGGCGTACAGCCGGATGCCGGCCCGCAGCTGATCTTTATCACACTTCCGAACGTGTTTGCCAACATGGCAGGCGGACGGATCTGGGGCATGCTGTTCTTCTTGTTTATGTCGGCGGCAAGCTTCTCAACCGTTATCGCCGTGTTCGAAAATCTGCTTTCCAGCTGCATGGATAACATCGGATGGAGCAGAAGGAAGGCTTCCGTGATCAACTGTATTTTCGTGCTGATCGCCAGCCTGCCCTGTGTTCTGGGCTACAATGTATGGAGTAATCTCCACATCATCGGCACGAGAGATGTTCTGGATTCTGAGGATTTCTTAGTCAGCAACCTGCTTTTACCGCTTGGATCCCTTGTTTATCTGTTATTCTGTGTGAGCAAGTGGGGCTGGGGATATGATAAGTATCTCGCGGAGGCAAACAAAGGAGCGGGACTTAAGATGCCGGGCGCGAACTGGGCGAAGATCTATTTCCGGTATGTTCTTCCGGTGCTGATCTTGGTGATCCTGATCCAGGGGCTGATCGGATAACAGGCTCTCCGATATGCACGGATTTCGTAACTGTGAGGATACCGAACAGTTACCGGATTTCATAAAAAGGCAGGAATCATGAAAAACTTATCGGTTTAACGCGATATACACATAAAAACTTTAAAGTGTAAAAGTTTTTGTATTGAATATCGAAATAACCTGTGTTATAATAATCATCGCAAATACAAAAAAGAGGAGAGTAGCATTATGAAAAAGATGATTGCACTGGGCATGGCCGCTATCATGTGCCTGTCCATGACTGCATGCAGTGTCTCCACATCTTCCAAGACCGAGACGACCGCAGCAGCAACAGAAGCAGCTGAGACAACTGCAGAAGCAGCAAAAGACAGCGAGACAACCGCAGAGGCTGCCGGCGATCTTGTTGCGACCGCAGATTATCCGACAAAACCGATCACAATGATCATTCCTTACGGTGCAGGCGGAACAACCGATACCTGGGGCAGAAAGCTTGCAGTTCTGCTTGAAAAATATTTAGGACAGCCGATTACCGTTACAAACCAGGGCGGCGCGTCCGGATCCATCGGAAGCCAGTTCGTAAAAGAGCAGCCGTCTGATGGCTACACACTTCTTGTGTGTGCGGAGACGATGGGAACCTACAGAACCATGAATATCTGCGACCTTGGATACGATGATTTCACCGTTATCTCTCCGTTAGTTGGTGATCCGAAGGTTCTTGTAGTCGGAAAAGACTCCAAGTACAACACTCTTCAGGAGCTTCTTGATGCGATCAAGGAAAATCCGGGAAAGATCACAATGTCCCACTCCGGCCCTGGAGGAAGCGGACACAATCAGGGCCTTGTATTAAAAGAGCTCGGCTATGAAGTTGCTATGACAAGCTTTGACTCCGGTAACGACGCACTTCTCGGTGTTATCGGCGGACAGGTTGACTTCACAAACCCGAATATCTCCACACTCGGCGGCTATATTGAGAGCGGCGATGTGAAACCGTTAGCAGTATTCTCCGATAAGAGAATGGACGCTTACCCGGATATCCCGGCGTTTACAGAGACAGTTCCGGAAGCTGAAAAGTACTTAAATATCCCGTACACACTCCTTTCCTTCGTTGTAAATAACGATACACCGCAGGAGGTCGTTGATGTATTAAAGGCAGCATCTGAGAAGGTATTCGCAGATCCGGAGTGGACCGACTTCGTAAAACAGAACGCAGCGGATCCGGTATATGACGAGTACAAAGATGATGCATCGATCCAGGCATTCTATGACAACTGGAAATCCGTAATCTGCTGGTTACAGTATGACAACGGTGTTGCCGAGAAGAGTCCGAAAGAGTTCGGCATCAAGAGAATTGGAGAATAATCAATGAAGAATAAGATTCATTCGCTGATCGTCGAAGGAATTGTATTTTGCGGGAGCGGCCTTGTGCTGCTCTCGTATTCTCTTTCATCCTACGCGAAAGGGTTTAACAAAAGCTGGGCACAGTCCCCGTACATGTTTCCGCTGATCGTGGCGATCGCCATGATCGGTCTGTCCTTATGGATCGTCGGAGAGGGAATTACGGCGATGAAAAAGGCTGCCGCAGATCCGGATGACAAGAAGCCGGAAAAGGCAGGAAAAACAGAAAAGCGGCGCTGGGTCGTGATCGCCCTGATCCTCTGTGCGATCTACTATGCGGCTCTCGCCTTCATTAAAATTCCGTATATCACCATCGGAATTTTATCTTTTGCGTATACATTTTCGACATTTGAGGTTGTGACGGTGGTATTCCTGATCGCCATGATGATTTTCATGGGTGTCAGAAAAATTCCGGTCCTTGTCTTCGTGCCGATCGGAACCACCTTGTTCTTAAGCCTCGCATTCCGCACATTCTTACATGTGCTTCTGCCATAGAAAGGAGAAAGGAAAATGATGCAGATGTTATCCGTGGTCGATCCGCGGTTTATTCTTATGGTTCTCCTTGGTTCTGTGGCTGGTCTGTTCGTAGGAGCGATCCCGGGACTTTCCGTGTCCATGGCGACCGCGCTTCTTGTATCCATTACTTATACCTGGGAACATTCAGACGCCCTGGCGATGATCATGGGTGTCTATGTAGTCGGAGTCTTCTCCGGTGCGGTATCGGCGATCCTGATCAATATCCCCGGCGCGCCTTCATCGGTCGTAACGACACTGGACGGCTACCCGATGTCGAAAAAGGGTCAGTCCTACAAGGCACTCTTTACCGCAACGATCTACTCGTTTATCGGAAGCTTATTTGGCCTTCTGGCTCTGGGACTCTTAGCGGAGCCGGTATCGAGAGTTGCGATCAAATTTACAAAGATGGACTATTTCCTTCTGGCTCTCTTCGGACTTGCGACAGTCGGTTCCGTCAGCACGAAGAACTACGCGAAGGGTCTTATCAGCGTTATGATCGGTCTTGTGATCAGCATGATCGGACTGGATCCGCTGATGGGAACAAAGCGCCTGACCTTCGGGATCCAGAACCTCGCGGGCGGTGTCAGCACAGTCCCGGCGCTTGTCGGCTTCTTCGGCTTTGCAGAAGTGCTCTCTGTTGTATACAACATGAAGCAGGAGCAGAATGTCCTTGCGATGGAAAAGGCGAAGGTCAGCCTGAAAGAGATCTTAAAGAGCTGGAAGCTTTCCTTATATACATCCACGATCGGTCTTTTAGTCGGCGCTCTTCCGGGAGCAGGCGGACCGGTGGCATCCTTTATCGCGTACAATGAGGCGAAGCGCCTCGTAAAGAAGCCGGAGGTTCCCTTCGGTGAGGGTGCGGTGGAAGGAATCGTGGCCAGTGAGTCCTCCAACAACGCATGTATCGGCGGTGCACTGATCCCGATGCTGACGTTGGCGGTTCCGGGCGACGCAGTTACCGCGATCATCCTTTCCGTATTCTATGTCCATGGATTACAGCCGGGTCCGTTATTTATCACCCAGAACAAAGAATCCTTCTACTCGATCGTAGTAGCGGGAATCATCGCGTGCTTTGCGCTTTTACTGTTAGGACTGATTGTTGCCCCGAGGATCTGTAAGGTCATTACGATCCCGAAGAACATCATGATCCCGGTGGTAACGAGCCTCTGTGTGATCGGTTCCTTCGCGTGCAACAACCGTCTGTTTGATGTGGGACTTATGTTCTTCTTCGGACTGATGGGATTCATGATGCGGCGGTTCGATTATCCGGTTGCCCCGCTGATCCTTGCGATGGTACTCGGAAAGATGATGGATTCCAACTTCCGTCAGGCCGTGTCCCTGGCATCGTCCTCCGACAACCCGTTTATGGCGATGTTCGGACATCCGATCACGATCGTTCTTTCGATTTGCACATTATTCGTCCTGCTTGGAAATATTCCGTGGACGAAGCCGTATATCGATAAAGTAAAAGGGATCTTTTCGAGAAAAACGGCGTAATTTCAGATAAAACTTCTGAAAAACAGGCCGGATCACCAAATTTCGACCGGCGCAGGATTTCCCGCCGGTGTGAAAGACGGTAGGAAATGAAAAAAGTATAAAAAGAGC
>ENA-UERQ01001486-UERQ01001486.1-human-gut-metagenome-genome-assembly--contig:-NODE-1486-length-11127-cov-3.556018_pt1 | contig 11127 bp, 11 predicted proteins | sample MGYA00242986_ERZ507987 | MGnify/ENA primary metagenome ERZ507987 (study PRJEB26167, sample SAMN06115429) | human gut metagenome | host: Homo sapiens | place: China:Chongqing | collected 2015-04-15...
GGCCAAGGCCACGGGTCACACCCTCGGCAACCTGACGCCCGGTGATGCCCTTGCCGCCTGCGCTGCTGTCGGCCGAACCCGCATCACCCGACGCGGTGTCGGCAGAGCTGGACGGGGCCGAGCTGGACGCCGAGCTGTCGCCGGTCGATGCCGTGGCACCCTGCGGGCTGGCAGAGCCAGGCGCAGCCTGCGACTTGTCGTCGTCACCGCCCTGCGTGGCCTTACCGGCCTGCTTGGCGGCCTGTTGCACGCCGCTGCTAGGCTGCGAAGGTGGCGCAGACGGCCCGGAGTTGGCCGCACTGCCGCCAACCCGCGAACCGGCCGAGCTGGCACCCTTGGCCGCTGCGCTGCCGCCGGTGCTGGAGCCGACACCCGCCGACGCTGCGCTACCTGCGGAGGATGCCGCACCGCCTGCGGAGCTGGCACCGGCAAAGCTGGAGTTGATTGCACCGGCGAGGCCGCCCGTGCCTACCGCACCAGCCCCGGCCGCACCGGCTGCACCGGCACCACCCGCCCCTGCCGCGCCCATCATGCCAGCGGCTGCCGGAGCTGCTGCCCCAGCCGTTGCGATGGTGGCGATAGCTGCCGCTGCACCAGCCGCACCAGCCGCGGCCATGCCGCCGATACTGGAGCCACCGCCCGCCGATACGCCGCTAATCATGCCCGCGACGAGTTCGGGGATGGTCTTGGCGAAGTACGCGCAGGCGAACGCCAAGCCGATCATCGTCCACATGCTTGCGTCGTCGTGGTTGTAGGCCGCCTGCCATTGCTTGGCCGAGTCGGTAATCAGGCCAACAATCAGCGTCAGGACGAACAGCTTGGCACCCACGGACACCGCATAGCGGACGATGGCCATAGCGTACTCGCGCGTCCACTGCGAACCACCAAAGCCCATGAACAGCACCGACGCATTGATGACCACATACGATTCGATGATGGTCAGGCCCATGAACGCAGCGATAAACGCGAAGCACAGCAGAACGAGCACACCGGCCAAAGCCACCATGAACGCCGTGAGCGGGTTCCACGTTTCCACGTCGCCGATGGTGTTGGCCAGCTCGATGGCAGTGCCGAAAATATCGCCCGGCCTGATAGCGGTTTCGCCCAGCCCGGCGGCCGATGCACCGGCCTGCCGGAAGCTGTTCACCACCGCTTCGGCCCACTCGGACGCGAACTGCAACAGCGCCCAAAAGAAGCCGATCACCAAAATGAAGCGCATCAGCTCGCCGACGATTTCGCCGAGGTCGGCTTGCTTGAATACCAGCGGCATAAACGTCCAAATGAACTGGATCAGGGCCAGCATCCAAAACAGCCGTTCGGCGTAACCTTTCAGCTTGCCATCCCACTGTTGGGCGCTGTTCTTCACCAGATCGAGCAGGCCGGTAAAGGAACCGCTCGGGTCGTGCAGGTTCGTGGCCGCTATCGCGTCAGTTGATACCAAAAAGGACGCGAGCAGCAGCAGCACGACCCACAACGTAAAGCGTTGCTCGCGCAGTGCCATGGCTCAATACCCCTTGTCGCGCCCGGTGTTGACCGGATCGACGTGCTTGAACGTCTCGGCCGGGCGTTGATCGGGCTTGCAGTTCAGAACCGCCGTTGCGTCAGCGGTCGCCGATGCGCTGTTGATGTAGACGGCCGTACCGGCCCCGCCGATGACGGCGGAACCGGCCAGCAACAGCACCAGAGTGATGACTTTGATATTCAGCATTTAGTACCCCTTATTGCTGCCGGTTTGGGTGATAGTCCCGCTGCGGCGCTGGGTGCGCAGGGCATCGTCCAGATCGCGGCGGTTCTGTTCCTGCGCCATGTAGTTGCCTTGCAGGTTGATTTGCGTGGCGACCAGATCGCGCAGCTTTTGCAACTGCTGCACGTTCTGCGAGGCGATTTCGTTGCCCGCCTGAATCGCCTGCATCCGCCCGGCCGCGTTCTGCGAACGTGCCACCATGCGGTCGAGCTGGGCATCTTCCGACTCGAACGAACTGGTGTTCATGTTGGCCGCTTCCATGGCCGACTTGACGTTATCGCGGCCCTGCTGCGACCACGTTTTGTAGCGGTCGGGCATGGTCTGCGAAGCCGGGTACTGGCCCGAGTTGGCCACTTCGTTCAGGTACTGCTGCCACCCCGGCACCTGCGTGTTGAACTGCTGATCGAGGTTCTGGAGGTTGCGGCCCAGCGCCTGCGAACGCTGGTAGATGTTCACGATGCCTTTCATGTCGGCCGCGATGCTGCCCCACATCGAGTTAGGCAGGCCGACGCCCTGCGTGACCATATTCTGGTACTGCTGAATCTGCGTTTGCAGTTGCTCGGCCGTGTTTAGCGCCGTGTTGACCTGTTCGGCGTACTCGAACATCTGCTGATAGAACGTCGAGCAGTTCGAGCAGTAGATGGCGTAGGCCGGGGTCGGTGCGGCAATGAACCCGGAGCCTACGACGATAGAGGCCGTTGCAGCGGCCGAGAGCGCACCCTTACGCAGCTTTGCGAGAAACGTAACGTTCATAATCAACTCCTTTGTGTTCCAACCAATAAAGCGGCCAATCATCGCCATGATCGGCGATCAGGTGCCGCACCTCCGCCAAGTCCTCCTTGTCGGATACCGCTACAAAGGCCAGAGCCAGAGGCCCTAAGCCCAGCTCAAACAGGCGGCGTCCAAGCGGCGATTTGTAGTAGTAATCGCGCTTGTAGCGGCCGGTCTTGAGGATCTGAATTTCCTTCGAGTTGAGGCCGAACATGGTGTAGAGGTCGGCCGGGCCGGGCGTCTCTTTGGTGCCATGCAAGTGCGCTTCCTTGTTCGGCAACAGGATTTTGGTCGGGCACTGTTCCAGCAGCACATCGAGCAGGCCGGACGACACGGCGTCCGACAGGCTTTGCGTGGCCATGATGACGAGGCAGTTTTTCTTACGCAGCTCCTTGAGCCATTCGCGGATTTTTGGCGCGAACACCGGATGGCCAAGCATCACCCATGCTTCATCGAGCGACAGCATGGCGGGCTGGCCAGTAAGCGAACGCTCGAAGCGACGGAACAGGTACAGCAGCACCGGGATGGCATTGTTGTTCCCCATCTTCATCAGGTCGTCAATCTCGTAGACCGTGTAAGTGCTGGTCTTGAGCTTGTCTTCCTTGCCATCGAGCAGGTGCCCCATCGAACCGGAAATGGTGTAGTGGTTCAGGGCATCGCGCACGTCGGCATCCTGCACCGTCGAGACGTAATCGGTCAGTGAACGGAACTCGCGGGGAGCCTCGCGCAGCAGGTTCATAGCCCGGTGAATCTCGGCCTTCTGTTGAGGGGTCGGCGGCTTGTTCGCTTGCAGCTCGTAGCAGGTGGCAATCCATTCCTCGGCCCAAAGCGCCTCGGATTCGCTGTCAATGTCTACCAGAGGCGTCAGCGCCGGGGTGTCCGACTCGTCGTTGCCAATGTCGTAATGCACGCCGCCAGTGGCCTTGCAGAGCGCGTACAGCGACCGGCCCTTGTCGAATGCCGTGATGCTGGCAGGCACCCGGCTGCCGTCACGGCGGCGACGGCTGCGATAGCGCCGGAACTGCGCGTGCATGGTGGCCAGCAGGGTCGATTTACCCGCGCCGGTCGGGCCGAATACGAGGGTATGGCCCACGTCGCCCACATGCAGGTTCAGCCGGAACGGGGTCGCGCCGGTGGTGACGGTGTGCATCAGCGGCGGCGAGCCTGCCGGGTACAGATCGCAAGGGCACTCGCGCAGACCGGGCCACAGGCTGGCCAGCGGCAGCAGGTCGGCGAGGTTCAGGGTATGCACCAAAGGACGACGCACGTTCGGGAACGTGTGGCCGGGCAACGTGCCAAGCCATGCCTCAACCGCGTTGACGGACTCGACACGGGCCGCGAAGCCTTTACGCTCAAGCTCGCGCTTCACGTACCGCGACTGTTCGGCCAGAAACGCCCGGTCTTCGTGCATCAGCACGATCACCGGCGTGTAGTAGCCGTAGGCAACCAGACCCGAGGCGGCATCGTTGATGGCTACCTCGGATTCCTGCGCCATTTTCAGGGCATCGGTGTTAATCATGCCCTTCTGCGACTTGAAGACCTGCGACCAGAAGCCGCGAATCTTCTGTTGCCATTTCAGCCGGTAGCGGTTGAGCGCTGCGACGGCTTCGTGCTGTTCAAGGAAGATGAACCGCGACGACCAGCGATAGGCCATCGGCAGGGTGTCGAGCATGTCGAGAATGCCGGGGTACGAGTTGCCGGGGAAACCTTCGATGGCCACGCACGACACGAACTTGTCCCCGACCTTTGGTGTGTCGCCCGGCCAGAGTGCCGGGTAGCCCAGCCACGCATCCAGATACATCGGGCAATCAGGAATGCGCAGGGCAATCGGCTCATTGGTCAGGGTGTAGTGCAGGTAGTTGACCAGTTCGTCACTCTGATAGGTGTCGTCGTCCTCGCCGACCTCGATGGTGCCCATGCGGCGCATGTGCAGCAGATCGCCGAGGCCGTCTTGCAGGTCATCGAGCTTTTTCTTGAAGTCGGCCAGCAGCCGGTCGGCCGGGTCGGTGTCATCAATGCCGTCGTCGTCGTAGACCATTTCGCTTAACTTCGAGTCGCGGCGAGTGGGCGGCAGGAAGGTCAAGATCAGCGCATATTCACTCTCGAACAGCGAGTGATCCTTGACGAACGAGGCCCGGCGCTCGGCGTCGATCATGGCCGTGACCGGCTCAGGGAAAAACGATTCATCCGGGCGCGGGTAGCCCGGCGACGGCAGGCGGGAGGCGTCAGTCCACAGTGACCAGCCCGCGCCAAAGCGGGACAGGTACTGATTGACCAACGCGGTCAGATAGTTGCGTTCCGACGTGGTGGCGGATGCTGCGTCGTCACCACGGAAGAAGAAACCGGCCATCAGCGAGCCGTCTTTGCCCAGCACGACACCTTCATCAACCAAGGCGGCGTAATTGAGCAGATCGGGCAGGCCAGCGGCCTTGCTACGGAAGGGTGCTAACGCAAGCATTCTCCGCTCCTTATCAGTAGATGCGTGGCGACTTGGCCACCCGATGGGGCCGTGAGAACGGCCCGTAATAGTTCCCATACTTGAGCTGCCGCACGTAGACCTTGCTCATGTTGGGATCGGCCTTCGCCATCTTGCGAAGGCCATAGACGCAGACCAGCCAGATGCACGTACCGAGGATCGTGGCGGGCCAGTTCATGGCCGACACGATCAACCCGCCCGCAACCAGCATGGAGAACAGCATTAGCTCGCGCTCGCCCCCCCACACCTGTTGCGGCCGGTGCAGTGCCCGGTGGAAAGGCGTCAATCGACGCGCTTCCTCGGCTTGCATTAGCGACCCCCTGCACCCTGTTGGGCATTGGCTACATCGTCAGCAGTGATCGTCACATTGGCCGGAACGACCGCACCGGAGAACATCGTGCCGGTGAGCAGGTTCTTGGCGAAAACGATGATGCAGACGACGAGGATCACGTAGATGATGCGACGGGTGAACTCGGAGATTTCACCGCCCCAAATCAGGGTCGCGCCGCACGCGATGATGCCCAGCAGGGCGATACCGAAGGCCACCGGGCCGCTGATCGACTGGACGAGTTTGGCAATCGGGCCTTCCCATGGCAGACCCGAGCCGCCGCCCTCACTGGCGTTCGCTGCGTGCGCAGGTTCGGCACCAAAAAGAAGGGCAACGACCAAGGCCGCCATCAGCCAGAAAACGGGACTCGACAGGACAGCCCGCACTTTCGACGCAGAGGGTTGAGCCGACGACGCCACAGGCGAAGCGAACAAAGCATTAGCAGTCATTTTTGATTTCCTATACCGGTTGTGTGATGTAGTTGGTTCCGTCGTGTCCGCTAACGGTTACGACCTCCTTGATGCGCCGCCCCGTGGCCGTCTTCTCAATCGCAATGATCAAGTCGATGGCCTCGGCGATCAGCGCTTGCATCGGCGCTGCCGTGGCTTCCGCCACAAGCTGTTCCATACGGATCAGCCCTGCATTTGCCGAATTCGCGTGAACAGTGGCCGCCCCGCCGGGGTGGCCCGTGTTCCATGCCTTGAGCAACGCCAGCGCCGACCCGTCGCGGGCCTCGCCGACCAGAATCCGGTCGGGGCGCAGGCGCATGGTTGCTTTGAGTAGGCGGGTCATATCGACGTGATCGACAGCCCGCAGAGGCACCACGTTCGGGGAGCTGCATTGCAGCTCGCGGGTGTCCTCGATGATGACGATTCGATGCTCAGGCGTAACGGCATCAATCTCGGCAATGATGGCGTTCGTGAGCGTCGTTTTGCCGGTGCCAGTACCACCGACCACAAGGATGTTCTTGCGCTCGCGCACGGCCCATTTGATGGCTTCGCACTGCGCCTCGGTCATGATTCCCGACTTGACGTAGTTTTCCAGCGTGAAAACGATGCTCGCCTTCTTACGGATGGTGAAGGTCGGGCCGCTGACGATGGGAGGTAGCAGGGCCTCGAACCGTGAGCCGTCAAGCGGCAGCTCGCACTCAAGGATCGGGTTCGCGGCGGTGATGTGGGTTCGCAGCGACGACGCCACGGTGCCCATCAGCGACTCGGCTTGTGCCTTGGGCATCGTGCCGACCCGTTCCATTGGCTGACCCAGCCACTCGCACCACAGCGAGCCGTCAGGGTTCAGCATGATTTCGATTACTTTGGTGTCATCGAGCAGCGCGCAGACTTGGGGGCCAAGCTCGCGGCGCAGTTTTTCGGCAATGCGCCGGTCATGCTCGGCGCGATTGCTCTGTAGGCTGGTAGCCTTTCTTTCGGGTGAATTTTCGTCCATTCCTTTCGTCCTTACCTTGTTGCGCAGATAGCGTAAGGCAGATCACGCCCAACACCGCAATGATAGTCTAAACACTATCACCGGAACAAGAGAGAATGACGCTAGAAATGAAAAGACCCCACGGGTTTGTGGGGTCTAGTTTGCAAAACTGGACGAACGGTTGAGTAGCGTCAGAGAGCGCTAGGAAGGCACCAGAAGCTGCCACAGGGGCACGCCGACACAGTGGGCCAGCTTGGCCATGTTGTCGATGGTGATTGACATTTTCCCTGTTTCTATCTCGCTGACCCATGATTGAGCGAATCCCGTCTTATCCCTGACGTCTCTTTGACTTAGCTTCGCGGCGATCCGGGCCTTCCTGAAGTTTTTGGCAAAAATCAGGCGCTCGGCCGCCACCGGCTTGTCGTCGTGGTCTTGTTCTACGGTGTCGCGTCGTCTAGGCATCTCGGCTCGGCACCTCCCCTTTCGATGGTTGATTTAAGGCAATGTAGTGGCAAAAAGAGCACACTTCACGCACACGAAATTGCCGTATGTTAGCAAAAAGGTTGCCCGAATCGGAGGGTTTTTGTCTACGGCCGAGGTCAAGGAATGCACCAAAAAGAGGGAAATTCCGTAGTGGCAACTAGCCGCTAGGCCACGTTGTAGACACTTGCGCTATTATGCAATAATGAGCTTTGCAAAATCCAACCATGCTGGACAGTCTCAAGGGGGTGAGGCATGATTACTTTTGATTCTGATGCTGTCATCGACCCGGTATCGTTCAAGGAGGTGCTTGCCGCTGGAGGCGTGAACGCCGCCACTATAGGCAAGGCCGACAAGGGGTTGGTCGTGGTGCTACGGATAGCGAAGAAAGACCGCATCCTTGGTCAATACCGTGGCGGGCCGCGCTACTTTTCATCGCTGGACGGGGCCGGATCGGTGCTTGTTCAGCACGGGATTTACCAGTGGGAAACCGACGCCGAAGGCTGGGTGCCTCGCACCTTGGCTCGCGCCGGAAAACGTACCAACGGCGGGCTTGCAGCGGCTGTTGGATGACCAGAAAGCAAAAAGCCCCGTTTGGCGACGGGGCTTTTGCGAATAGCAGAGCGACTTACAGAACCGTTTGGCGACGGGAACCGGAACAGACGCCCGTTGGCGGGGTAAATTCAGGTTCATTCTAGTAGCTCGCTTTGCCTTTGACAAGAGGCGTGCCGTCTTGGCGCGCCCGAAAGGCAGGGGCTTATGGCAAGTTCACAACTTGCGCTGTTCAGTTCTCAGGACGAGGCGCAGACGTACCACGACAGCAACCGCAGCGGCTTTTTCTCGCTGCTGGTCGATGTGCGTGGCGAGAAGCGGCAGTCGTCGCACCGCCTCTCGGACATGCCCACCATCCTCAGCTTGGTGGACAAGACCCGCGACAATTGGATTTCACAGGCCGAGTTCATGCGCCCCAACAGGCGCGTGGTGAACCTCTCACGGCTGGGCCTGCTGTTCGCAGACCTCGACACCTACCGAGTGCCCGCGCTGGCCAGCCGCAAGCCCGACGAGCTGGCCGCCTCGGTGCTGTACTTCTGCGCCGACGCCGGTTTGCCCGCGCCCTCGATGTTGATCTACAGCGGCCGGGGCATACAAGCCAAATGGCTCTTGGAGGGCACCATACCTCGCCAAGCCCTGCCCCGCTGGAACGCCTGCCAACGCTACCTTGTAGATCGCCTTGCCCACGTCGGCGCCGACCCTATGGCCAAGGATGCAAGCCGCGTGCTGCGCACCGTGGAGACGGTCAACAGCAAGAGCGGCGAAGTCTGCCGCGTGGTTCACGTCCAGACCGGGGCCGATGGCCAGCCAATCCGCTACAACTTCGAGTATCTGGCCGAGACGTTGCTACCGGCCGCACGCTGGACGATAGAGCAACAACGGCAGGAACAGGCCGAGAGCCGCACCAAGAAAAAGCCTTTCCTTTTGGTGCCCGGAGGCAAAGCCGACAATCTGCGCGGATTCTCAGGCCGACAGCTTGCTTGGGATCGCCTCGAAGACCTGCGCAAGCTGGCCGAGCTGCGCGGCGGCGTCGGAGAAGGCAGCCGGATGCAGCACCTGTTTTGGCGGCTCAATTTCCTGCTGCTGTCCGGCGCGACCAACAGCAAGCAGATGTATCACGAAGCCGCAGCGCTGGCCCGCGAACTCGATCCACAGTGGAACAGCCGTTCCAAGGAACTGATGACGCTGTTCAGTAAGGCCAAAGCCTACGAGGCCGGGGAGAAAGTCACCTTTGGCGGCAAGGAGTTCACGCCCCTTTACACGCCCAAGAACGACACCCTTATCAACCTGTTCAGGATCACCGCCGAGGAACAGCGGCAGCTTAAAACCATCGTCAGCCAGGCCGAGGCCGCAGAACGCCACAGGAAGCGCGAGGAAGCGCGCAGACGCGCCGCCGGTGCGGTAGACCGTGAAACCTACGAACAAACGTCCTTGAGCCGCCAGAAGCCTTGGGAGGCCCTTGGAATGAGCCGGGCGAGCTGGTATCGGGCCGGGAAACCCGCCGCCCCCACCGTTGAGACAAGTCCGTGCGTATTGCAGGACGAGGCCGCCGAACCGACCCAAGAACCAGTGAGACAAGTCCGTGCGTAATACTAATGGCGAAGCCCCCGCGCTTTTGACCGGCGCAGCCGGGAGTAGCCCCCGTGATGAAATATCACGAGTAGCCGCAAGGGCGGTGCGTCAACGCGAAGCGTTGTCCACGGCCCGCGCAGCCCCGGTACGGGGCGGAGGCTTTGAAGGGGTCAGGGACGAATCAAAGTGCGGAACGATGGGGAGTGAACCTGATGCGATCCAGACGATTTGACGATGCGCGTATTGCCTACTTGCGGCAGGTGCCAGTGGTGGCCACCCTCGATGCGCTGGGGATCTACTGGAAGCGCGACGCGACCTTTGAGCCGTTGAAAGACAAGGCGACCGTCCGCGTGCATGTGTCGCTTGGCGGTGCGGTTGTCGAGCTGCTGGCCACCGGCCCGAAGTGGTACGACACGCAGACCGAACAGGGTGGCGGTGGTGCGATTGACTTGGCCATGTACCTGCTGCGGCTCGACTTCGTGTCGGCGGTGAAGCGGTTGCAGGTAATCCCGGCCCAGCCTCCGGCAATTGCCTAAAGTTTCCTTTGGTTGCGCAAAGTTGCCTTAGATTGCCCTAAGCCCGTGCTAAGCCCGTGCTCGATGGCGGCGCTACGTGAAATCTGGCACCAAAAGGAGGGTGGACGGCCACAGCTTTCGCGTAGGTGCGCCCTGCCCTATTCCGGCTGGCCGTTCTCCGGCGTTGCCGAGGTCTTGACCTTTGCCGTGCGCGGCTTCCTGACAGGCTTGGCGGCCGGGGCGCTCGGTTCTCCTGTCGCGGCTTCCTGCGGCGCTGGAGGCGTTGGGGCGGGCTTGACCTTGCGGGTTGCCTTCGGCTTGGCATACCCCGCCTTGCGGAGTGACTTGGCCACCTCGCCCATACCCTGCCAGATCGCCTCTGCCTGTTCCGGCCGGAGCTGCTGGCCTTCCTTGATCGACTTGGCCAACGTTGCCAGCCATGAGGACGCCGACATGGCCGTGTAGCGGCTGTTCGACTCTTCGGCGTCGGCGCGGCGCTGGGCCAAGAACGCCTCCAGTTGTTCGCGCTCGGCTTCCGTGAGTTTCGCAAGCCCATCCTCGGACGGCATCAGGCTTGTACTCCAACGCGGAAGCGTGGCCACCACGACCTGACGGCCGCGCCCTATCGCCTTGTCGTACACGGTGCGGATGCACTGTAATTTTAGGTCTCAGGCTGTTAATGTCTGTCTGCGTGACAGGGCTTATTTTCGAACTAAGATAAAGCAGGTCACGAGTTTGCAGTCATTGGATGTTCTGTTTTTTCATTTTATGTCATTTGGTCAATTCTTACATTTTCAGGGCTTGTTTTACGGTTTCCTTCAGAGGGGTCAAGGATCCGATCAGTTTTTGCAGATCATCTGATGTTTTGGACGCTTCTCCTTTGGAAATCGCGTCATAGATCGCTGCCGTAATTTCAGCAAACGGCTCAGGGACACCAGCGTTTACGAGGAAATTTTTCTCTTCTTCGAATGAGACAGGCTGATGCACGACTTTTTTGCCGGAAACCTCGGAGAGAATTTGGGCAAGTTCATCAAAGGTCCACGGTTGATTGGAAACAAGGTTATACGTTTTGTTTTCATGCCCTTCCTCTGTAAGAACCGTTGCGGCAGCCAAAGCAAGTTCATTGCGTGTTACTGAATTAACGATCCCGCTTCCCGCATTCGTAACAATTGCTCCAGACTCTATGGATGCGCGCAGCCCCTCATTTACAAAAAAGTCCGTATATAAGGCATTACGCAGGAAAGTATACGGGATATTGGTCGTACGG
>ENA-UERQ01001499-UERQ01001499.1-human-gut-metagenome-genome-assembly--contig:-NODE-1499-length-11048-cov-37.339987_pt1 | contig 11048 bp, 9 predicted proteins | sample MGYA00242986_ERZ507987 | MGnify/ENA primary metagenome ERZ507987 (study PRJEB26167, sample SAMN06115429) | human gut metagenome | host: Homo sapiens | place: China:Chongqing | collected 2015-04-15...
ACTTTTTCTCCTTGGGAATCATAATTAGAAAAATGAGTGGTTTTATTCTTCTAATTTACTGATTTTCAAGGAGATTGTAAAATAAAACAATGAGATGATTGACTGAATTACAAACTTTTAAATCAAGAATCAGAAGATGTTTTCAACTGCTGATTCGCATTAATAACTTATTTATATTATGGAGAACATCGGAGTCGGATTATTGTTAATGGTGGTCGGAATGTGCACCGTTTTCTTGATTCTTCTGATTGTTATCTGGATAAGTCAGTTCCTTATTTCTGTGGTGAATAAGATAGCCCCTGAAGAAGAGCCGAAGAAGAAGCCTGTTACAAGTGGGTCTTCTACAGATGCCGGGGCAATGGATGCTATTAAGGCCGCTGTGGAAATTCTGACTGCCGGTAAGGGTCAGGTGATAAAGATTGAAAAATTGAAATGAATCTGTTAAAGAAAAACACATTACTTTTACAATGGAAAAAGAAGTAAAATTTAGTCTGGTCTTTCGTGATATGTGGCAGAGCGCAGGAAAATATGTGCCTCGCGTAGACCAGTTGGTTAAGGTGGTCCCAGCCATTATCGAAATGGGGTGTTTTGCTCGTGTTGAAACAAATGGGGGAGGTTTTGAACAAGTTAATTTGCTTTTTGGAGAAAACCCGAATAAAGCTGTGCGTGAATGGACAAAACCGTTTCACGAAGCAGGTATTCAGACACATATGTTAGACCGTGCCTTGAATGGCTTGCGCATGAGTCCGGTTCCTGCCGACGTACGCAAATTGTTTTATAAGGTAAAAAAAGCTCAGGGAACAGATATTACACGTACCTTCTGTGGACTGAATGATGTTCGCAATATTATCCCTTCAATCGGTTATGCTCACGATGCTGGAATGATTTCTCAGTGCTGTCTGTGTATCACATATTCACCGGTGCATACCGTAGAATATTATCTGGATATGGCAAAGAAACTGATTGAAGCCGGATGTGATGAAATCTGTATCAAGGATATGGCAGGTATCGGACGTCCGGTTTTCTTAGGTAAGATCGTTGCCGGCATCAAGCAGATAAAGAAAGATATTACTATCCAGTATCACTCTCATGCCGGACCTGGTTTTAATATGGCTTCTATCCTCGAGGTATGTAAGGCCGGATGTGACTATGTAGATGTTGGTATGGAACCTCTTTCATGGGGTACAGGACATGCCGATGTAATCAGTGTGCAGGCAATGTTGAAAGATGCCGGCTTTAAGGTTCCTGAAATCAATATGCAGGCCTACATGAAAGTACGTTCGCTGATTCAGGAATTTATGGATGATTTTCTGGGCTTGTATATCAGTCCGCGTAACCGTCTGATGAACTCATTACTGATCGGTCCGGGACTTCCAGGTGGTATGATGGGTAGCTTGATGGCCGATTTGGAAACCAATCTGGAGTCTATCAATAAATATAAGGCAAAACGTAATTTGCCGTTTATGACTCAGGATGAACTGCTTATTAAGCTGTTTGATGAAGTGGCATATGTATGGCCGCGTGTAGGTTATCCTTGTTTGGTTACTCCGTTTAGCCAGTATGTAAAGAATCTGGCTATGATGAATGTTATCCAGATGGAAAAAGGTAAGGAACGCTGGGGTATGATTGCCGATGATATCTGGGATATGATTTTGGGTAAGGCAGGACAGTTGCCCGGCAAGCTGGCTCCGGAAATTGTGGAAAAGGCTGAACGTGAAGGACGTAAATTCTTTACAGGTAATCCTCAGGATAATTATCCTGACCAGCTGGATAAATATCGTCAGATGATGTGGGAAAAGAAATGGGAAACCGGTCAGGACGATGAAGAACTCTTCGAATATGCTATGCATCCGGCTCAGTATGAGGCCTACAAGAGTGGAAAGGCTAAAGCTGATTTCTTGGAAGATGTGAAGAAACGCCGTGAAGCGAAGGAAGAAGTACACATGGCCAACGATCAGACTAAGATATTGACTGTTGATGTCAACGGCCAGCCATACCGTGTGACAGTAGCCTTTGGTGATGTTAATCCTGCAGCTTTGCATGGTGCTCAGGCTGCTGCTCCTGCAGAACAGCCTGCGGCAGTTCCTGCTGGCGAAGGTAAAGAAGTGCTTTCACCGCTTGAAGGTAAGTTCTTCCTGACCAAGAATGCTCAGGAAACTCCGCTGAAGGTAGGAGATAAGGTGAACCAGGGCGACGTAATATGCTACGTGGAAGCCATGAAGACTTACAATGCGATACGTGCCGAGTTTAGCGGAACCGTAACTGCCATTTGTGCTAATTCGGGTGATTCCGTATCAGAAGATGATGTATTAATGAAGATATTATAATGGAAGATATATTTGCAAGATTATATGATATGACTGCGTTCAGCAATATTGTTGCTGATCCGCGGTTTCTCATCATGTATGCCATTGCTTTTATTCTCCTTTATCTGGGTATCAAAAAGCAGTATGAACCTTTGCTGCTTGTGCCGATAGCTTTCGGGGTATTGCTAGCCAATTTCCCGGGTGGCGATATGGGAGTTATACAGGCTGATGAGAATGGCATGGTGATGGTGAATGGTGTGATGAAGAACGTCTGGGAAATGCCTCTGCATGAAATTGCTCATGAGCTGGGTTTGATGAACTTCATTTATTATATGTTGATCAAGACAGGATTCCTTCCTCCTATCATCTTTATGGGAGTAGGTGCATTGACCGATTTTGGACCGATGCTTCGTAATCTTCGTCTTTCTATTTTTGGAGCGGCTGCTCAGTTGGGTATTTTTGCTGTACTGCTGGTTGCTATCCTGATGGGATTTACTCCTAAGGAAGCTGCTTCACTGGGTATTATTGGTGGTGCAGATGGTCCGACAGCTATCTTTACAACAATCAAGCTGGCTCCTCATTTGTTAGGTCCTATTGCTATTGCGGCTTATTCGTACATGGCTTTGGTTCCAGTTATCATTCCGCTGGTTGTTCGTATCTGGTGTACTAAGAAGGAACTTTCTATCAATATGAAAGAACAGGAGAAGAAATATCCTTCGAAGACAGAAATCAAGAACCTGCGTGTGCTGAAGATATTGTTCCCTATCGTAGTTACAACCATTGTAGCTTTGTTTGTTCCGAGTGCAGTACCTTTGATCGGTATGCTGATGTTCGGTAACCTGGTAAAGGAAATCGGTAGCAATACTTCACGCTTGTTTGATGCTGCTTCCAATAGTATTATGAATGCAGCAACTATCTTCCTGGGTATTTCAGTAGGAGCAACTATGACAACAGATGCTTTCCTGAATTGGACTACTATCGGCATTGTAATTGGTGGTTTCCTTGCCTTTGCATTGTCTATTTCAGGTGGTATTTTGTTTGTGAAGGTTTTCAACCTCTTCACTAAGAAGAAGATTAATCCGCTGATTGGAGCTACTGGACTGAGTGCTGTGCCTATGGCAAGCCGTGTAGCCAATGAAATTGCTTTGAAATACGACCCGAAGAATCATGTGCTTCAGTATTGTATGGCAAGTAATATTTCAGGTGTTATCGGTTCGGCTGTTGCTGCCGGTGTGCTGATTTCTTTCTTGGGATAAGACTCTTGTATTATAATAAAAAACTCCTTTTATACACTGCTCTGGGCGGGTGTAAAAGGAGTTTTTTTATTAGGTGTATATCTGTATTTTATTTGTTTTATTGCTGTCCGGTAGAACTTTTACGATTGTTGGCATTTGCTTGAATATAGTCGTTTGAACATTGTTTTAATAAACGGGAACTGCCAGTGTAAACATATCTTGGTCTGATACATAATAATTTATAGAGTGATGTTTATACAGAAAAACAGCTCTTTCAAAGTAGTATGATGACCAGCTCTTTTTCAAACGACCTATGAAGGCTCATGAAGATTTCTTATCGGGCAGCAATAATAACTGTAATGTCAAAATGAAAAACGTGTTGCTCGATGTATGAAAAAAGAAAGAGGACAATCCTCGGAAGAGAATTGTCCTCTCATATAACTCTTAGGTATAGAGTGTTAGTCTAAATTATTTGTCGCCACGGATAGCTGCGATACCCGGAAGGATTTTACCTTCGATAGCTTCCAACAAAGCACCACCACCAGTAGAGATGTAAGAAACCTGATCAGCCATACCAAACTTGTTGATACAAGCTACAGAGTCACCACCACCGATCAATGAGAATGCACCTTCTTTTGTAGCTTCAGCAATAGCTTCTGCAATTACTTTAGAACCACCTGCGAAGTTGTCCATTTCGAATACACCGGCAGGACCATTCCACAAAATAGTCTTTGCACCCTTGATAGCTGCTTTGAATTCTTCACGAGTCTTAGGACCTGCATCCAATCCCATCCATCCGTCAGGAATGTTCTTGTCGTCGCAAACCTGAGTGTGTGCGTCGTTTGCAAATGCATCAGCAGCTACACAGTCGCAACCCAAAACCAAGTTAACACCTTTAGCTTTAGCTTTAGCCATGATGTCAAGAGCTAAGTCAAGTTTGTCATCTTCAACCAAAGAGTTACCGATCTTACCACCTTGAGCTTTTGCAAAAGTAAATGCCATACCACCGCAAAGGATCAAGTTATCTACTTTGTCCATCAAGTTTTCGATGATACCGATCTTAGTAGAAACTTTAGAACCACCCATGATAGCAGTAAACGGACGTTTGATATCTTTCAAAACGTTGTCTACAGCCTGAACTTCTTTTTCCATCAGGTAACCCAACATCTTGTGATCAGCATCGAAGTAGTCAGCGATAACTGCAGTAGAAGCGTGTTTACGGTGAGCTGTACCGAATGCATCCATTACATAGCAGTCTGCGTAAGAAGCCAAAGTTTTAGCAAATTCTTTCTGAGAAGCTTTCATAGCTTTCTTTGCATCTTCGTAAGCAGGATCTTCTTTTTCGATACCTACAGGTTTTCCTTCTTCTTCAGGATAGAAACGCAAGTTTTCGAGCAACAGAACTTCACCTGGTTTCAAAGCAGCAGCAGCTTCCTGAGCTTTAGCGCAATCTGGAGCAAACTGAACTGGAGTACCCAAAGCAGCAGCAACAGCGTCTACAATCTGGCTCAGAGAATATTTAGCGTTTACTTTGCCTTTTGGTTTACCCATGTGTGACATGATAATGAGAGCACCACCATCAGCCAATACTTTTTTCAAAGTAGGCAGAGCACCACGGATACGAGTATCGTCAGTAATTTTACCTTCTTCGTTCAAAGGTACGTTGAAGTCAACGCGAACGATTGCCTTTTTTCCGGCAAAGTTGAATTTGTCAATAGTCATCATAATCTCAATATTTTTTGTTTAAAGTTGTTTGTAATCTCTTTAAGATGCAGCGCAAAGTTAAGAAAAAAAAATTACGAAGTTCAATCTCTTTCAGCTAAATTCATTGGGGGGGGGTGTTATTTTCTATTAAAAAAATGAACTGCACCTTCAAAGTTATATGTAAAACTTTTAGGGAGCAGTATTCGTTTTCTTTATGGTAAAAAACAAAAAGCCTGTCATTAATTTTATCGACAAACAGATGATAAAATCAATGACAGGCGAAGAGGAGAGAATATTTAGTTTCCCCGAAAATATATCTTACTTTTTAGAAATGATAATTCAGACTCAGACCGAATATTTTATTCGTACGGCTATATACATCTGTACCTTTTACTCCGGTATTATTATAACTTTGTATAATCATCATAGTTAGTCCAGAAATATGCAACATCAATACTCCATGATTCATTGAAGTTGACTCTTGCTCCGAATCCTAGTGAGTATGAACTACAGTAGAAACTTGTATCTGTTTGGAAATCATTGCTTAATCCATAGTTCGTTTTCTGGAAACCTCCACTGATAGTTAATTTTTTGATGATATCCCATTCTATTCCGGCAAGGTATTCGTGTGTTCCGTGCTTCAACGTCTTCTGACGGTCATTCAACATACCGGCATGTTTGTCATCAAAGAAGTGGTATTCTACTGAAGCACGCAGGTTGTGCAAAATTTCGTATCCGGCAGCTACACTCAGAAATGCAGGAATATCGCTGGGAGTCTGTTCTCCATCAGCATAAGGTTTAAGAACTTCTTCCGGTACCCCTGGAGCATCTAAAGTATTAGTCTTGTTTTCGATATTTAAGTTTGTTTTGATTTCATATTTGGCAGCCAAGTTCCATTTTCCAAGTTTTACGTCGGCACCGATTATCGGAGTAACTCCCCAACCTGTCTGCTCGCAGTCGAGTGCCAGATTCATTAATTGCGTTCCTCCGAAATCTTGTTTTAACTGTGCTTTCAGATATCCTTCATAGCCGCTTTTTACATAGTTCATACGTCCTCCGGCGTATACACTCAGCCAGTCGTTGATTCTATAGCTTAATCCTAGCTGTACACCATAAATATATTGTTTACCATCCATTGCGGTATTGATATCATACATATTAGGAGTAACAGGTTTTCCTATTAAACCAGCCAGTTGTTCGTTTTTATAAATTCCCCCAATTGCCAGAGAGTTAAACATTGGCAGACCGTTGTCGAAGGAAGCTTTTCCTCCTCCTCCTGTTATAGCAAAACTTGCAGAAACAGCCCAGTTCCCATCTTTATATACACCATGGAAAGAAGGGATGAACGGTGCTGATGCTGTACCTTTATAATTTTGTGTTGTTTCTTTGCCATCTAATGTCCATAATCCTGTAGTGGCAGCAATTTCACGAGTTTGATATGCACTTTGTCCGGTTAGTGAGAGGTGAAAACCATCTTTTTGTAAAAAGGCTAGTCCGGCTGGGTTGCTATATACACCGTCTACATCAATAGAGGCACCACGCGCTGCCATACGTAAAAAGGCGGCATGTTGATTTGTATTAGTTAAATAATCTCCTGCGAAAGTTGAGTTTGAAACAATTAGTGTCGCTGCGCCGATAAGTAAAAATTTCTTCATTAAAATATATTTTTGATAAATTAAAGCCGCAAAGGTAGCTTTATTTTATCTGCTTCACAAACTTTTGGTGATTTTTATTTGTAAAAGAAATAGTTTTAAAAGAAACTAATATGTGTGGTGCGTTGAGAAGTAATGAAAGAAAAGCACATCGATTCTATAAAAATAATCCTTCACTACCTTTTATTACTGACAGTAAAGAAAATAAAGATAGTGAAGGATATTGGGGATAAAAATTATCAATGTGAGTATTATTCTTTTTAGAATAAGCTCCAGGATACAGTCAGTCCTGCCATGACAATAGCTACCATGCTCATCAATTTAATAAGAATATTCAAGCTGGGGCCTGACGTGTCTTTGAATGGATCGCCTACTGTATCTCCTACTACTGCTGCACGATGTACTTCGCTGCCTTTACCTCCGAAGTTACCTTCTTCTACATACTTCTTGGCATTATCCCATGCACCGCCGGCGTTTGCCATAAAAATAGCCAGAACAAATCCAGAAGACAATCCTCCGATAAGCAGTCCGATTACTCCAGGGACCCCGAATAATAATCCGGTGACAATAGGAGCTATTATAGCCAGAAGTGATGGAAAGACCATTTCGCGCTGGGCTCCTTGGGTAGAGATTTGTACACAGCGTGCGTAATCCGGCTCTGCCTTGCCTTCCAGTATACCCTTGATTTCACGGAATTGCCGGCGAACTTCTTCTACCATGCTGGCAGCAGCACGTCCTACGGCATTCATAGTCAGACCACAAAACAGAAAGGCCATCATGCTTCCGATGAACATACCCGATAGAACCTTTGGGTTCATCAGTGTTACGTCGTAATACATCATGAAATCTGTGAAACTAGCCTCGCGGATCGTTATGCTGATACCACCTGGTAGTTCGAGAAGTGTTGTTCCGATACGTTCCAAACCGATACGTATTTCTTCAATATAGGAAGCCAGCAAAGCAAGCCCTGTCAGTGCAGCCGAACCGATGGCGAATCCTTTTCCAGTAGCAGCTGTTGTATTTCCCAAAGAGTCGAGTGCATCGGTACGGTGACGTACTTCTTCGCCCAATCCGCTCATTTCGGCATTTCCTCCTGCATTGTCAGCTATCGGACCATAAGCGTCGGTTGCTAAGGTGATGCCTAATGTCGAGAGCATTCCTACAGCGGCTATACCTATACCGTATAGTCCCATACCGATATTGGTGAAATCGAAGCCCGATGCCAGCCAGTAAGAAAGGATGATTCCAGCTACAACTGCAATGACAGGTATTGTTGTAGAGATCATTCCCAGCCCGATTCCGGAGATAATAACAGTAGCAGGCCCCGTTTTTCCACTTTCCGAAAGCTTTTGAGTCGGTCTGTACGATTGGGATGTATAATATTCGGTAGACTGTCCGATAATGATTCCTACCAATAGTCCTACTACTACAGCAAAGGCAATATTAACCCAATTGGTTATGTTTAGCATCCAAAGAATAAGGAATGTACCTATTACGATGAGAACAGAACTGAGGTTTGTTCCGGTAGAGAGCGCTTTGAGCAATTCTTTCATGCCAGCGTTTTCCTTTGTACGTACAGCGAATATGCCAATAATGGAAAGGATAATTCCTACTGCTGCTATCAACATCGGAGCAATAACAGCCTTAAATTGCATTTCTGTATTGCCTGTTCCGATGAAGGCTGCTGCTCCTAGTGCGGCTGTTGCAAGTATTGATCCGCAATACGATTCATACAAGTCGGCTCCCATGCCAGCTACATCACCGACATTGTCACCTACATTGTCGGCTATTGTTGCCGGATTGCGTGGGTCGTCTTCGGGAATTCCGGCTTCCACTTTACCAACCAAATCAGCTCCTACATCGGCAGCTTTCGTATAAATACCTCCTCCAACTCTGGCAAATAGGGCTTGTGTAGAAGCTCCCATTCCGAATGTAAGCATTGTAGTGGTGATGACACATAATTTAGCAGTCGGATTCATGGCATCTGCCGGAATACATTTGTCTAGAAGAATATACCAGAAGGAAATGTCGAACAACCCTAGTCCGACTACTACGAGTCCCATTACTGCTCCGCTTCGGAAAGCAATCCGTAGCCCGCCGTTCAGTGAATTGCGTGCAGCATTGGCAGTACGTGCCGAAGCATAGGTCGCAGTTTTCATTCCCAGATAGCCCGACAGTCCCGAGAAGAATCCTCCTGTAAGGAAAGCAATCGGAACCCAGTGATTTTGCAGATTGAATCCGTATGCCATGATGGCAAACAAAATAACGAGTCCGATAAAAACAAGCGTAACAACTTTGTATTGTTGTTTTAAGTACGACATGGCTCCTTTGCGAACATGGGCAGCTATTTTCTGCATTTCAGGACTGCCTTCGCTTTCCCGCATCATTTGCTTGTAGAAATATCCGGCAAAAGCTAATGCCAGAATTGATGCAATGGGAACCAACCAAAAAAGATATGTTTCCATAAGATTTGATTTTAAAGTTGTTTCCCAAATGTAATAAATAAAATGGAAATAAACAGCTGTAAACCTTACTTTTATTTCTTTTCAGACATTACCAGCAGTTTATCTCCGGCATGAAGTTCTATCTGTCCGTTAGGAATAATAAATTCGTTTCCTCGTTTGATAAGCATCACGAGTGTGCCTTTAGGAATATTCATGTCGGCTAGCCGGTTTCCGGTTGAGAGCATGTCTTCTGTAAGCGTGATATCATCCAGGTGGGTGTCGATTTCCTCCGGAAGTTCTACACCAAATTCATTACCTTCTTTTTCTTCAGGCAAGTCAAGCTTGAGCCAGCGTGCCATTTTCGAAATAGTCATTCCCTGTATAGTAAGCGATAACAGAGTAATGAAGAATACGATATTGAACAACTGGTTTGAGCCGGGAATTTGTGCTATTACCGGATAAGTTGCAAAAATAATAGGAACGGCTCCTCTTAGTCCTACCCAGGAAATAAAAACTCGTGCCTTATTAGTGATTCCTTTAAATGGAAGCAGGCACAAAAATACACTGACCGGGCGTGCTATCAGAATCATAAAGACGCCGATAAGCAGAGCTGTTACAGAGATATCGAGCATTTCATGAGGATTGACCAAAAGTCCCAAAGTCAGGAACATGATTATCTGGAACAGCCATGTCAGTCCGTTCATGAACGTATTGGTTTCTTTCCGGTAAGCCAGTCGGGCATTTCCAACAATCATTCCGGCGATATATACTGCCAGATAGCCGTTTCCTTTAACCAGGTCGGTAAGAGTAAATGTGATGAAGACCAGACTAAGCAGAAGAATCGGGTAGAGAGCACTGTTGGAAAGTTCTATTTTATTGACAAGCCAGACAGCGAACTTACCGAAGGCGTATCCTATGACTCCTCCGAACAGGAACTGTATAAATAAGTCTTTCAGTATGACTGTTACGTCGAAATTGCTTCCGCTGCCGATAACCTGAATCAGTACAATGGTAAGCATATATGCCATCGGGTCGTTACTTCCACTTTCCAGCTCCAGCATGGGGCGGAGATTGTATTTAAGGTTCATGCGTTGTGAGCGCAACAAGCTGAATACCGAAGCCGAGTCTGTAGACGACATGGTTGCAGCAAGCAGCAAAGAAACCATCAGAGTAAGTTCTATGTTGGCATGCGTGTAATGCGAAAGGAAGAAAATAAACAATCCGGTAAGCAGTGTGGTGACCAATACTCCCACAGTAGAGAGCAGTATACCTTGTTTTAAGACTGGTTTGATATCGGCGTATCGGGTATCCATTCCTCCCGAGAACAAGATGATGCTGAGTGCCATCATGCCGATAAACTGAGCGTCTGAAGCACTGTTGAACTGAATGCCGAGACCGTCACTGCCGAAAGCCATACCTACCAGCAGGAATAACAGCAGGGTAGGGATACCGAAACGATATCCGGTTTTGCTGATTAGAATACTTGTAAAGATTAAAATAGACCCGACTAGTAAAATATTTTCTGCAGTAATCATAGATGATATCAACTTTTAATATAAACACAAAGTAAACAAATAAAATTGGATTTTGGTTCACCTTTTATTGCATTATAAGTACTTATTGCATATATTACCTCAGTTCGGGATAATGAGCTTTGTCTAAAGGCTTTATGATGTTTTTATATAAGGGACACAGTGGCTTGGCAAC
>ENA-UERQ01001506-UERQ01001506.1-human-gut-metagenome-genome-assembly--contig:-NODE-1506-length-10988-cov-7.814133_pt1 | contig 10988 bp, 9 predicted proteins | sample MGYA00242986_ERZ507987 | MGnify/ENA primary metagenome ERZ507987 (study PRJEB26167, sample SAMN06115429) | human gut metagenome | host: Homo sapiens | place: China:Chongqing | collected 2015-04-15...
ATATCGACAGATTTACTTATATTCATAAGGGAATCCTCTGCTGCTACATATTCTTCATAAAAAGACAAAGCTCTTTTATAATCATCTCTTTCTTTATTTATTTTATAATAATGATAAGCAATAGTAGCCGGTACAAAATCATTATCTATGGATACACTATTAGCCTTTTGAAGATAATTTTCCGCTTGTTCTAAATTTCCACGCTTTTGCTCAAGATCTGATAAGGTCAAATAATCCGAAGCAGTATCACTCGAATCCTCTTTTATGCTCTTCAATAAATATTTTTCAGCTAAATCATATTTTTCCAAAACATTAAATATATTACCTAGACCATTGTATACATAATTTCTAACCTCATCTACTCTCAAGGAATCTATTATCACTTCTGCTCGCTTCAATATAGTTAAAGCTAAATAATTAGAATCAACATCCATATAACTCCTTCCCTCATTCACAAACGAACGCACATAGCTTTTCATATTACCGGCCAATCGAAAATACCGTCCGCTCTCCTTATATTTTTTTGCAGCTAACACATAACGATCATCCAGTTCATACAAATCCCCCATATAACTACAAATATACCCGGCACGATTATAGTTCTTAATCGCCAACGCTACCTCCAGCGCATCGGAGTAAGCCCTCATTGCCTTCTCGTACTCCTTATCCTCCACATACGAACGCCCCAGATAAAGGCCGATCTCAGCCTCCTCTTCCCGCATCTTTTTCTTTTGATAGTATTTCAAGGCGATCTCAAGCTGGTTCGTATAAGGCATTTCGTCCTCTATTTTATCGGCGGCACGTGCGTACAACATACACCAACGGGCTATCAGACGGGGACTCATCTCTTCCGGGAGCGGAATGGAATCCAATGTAGTGATTACGCTATCCGGATAGGCATCAAACAGGCGTTCCGCCTGATTGATCAAACGGATTTCCTCAGATTCATTTTGGCATCCTACCACAAGGAAAGTCAAGGAAGTTAATAGTATATATATAAATGACTTCATCCTTTATTATAGATAAGCAAAATTAAATATTTTTAATTCATAAACAAACGATAGAACAACAAAATAACAAATACAAGAAGAAAAAACACACAATAAGTCCATGCAAAGGTATCAAGTTATATATACATGAATATCAGTGATATAAAAACATCATCATGTTTTCCGGAAAACACGTACATGTTTTTCCGAAAAGTCGTACGTGTTTTTCATAAATCACGTACGTGTTTTTCCCGGAAATCTTATAAGGAAAATAAGAACACATAAAAAATAGACAATAAGCCGGATCAGCAATAACTCATTGTACAACTTACAAATGCAACCAATCATAAATATCCAACTAGCTTATTGCTTATCTCAATTATTTTACAAACCTTTGCGACCATAATATTAAACTAAAATCTTTACTATGGAATTACAAACGATACAAAACAAGATTTATGAGATCAGAGGGCAAAAAGTCATGCTGGATTTTGATCTGGCGGAAATGTATGGAACGGAAACCGCCCAACTGAAACGTGCGGTCAGACGAAACATAGAACGCTTTCCTAATGATTTTATGTTCACATTAACAATTCAAGAATTTAACAACTTGAAAAACAATATGGTATGCCAAATTGGCATCTCAAAGAAAGGAGGTAACCAATATGCTCCATTCGCTTTCACGGAGCAAGGTATAGCAATGCTTTCTTCTGTACTCAGATCCGATACAGCCATTAAAGTCAATATCTCTATCATGCGTGCTTTCGTCGGCATACGACAAATAATAAGTTCTTCCTCCCCTTTGCTTGAACTCCAACAAGAAGTAAAGGAACTCAAAGCGTATATCGAAGAAGCATTTGCCGATTACAACGACATCAACGAAGATACCCGTACGCAACTTGAGCTAATCAATCTGTCACTCGCTGAGTTACAAGCGAAAAGAACCGAGAATCAATCTCGCCCCCGGATTGGTTACGTGAAATAAACAGTTCATGTAAATAACTCATATAAAATAAATAAATTCACTAACTTTGTGGCCTTAAATAGAAAACGATACAAAAACGATAAACGATCATGGAGTACAATTTCAGAGAGATTGAGAAGAAGTGGCACGACTACTGGATTGCCGAAAAGGTTTATAAAGTCGAAAAAGACACGAATAAGCCTAAATACTATGTATTGGACATGTTCCCCTATCCTTCCGGTGCGGGATTGCACGTTGGCCACCCGCTCGGTTATATAGCTTCTGATATTTATTCGCGTTTCAAACGTTTGCAAGGTTTCAACGTATTGCACCCGATGGGTTACGACGCTTACGGACTACCCGCCGAGCAATACGCCATCCAAACCGGACAACATCCGGAGATCACGACAAAGAATAATATAGCCCGTTATCGGGAGCAATTGGAAAAGATCGGTTTCTGCTACGATTGGAGCCGTGAGATCCGTACCTGCGATCCCGAATATTACAAATGGACGCAATGGGCCTTCATCCGGATGTTCAACAGCTACTACTGCAACGACGAGAAGCAAGCCCGCCCGATCAGCGAGTTGATACAGGCTTTCGAGACCAGTGGTACGGAAGGTCTGAACGTAGCTTGCGGAGAGGAACTTAGTTTCACCGCCGAGGAATGGAAAGCCAAGAGCGATAAAGAAAAACAAGAGATATTACTCAACTACCGGATCGCTTATCGTGGCGAGACCATGGTAAACTGGTGTGCCGCCTTGGGTACCGTATTAGCGAATGATGAGGTCGTGAACGGTGTTTCCGAGCGTGGAGGCTATCCGGTGGAACAAAAGATCATGCGCCAATGGTGCTTACGTGTATCCGCTTACGCGCAACGCCTGTTGGACGGATTGGATACGATCGACTGGACGGATTCCTTGAAAGAGACCCAAAAGAACTGGATCGGACGCAGCGAAGGTGCCGAGGTTCGCTTCAAGGTAAAAGACAGCGACAAGGAATTCACGATCTTTACGACCCGTGCCGATACGATGTTTGGTGTTACCTTCATGGTATTAGCCCCGGAAAGCGAATTGGTTCAACAATTAACTACGGCAGACCAAAAAGCAGAAGTAGACGCTTACCTAGATCGTACCAAGAAACGTACCGAGCGCGAGCGCATCGCCGACCGTCAGGTAACCGGTGTATTCAGTGGTTCCTATGCTATTAACCCGTTTACGGGCGAGGCGGTTCCCATCTGGATCAGCGACTATGTATTGGCCGGCTACGGTACGGGAGCGATCATGGCGGTTCCGGCGCACGATAGTCGCGACTACGCTTTCGCGAAGCATTTCGGACTGGAAATCCGCCCCTTGGTGGAAGGTTGCGACGTAAGCGAGGAAAGTTTCGATGCCAAGGAAGGTATCGTATGCAATTCTCCGAGAGCCGGCGTTACTCCTTATTGCGATCTTTCCTTGAACGGACTGACGATCAAGGAAGCGATAGCCGCTACCAAGAAATACGTAAAAGATCACGATCTGGGACGTGTGAAGATAAACTACCGCTTGCGCGACGCTATTTTCAGCCGCCAGCGTTATTGGGGCGAACCGTTCCCGGTATATTACGACGCCGATGGCATGCCTCAGATGTTGCCGGAAGAATGTCTGCCCCTGTTGCTGCCGGAAGTAGATAAATTCTTGCCTACCGAGACGGGCGAGCCTCCATTAGGACACGCCGTTAAATGGGCTTGGGACACGGTAAACCAAAAAGTCACCGAGGTATCGAAGATCGATAACCAGACGATCTTCCCGCTAGAGCTTTGTACGATGCCGGGCTTCGCCGGTTCTTCCGCTTATTATTTGCGCTATATGGACCCGCATAATGATAAAGCCTTGGTAGCTAAAGACGTGGATGAATATTGGAGAAACGTGGATTTATATATCGGTGGTACGGAACACGCTACCGGCCACTTGATTTACAGCCGTTTCTGGAATAAGTTCTTGTTCGACTTGGGTATCGTTTGCGAGGAAGAGCCGTTCAAGAAATTGATCAACCAAGGTATGATCCAAGGACGCTCGAACTTCGTGTACCGCATCAACGGAACCAATAAATTCGTTTCCTTGAACTTGAAAGACCAATACGAGGTCACCCCTATCCATGTAGACGTAAATATCGTATCTAACGATCTGTTGGATATAGAGGCTTTCAAGAACTGGCGTCCGGAATACAGCGACGCGGAGTTCGTATTGGAAGATGGTAAATATATCTGCGGATGGGCGGTCGAGAAGATGTCCAAATCCATGTTCAACGTAGTGAACCCGGATATGATCGTTGAGAAATATGGTGCCGATACCCTACGTTTGTACGAGATGTTCCTAGGCCCGTTGGAGCAATCCAAGCCTTGGGATACGAACGGTATCGATGGCGTACACCGTTTCTTAAAGAAGCTTTGGGGCTTGTTCTTCGGCAATACGGATACCCTGCAAGTTACCGATGCCGAGCCTACGGCCGACGAATTGAAATCCTTGCATAAGCTGATCAAGAAAGTAACGTTCGACATCGAGCATTTCTCATACAACACGTCCATTAGCGCCTTCATGATTTGCGTGAACGAGTTAACGAGCTTAAAATGCAGCAAGCGCGCCATCTTGGAGCCGCTGATCACTTTATTGGCTCCGTTCGCTCCTCATATAGCGGAAGAGCTATGGCATCAATTAGGACATGATACGACCATCTGCGATGCCCGGTGGCCGAAACACAACGAAGAATATCTCAAGGAGAAATCCGTTGTTTACGCGATCTCATTCAATGGTAAAGCTCGCTACAACCTAGAGCTACCGGCGGATATTTCTAAGGAGGACGCCGAGAAAGCGGCTTTGAATCATGAGAACTCAGCGAAGTGGATGGAAGGCAAGGCCGTTAAGAAAGTTATTGTCGTTCCCGGCAAAATCGTTAATATCGTAGTGGGATGAACTTAAAACTCACAAAAATCTATTTTTCCGTACAGGATTATCTAATGATCCTGTTCGGAACTTTATTATACGGATTCGGATTCAACGCCTTTATCCTTTCCAACGAGATCGTGACAGGTGGGGTAAGTGGTATCTGTGCGTTGATCTTCTTTGCCTCCAATGGATTGATCCCGGTATCCGTATCTTATTTTGTCATCAACGTAGCCTTGTTGGTGGTAGCCTTAAAGATCCTTGGTCTAAAATTCTTGATAAAAACTATTTTCGGAGTTTTCTCACTCTCGGCTTCTCTCTCTCTCTTCGAGTGGCTGCTGAAAGGACAACCTATACTGCACGACCAGCCGTTTATGGCTATCATAATCGGAGCGTTTATGTGTGGTGCCGGATTAGGATTGGTATTCTCGGCGAACGGTAGTACCGGAGGTACGGATATTATCGGTGCGGTAATCAATAAATATAAGAATATATCGATCGGACGTATCCTTCTGTTTTGCGATTTCTTCATCATCAGTTCCTCTTTCTTCCTGTTCCATAACGTGGACAAGATCGTTTTCGGTTTCGTGGAGATGGTCATAAGCAATTACGTTCTCGACATGGTATTGAACGGTAACCGCCAATCCGTACAATTCCTCATCTTCTCCCAGAAGTACGACGAGATAGCGGATCGCATCATCCATGACTTAGGCCGTGGCTGCACGATACTGGACGGCGAGGGCGGTTATTCCCGCAAACCCGTCAAGGTAGTCGTACTACTCGCCAAGAAATCCGAATCCGTCTCCATCTTCCGGATCGTGAAACGGATAGACCACCAAGCGTTCATCTCCCAAAGCATTGTCCGAGGGGTATATGGTGAGGGGTTCGATCAGATAAAGACTTAAAAAAGAATATACAAACAATTTAAAGCATTTCCATACGTTATATATCTACCGTATAGAAATGCTTTCTTATTTAATAGATTACGAAATATGAAACTTGTATTCGCGACAAATAATCAACACAAACTGGACGAGGTCCGCAAGATAACCGCCGGATACGCGGAAATCATAAGTTTATCCGATATCGATTGCCATGACGATATCCCCGAGACGGCAGATACCTTAGAGGGAAATGCTTTGCTAAAAGCCCGCTATATCAAGGAGAAATTCGGATATGATTGTTTCGCTGACGACACGGGATTAGAAGTCGAGGTATTGAATAATGCTCCGGGAGTCTATTCGGCTCGTTACGCAGGAACAGAGCACGACTCGGAAGCTAATATGAACAAGCTGTTGTCCGAAATGAATCATAAAGAAAACAGAAAAGCACGTTTCCGCACGGTCATAGCTCTAATCCTTGACGGAAAAGAATATACCTTCGATGGTATCGTGAATGGCTCTATCACTACCGAAAAATGCGGAGATAGCGGATTTGGATACGATCCTATATTCATGCCTGATACCTATACACAAACTTTCGCCGAGATGGGTAACGATACAAAAAACCAGATCAGCCATCGTGCGAAAGCCGTCATGAAGTTAACATCATTTTTATCTGATTACAATTGTTAATATGAGACATATACTTACTATCATTCTATTTTCATTCTTTTCATTCACTGTATTAGCCGCGAATTTTAATACAACCGGATGGAAAACGTATCTTTCTTACAATAACACAAACAGCGTAGAGGAATCGAACGACCAAGTATTTGTGGTAGCGGAAGGATCTCTTTATACGTATGGAAAAGATGATAATAGTATTAAGCAATATTATAAAGGAAACGGATTAAATGATAATACGATTTCTTTGATCCGCTATAATAAACAAACAAAATCACTCCTTATTATCTATGATAATTCAAATATAGATATACTTGAGGGAGGAGTGGCGACAAATCTACCTTATCTGTCGACCAGTACGTCCATAAGAAACAAACAAATCAATTCAGTATTGGTACATGATGAATATGCCTATTTATCGACAGCATTTGGTATCGTCGTGGTCAATATGGCCAAAAAGGAAATAAAGGATACCTACAAGCTTTCCTTAAATATAACATCGTGTGCCATACAGAATGGCAATATATATGCCTCTACAACCAATAAGGCAGAAGTATCTTCGGGGATTATATACGCCTCATTAAAAGAGAACCTACTGGATAAGGCAAACTGGAAGCCCTATGGATTATCAAACCTTTCCGATAGTCATACGATCTTAGCTATCGCTTCATTCAAGAATACCTTGTTCTACTTGGTCAGTCAGCAAGGTATCTTCTATGAAAACAATGGAGCTTTCCCGAATAATAAATAGCTCAACCCTAAAATACATGAAAGTAATAGGCGAAAAATTAGCATGTATAGATAACTCAAGGGTTTTCATCGTATCCGATACGCAAAAGTTTGACCAAATAAACTTAAGTATCAATGATATCAGTACCTATCAAACAGACAAATATTGGATAGCGGAAGGAAGCAAAGGGCTACGTTCTATCCAACGGAAAGGCTCAAATAGTTTTGAGGCTCTTAATGAACCTATCATTTTAGACGGACCTTACAGCAATAGCGCATTCGATATTGTTTGTAAAAATGATAAAGTATATATGATCATAGGAGGTAAAGACCTCCTAAATGGTAAGCGCTTCGACAAAGGAGGTTATATTCTTACATACGATTATGATAAATGGTCTTTTATCGATCCTAAAGAAGCCCAAAAGAAACTCAATTTACCAAGAAATCCACGAGACTATACAAGTATAGCCGTAACGACCGATGATTCTAATGATGAAATCGTATACGCCTCTTCCATGGGTGATGGCGTTATCCAATATAAGAATGGAACTCCCGTCCAGTCATACAATGAAAAGAATGCCTTTAAAGAAACCGCAGGAGGCTATGGGTCCGGTTATTGTTATATAGATGGACTGGCCTTTGATAAAAATGGAAATTTGTGGATGACAAGCTCAGAGGTTAACCATGCGGTACTTGTTCTTGACAAAGCAGGAGCATGGCATCGTTTGGATATCGAACAACTTAGAGGAGTTTATACAATAAACGATATACTTATAACCTCCACTAACGACAAATGGATTTATGTGCCTCGTAACACACCTAAACTTGTAATGATACCGAATAGCGAGTCTTTAGATGAAGTTTCCTCGTATGAGTTTACTACACTTATTGATACCGACGGAAAAGAATTGACTCCTAGTAATTATACATGCGTAGCCGAGGATAAGGATGGATATATCTGGGTTGGTACGAATCGGGGAGCCGTATATTTCACTAAACCTAGGATCTCTTCCGCTGAGGATAAAGCCGCTACACGTTGTACAAGGGTAAAATATACCAATGAGGAAACTGGCAATCTCGCTTATTTCTTAGATAACGTTGTCGTCACGACCCTAAAAGTAGACGCAGGTAATCGAAAATGGATTGGAACCAAAGGAAATGGCGTCTATGTTCTAGATAATGATAATGAGACAATCGTTTATCAATTTAATACGACCAATAGCCCGCTCCTTTCCGATAACATATACGATATAGAGATAAACGATAAGACCGGTGAAGTTTTTATCGGTACCGATAAAGGACTAAATTCCTATCAAGGAGAAGCTTCGGAAGGTAAATCTGATTACTCGGAGATCTACGCATATCCTAATCCGGTACGTCCCGAACATATGGATAAAGTAACGATTGTAGGATTAATGGATAATTCGAATGTAAAAATCACGGATTTAAACGGAAATATTATTTATCAAACTAAATCCTTGGGGGGGCAAGCTATCTGGAATTGCCGGAACGCAAACGGATCACGTGTAGCGACAGGCGTATATCTTGTACTAGCTTCCACGGAGGAAGCCTCAGAGAGCGTCGTAACAAAAATCATTGTAGTCAAATAGAACAATGAATCAATCAGAGAAAGTTTTACTCAACTCCAGATTAATAAATCAAGTAAAAGAAGCGAATAATTTTGATTTTATTCGCTTCTTTCTTGCGTATTCTGTCATGTTCAACCATTTCAGCACACTGACAGAGACAGATCCTTTTTGGTTTGTTAGCGGAGGATTTCGAGTGAAAGGTTTCTTTATTATTAGTGGATTTCTTGTTATGTTTAGCTTCTTACGTACGCCTAATACCCGGATTTTTTTCCGTAAACGTATTCAACGTATTATGCCCGCCTACAGCTTGACTATTTTATTATGTGCCTTAATCGGATTATTCCTTACTTCCTTATCCTGCAGGGAATACCTCACCTCTTCTAGAAAAGATACTATCAATTGGTATGCCTACTTCTTATTTATATCTTATCTTTCATCTACTCGACAACGTGTAATTATTTAGATGATATGACACACAACCCTATTTATGAATTCATGAAAAGACAATTCCCCGGACAAATGATGTACTTTTGTTCCGGTATTATCATACTTGCCTATTTCCCTGTTTTTCGAAAATATATGAGATATTTGTTCCCTGTCAGCCTATTTCTTTTATTGGGTAGAGAGTATCTGCTGCTGAGTATTTTCGAGCCTATCGCTCTAGCCTCTATCATTATCACGGTAGCTTATGGATTCAAGTGGTTACATGTATTCAATCGGATGGGAAATTTCTCGTATGGTATTTTCTTGATTCATTTCCCGATCATCCAAATATTCATTCATTACGGACTTGATCGGTATAGCTTTATATTGACATTGGCTCTTACCACTATCCTTAGCACCGGATTGGGTATGTTATCCTGGAAATACATAGAGAAACCTTGTTTATATCATCCTAAAAAGAAAAACCAGATGAACGCAATGATCGGATGATCTGATCTGTTATCTTCTCCGCTCCTTTCCGGTTCGGATGGATAGCATCATAAAAATCCGACGTATCCAATAGCTCCATACAGTCGACGATAAGGATAGAATCAAACATTTGAGTAAACATTCGCAAAGCTCGTTGTTTCTCCGCTACTGTAAAAGCTGTTATATCCGGGTTATACGGCATGACAACCAGACAATAAATAATACCCCTATCCCTAAAATAAACGGAAGAACGCTCTATCAACCTTTTCCATTCAGGAGTAATCTGATATGCCTCGAATTTATTTTCTTCATTCTGTTCTTCTACTTTCCGTTTATAGACAGATTCATTTCTATCAGACATCGTAGAGTTTGGATAACGTAAATCAGAGGTTATAATTCCGGGGATAACATCATCATCCAACTTATTACGCAGATAAGTAGTCAAGCCGGAGAATAAACAATTTCGAGCCACATAATTATAGTATAAATTCGGTTCACTTAAAGTTTTTTCTAAAGCAGGAAGTAATTCACAGGTAAAACCATCCATTTTATATCCATACATATGTAGAGCTACCCGGTTGGGATCATCCAATTCGATCGGGCCACGTAATTGATCTAAATCCACACACTGTACAACTACTTGCACAGAAGATGGTAAATAGGAATAATACAAGGCACTCTCACTCAATCTCTGACCAGTAGAGGTAAGATTATATACACAGGGATTTCCTCGCAACTCTGCTTCTAACTTGTATCCGTTCACACCACTCATACCGCGGCTATTACCTAAAATAACAAGATCCGGACGCTCTTCCGGATTATTTAATGTACTCCATATAAGTCGTGTTCGTACGTAGTCGTTAGGCAATAATCGATAGAGATAGGGAGTGATCTGATTGAACAAAAACAACAAGATCCCCAGAAACAACAGGAATCTTATCATACTCTTTATTTGTTTATGCGTTGGTTTCATACTTGCTAGAATTGAAAATAAATAAAGCTAGAAGCGTTATTTCCGAAGAAATATATACAAAATAAAAGGATCGCATATAAAGTATATCGTATATATATACTTCGTATTTTCCTAATATCAAATCCAAACGGCTGTTTCCGATTCATCCACTCGATCACTAACATACAAGTAATGAAAATAAGCGATAATAAAGCAGAAACATTATTGGCCCCACTTACCTTAGGCACACGGAATAAAGAAGAGGAGAACAGATCATAGATATAATCGAGTGCCATTGATATATTCTCAGCCCTAAATAGAATCCATCCGATCACCACGAAGCCAAATGTAACCAACATAGACACAA
>ENA-UERQ01001516-UERQ01001516.1-human-gut-metagenome-genome-assembly--contig:-NODE-1516-length-10910-cov-3.427029_pt1 | contig 10910 bp, 9 predicted proteins | sample MGYA00242986_ERZ507987 | MGnify/ENA primary metagenome ERZ507987 (study PRJEB26167, sample SAMN06115429) | human gut metagenome | host: Homo sapiens | place: China:Chongqing | collected 2015-04-15...
TGGGCAAGCAGCTCATTCAGTCGTTCTTCATTCGTTCTCATGGTGAAACTCCTTTCATCCATCTATTATATAGTATTAAAAACTATATGACAAGGGGCAAAGATGATTTTAAACAAAAAGCGCATCATCCGGGGACGATATCCCGGATGGTGCGCTTTCGACTGTTTATACTTTTATACTGAAAAGAGTTATCTGCTATGCTCCTGTAGCAGTCCCTGTTCCGCATAATACCGTTCAGCTCCCGGATGAAGCTCGATCGGAAGATCCTCGTACATGAATCCCGTCTGTGAGGCATAGGAGAGGGCGGGATGGAGATCCTTTAAGCGGTCACGGTTCTCGTAGAGGATTGAGGTGATCTCATAGACGAGATCGTCGCTCATGTTCTCGCTGACGCAGAGGAGACATTTGATCCCAAAGGTCGCAACATTCTCGTCCTGACCGTTGTAGGTACCGGCGGGGATCTCCTCCATATAATAGAATGGATTGGAGCGGATGATGGAGCGGAGCTCAGAATCCGTGTATTTTAAAAGATGGCACGGAACCGCGTCCGCCAGCTTTGCGAGTCCGGAAATTGGCACACCGGTAAACCCGTGAATTGCGTCGAGGGTCCTGTTTTTAACCTCCTCAGCGCCCGAGCCGAGGCCGCAGTTGACAAGGGTAGAATTCTGTTCTGTGACACCGAGAACACTCAGGGAAACCTTTGCGGCGAGCTCCGTGGTGGAATCATGAGGACCGACCCCAAGTTTATTCCCCTTCAGATCATGCACGTAAAAAATACCGGAATCATCCCGGGCCATCCAGTTCGAGATGCTTGGATAGAGGGCTGCGATGACCTTGAGTCCTTTAAACGGGGCATCTTTGAATTCCCCGCTTCCGTTTACTGCGGCAAAGGCCACATCACCGCTGACGAGTCCGAGATCGATGCTTCCCTGTTCGAGGGAACGGACATTCCCGGCGGAGCCCGTGGAAGCGCTGACATTCAGTTTGAGGGTGGAGTCAGAATCCTCAACGACCCCGGAGATCGCTTTTCCGACCGGGTACATGGTCCCGCCGCTGTCGGCAGTTCCGATCGTCAGGATTTTTAATGAATCTGATGCTGCCCCTGTCTGGCCCTGCGGGGGCGCGGAAGCCTTTCCGCATCCGCCAAGCGCGAGACCGGTGCAGAGGAGGAACAAAGAAATTATGTGTGAAAATTTATGCATGAAGATATCCTATTCCTTGTGTGTTCAGGCTGTAAAACCGGAAAAAGCTCCGGACAGCTTTTATAACTTTACATTTTTAGAGTATAACATAAAATCTGTGGCAGATACAATGTATTTTAGAAAAACAAACAAAAACCGGTCGGAGAGGGGGGATCTCCGACCGGAAAAGAGGGTTATACAAATGAGAAACCAATAAATATTGTAAGGCTCTGTCAACTCCGGAACAGACCTCCGAAGATGGAGAGGAAGCTCGGGTTGTAGATATCGTCGATGATAACGGCAAAGGACGGATATAAAACCCAGGCGATAGTGTGCCAGCCGTACTGGTCCATGATCGCTTTCTCGTTTGCGACGGCGTTGGAACCGGAACCGCAGCCCCAGCCGATATTTCCGGCTGTCATGACAGCTGCGCCGTAATCGCGGCCGAAGAGGTTGAAGGATACAAAGATTCCAAAGAGTGCCATGAAGATGCCCTGTGCTACGAGGATGATGCCCATCTGTCCTGCAAGAGGAGCAAGCTTCGTGAAGTCGGTGGTCATAAGTACGAGGGCAAGGTAGAGCTCTAAGAACATGTGTTCAATAGCGTCAACCTCCGGTACATAGAACTTGATTCCGGTTGCTTCCATGACGTTTCTCGCAATGGCACCGGCGAAGAGGCAGCCGATGAATTTCGGCATCTCGATCATCGGGATGTTATCGAGCAGGCAGTAGATCGGCATTCCGAGTGCTGCGAGAAGAAGACACATCGCGAACATCATGATCATTTTCGTGTTGTTAAGCTCCGGAACTCTTCCGGTTGCATGTGCTTCCGGTTTGTCGTTCGGATCAGACTTTAAGCCGTGCTTTGCGATCAGGAAGGCTGCAACCGGACCGCCGATCAGGGAGCCCATGATATTTCCCATGGTACCTGCCGCAACACCAACAACGGTGGCATCCGGCGCGCCCCATTCCTCAAAGATCGGGCCGAACGCAGACGCGGTGCCGACACCGCCGGACATCGCTGCGGAAGAACACTGGAGAGCTAAGAGCGGGTGCATTCCGATGAGCTGGCTCAGTGCGTATCCTAAGAGGTCCTGACAGGTGATCAGAAGACATGCTGCAAATGCGATGAGGATACAGAGCTTTCCGCCTGCGTGCTTTAACATCTTCGCGCTGAAGCCGAAGCCTACGCAGAGGAAGAATAAGTTCTGGCAGAGATCCTTCATGATCGTCGCGTCGAAGGAGATTCCGACGATTCCGGCACCCTTGATGCAGGATACGATGATCGAGAAGATCAGACCGGAAATAACAGGCGCCGGGATCGCGTATTTTCTGAGCGCCTCAGAACGGGCAACGATGGCCCTGCCAAGGAAGATCACGATGGCCGCGAAACCGAGAGTACACAGGTACTCAAACTTGAAAGAGGCGACTGCTCCGTCGGCTGCCGGTTTGTAGGTGCCGAAATAACTGATGATACTTTCCATAAGAGTTCCTCCAATCCTTTTTTAGTAGGTGTGTTCCGATAGACTCCCGAAAATAAAACAGTGAATGGAACTGTTTTATTTCCCCACAGAGGAATCTGCCGGAGGTGTTTGGGAAGGTAAAATCTTTATGAAAAAAGAATAAAATATTTTCAAATAAAATGCAATTTTAATAAGTATTAACCAATAATTGTAACTTAAGTAACAAAAATACAGTAAAAAACTTACAAAAACGGATACAGAGAGAATATAAAGCTATACGGAAAATTAGCGGGAAAGGACTTGACATCTTTGAGCGTCCCGCGCAGCCGGTATCTTTGCGCAAAAAATCCGCCCGGAAGAGTGGGAATCTCTCCGGGCGGATATAAGAGGGGTATGTTTCAAGATCAAAAACTGTATATGGGATACGACTTGCGATCAGCCTTTGAATAAGCCACCAAAGATGGAAAGGAAGATCGGGTTATAGATATCATCGATGATAACAGCGAAGGACGGGTAAAGAACCCATGCGATGTTATGCCATCCGTACTGATCCATAACAGCCTTTTCGTTCGCTACTGCGTTCGGACCGGAACCGCAGCCCCAACCGATGTTGCCGGCTGTCATAACGGCTGCGCCGTAGTCACGGCCAAAGAGGTTGAAGGAAACGAAGATACCGAACAGAGCCATGAGGATCGCCTGTGCTACGAGGATGATACCCATCTGGCCTGCAACCGGGGCAAGCTTTGTGAAGTCTGTTGTCATAAGAACAAGTGCAAGGTAAAGCTCCAGGAACATATGCTCGATGGCGTCAACCTCCGGAACATAGAACTTGATGTTTGCAGCTTCCATGACGTTTCTTGCGATGGCACCTGCGAAGAGGCAGCCGATGAATTTCGGCATCTCAATCATCGGGATATTGTCGAGTAAGCAGTAAATCGGCATGCCGAGAGCTGCGAGAAGTAAGCACATTGCGAACATCATGATCATCTTTGTGTTGTCAAGCTCCGGTGCCTTGCCGGTTGCCTTTGCTTCCGGCTTATCGTTCGGGTCAGCCTTTAAACCGTGCTTTGCGATCAGGAAAGCCGCAACCGGACCACCGATGAGGGAGCCCATAACGTTACCAAGAGTACCTGCCGCAACACCGATCGTTGTAGCATCCTGTGCACCCCAGCCCTCGAAGATCGGACCAAAGGCAGATGCGGTACCAACACCACCGGACATCGCTGAGGAAGAACACTGAAGAGCGAGGAGCGGATTTAAGTTGATCAGGTGAGCGATCGCAACACCGAGAACATCCTGACAGGTGATCAGGAGGCAGGCAGCAAATGCGATCATGACGCAGAGCTTTCCGCCTGCATGTCTTAACATCTTTGCGCTGAAGCCGAAGCCTACGCAGAGGAAGAAGAGGTTCTGACAGAGGTCTTTCATGACCTTTGCGTCAAAACTGATACTGACTGTGCCGGTCATCTTGATCGCGGAAATCAGGAGTGAAAAGATGATACCGGAAACAACCGGAGCAGGAATCGCATATTTTCTTAATGCCGCGGAATGTGCGACGATTGCGCGTCCGAGGAAGATTACGATTGCTGCAAAGCCGAGAGTACATAAATACTCAAATTTAAAATTTGCGATTGCGCCATCGGCAGCTGGTGTGTAGGTGCCGAAATAGCTGATGATATTTTCCATAAAATATCCTCCTATCCTTTTTTTGCCTTACACATTCCGCTCTTCTTTTCCTGTCCCGGGAATCCGGAAACAGCTCACAGATGAAAAGAAAAGCGCTCCATCTGTTTATACCCCGTTTACATTGATGAAAATGTGTAAAAACTTTATAAAAAGAATAAAAGATTTTGTGCATGGTGTCAATTTAAGTAAGTAAGTAACAGGTTTTGTAAATATCGTAACCGCCGCCGGAGGGCAAATCATTTTTGCCCGAATCCATATTTGATCGAAGGGCGGCCGCCGGTCTTGTAATCGATCGTGCTGATGATCTCGCCTGTGTCTACCATATAGTTCATGTATCTGCGGATCGTGATGCGGGAGAGGTGGATCTGCTCGGCGATCTGCTCGCTGGTAAAGAAGCCATTCCGGTTGTTCTGCAGATATTCCCGGATCATGGCAAGGGTTGTCTCGTTCAATCCCTTTGCGAGTGACGGCTTTGCGTCTGCCCTCTGGTCATTCACGGAAAAGAGACGGTCGATATCGTGCTGGCCGAGTCCCCCGTGGCTGTGCTCCAGATACTTCTTTGTCTCGGTAAAACGGTCAAGAGCTGTCTTAAAACGCGTATATTCGAAGGGTTTCACGAGATAGTCGGTGATCCCGCGATTTAACAGGGAGCGGACGATATCCGTATCGTTCGCGGAGGTGACCATAATGACGGATGGTGTGAGGCCGGCATTGTGGAGGGCATCGAGAAATTCACCGCCGTTCATGACAGGAGTATAGTAATCGAGAATGATCAGGTCAGTGGGATTCGTCTTCAGGTAGGGGAGCGCCTCCGACCCGTTTTTAAAGATCCGGTCCACCCGGAATTCCGGAGTGACCTCGACATACTGTTTATTGATGGAGGCGACCATCGGATCGTCCTCGATGATGATTACATGGTACATGGTGTATGCTTCCTTTCCGTAAATGTGATGGTAAAGCAGGTGCCCTCTCCCGGTTCTGTCTCGATGGAGATCTCGCCGTTCCCGCTGTCTACAAGCTGTTTGATCAGGAAAAGTCCGGTCCCGCGGTTTGTGCCCTTGGACGAGACGCCCTTTTCATAGATCCTGTCGATCAGATCCGGACGGATCCCGCGCCCGGTGTCCTCACAGGTGATGATATTGCAGCCAGGGTCACAGTAGATCCCGAGTGTGATCTCCCGGATCTCAGGACTGCCTGCGGAAAGCTCCTCGATGGCATTTTCGAGAAGATTTCCGACGATCGTGATATAGTTTTCGACCGGAAGAAGGAGATCCTTTTCCAGACAGCGGCTGTCCGGGGAGACGGTGAGCAGGATGCCGAGCTCCGCGGCATGCATCATTTTTCCGATCACAAGGGCGCAGATCTTTGATACGCGCAGACAGTCCGCAGTCTGGCGGATCGACTGGCTGGAGACAAGGTTGCTGTTGATAATGAAGTTGATGGCCTCCTCCGTCTGACCGGTCTGGAGGTAGCCCAGGATCACGTGGAGCTTATTTAAAAATTCGTGGTTGAAGGCGCGCAGTGTGTCAAGCATCGCCTTTGCTCCGGTGAGCTCGTCCATGACCGTCTCCATCTCCGTCTGGTCATTGATGATCGTGAGGATCACCGGATGCTCCGTCTGGGTGTCTGCCGGAATCTCACTGACCAGAAGTCTTCGGTTCTCACAGGTGCAGGCACGGTGGTAGGACGGTGTGCCGGACGCGAGGACCCGGTCTGCCTGGGATTCCGGGAAGAAATCCCTGAAAGTGCGTCCTTCCATAAGAGGTTCAGTCCGTTCCTGTCCGGAAGTCCCATCGTCCGGGGAGACAGAAGGCGGATCCTCCGGTTTTTCAGGCAGGACATGAAAGAGATTTTCTGCCGCCTGATTTGCGTAGACCACGGAACCGGTGGAATCCGTGGCGACAAGCCCCTCCTCCAGTGCATTCAGCACGGTATCCTGACGCAGATACAGGTCGAGAAGCTCCGTCGGATGATGTCCCATCAGGGAATCCCGGAGAAGGGAGACGAGTCCGTGAGCCAGAAGAATGCTGACGAGCAGCATGATCATTGCTGCTAATAAATAGGTAGGAAAGACTTCGTGGATCTGCTCTGAGATATAGGTGTTGAAGACCGACGCTATAACGAATCCGATGATCGCTCCGTCGCTGTTCCGGATCGAATGGAAAGCCCGCCGCTGGGAACCGTTTGTACCGTAGCCGATGGTGATATAGGGCTGGCTTCCCTTTAATATTGCCTCCTCCTCGCCGCCGACGAAGGTTTCCCCCGTCTCCTTCCGGTTTGTGTGGTAGAACCGCAGCCCGGTCGTATTATAAATGGCTATGACATTGAGATCGGGAAAATTTTCAGACAGGGAATCCAGAGCTTCATTGGCGGATCCGTCCGGATAACCGTTTTCCAGCATGGAGACAACATTGTCCATGGAGGCGACATAGGCGGCGAGGGCGCTGATGTTTTTATCGATCTCCTGACGCTGACGTGTAATCGTCGAAAAAAGGGTTATACTTAAGGAGAGGAGCAGCAGGCAGACGGACACTGCCATAAAGCTGAAAAACAACTGGCTCTCCAGGGATAGTTTTCGAAATTTCTGCATCATGAAACGTGTCCTCCATAGTGGAATACAGGGTATTGATATTTATGCCTTAGTATAAAAAAAAAAAGAAGGAGTATCAAGATGAAAGATGACGAAAAAAAGAGGGATTCCCGGCTTTTGCCGAAAAAAGGAGAAAATCTTCGATTCATATTGGGAAAAGTTTGTAAAAAGGACTTGCTATTTCTGGCAGAATTATGTACAATAAAACCAAGGTTGATTAATATTTAACAATCATAACTGTTTGGCGTTTCAGAGTATCCTTTATGTTCCGTGAAACGTGCGGACATGCTGAATGGTTATGAAACGACCACACATCATTTTCTAGGAGGAAAAGAAAAATGGCAGTTAAAGTTGCGATTAATGGTTTTGGCCGTATTGGCCGTCTTGCATTCAGACAGATGTTTGGCGCAGAAGGATTCGAGATCGTTGCGATCAACGACTTAACTTCTCCGGAGATGCTCGCACACCTTTTAAAATATGATTCCACACAGGGCAGATATGCTCTTGCGGATACAGTATCCTACGGTGAGGATTCTATCACTGTTGATGGCAAAGAGATCAAGATCTACGCGAAAGCAAACGCAGCTGAGCTTCCGTGGGGCGAGATCGGTGTAGACGTTGTTCTTGAGTGCACAGGCTTCTACACATCCAAAGCAAAAGCACAGGCTCATATCGATGCAGGCGCTAAGCACGTTATCATTTCCGCTCCGGCAGGAAACGATCTTCCGACGATCGTTTACAACGTAAACCACGAGACATTAAGCAAAGATGACCACATCATCTCCGCTGCTTCCTGTACAACAAACTGCCTCGCTCCGATGGCAAAGGCATTAAACGACTCTTACCCGATCCAGTCCGGTATCATGTGCACGATCCACGCTTACACAGGCGACCAGATGACACTTGACGGACCGCAGAGAAAGGGCGATAAGAGAAGAAGCCGTGCAGCAGCGATCAACATTGTTCCGAACAGCACAGGCGCTGCAAAGGCAATCGGCCTTGTAATTCCGGAATTAAACGGCAAGCTCATCGGTTCTGCTCAGCGTGTTCCTACACCGACAGGTTCCACAACGATCTTAACAGCTGTTGTTAAGGGCCAGCCGACAAAGGAATCCATCAACGCAGCAATGAAAGCAGCTTCCAACGAGTCCTTCGGCTACAACACAGATGAGATCGTTTCCAGCGATATCGTTGGTATGAGATACGGTTCTCTCTTCGATGCAACACAGACAATGGTTCTCCCGATCGACGAGAACACATCTGAGGTTCAGGTTGTATCCTGGTACGACAACGAGAACTCCTACACAAGCCAGATGGTTCGTACAATTAAGCACTTCGGAAAACTGTTAAATGCTTAATCGGTCCACAGAAATTGTGACAAATTAGACTCACTGAGGGGTCCGGTCTGTTGAGGACCGGATCCCTTTTTTATGTAACAGGAAATTCCGAGGAATTCCCTGTTGCATAAAAAGGCACTGACGTGCCAAAGATGCGCACTCGCGCGAAAGCCCGCCTCCCGCGAAAGACTCCGGCGGCTGCCGTGGGGCGGAAGACAGGCAGATGTCTGTCAGAAAATATCAAGGAGGAATTCCGACATGTCTTTAAATAAGAAAACAGTTGATGATATCAACGTAAAAGGTAAAAGAGTTTTAGTCCGCTGCGATTTCAATGTACCGCTTAAGAACGGCGAGATCACAGATGAGACACGTATCAACGCGGCTCTCCCGACGATCCAGAAGCTGATCAACGATGGCGGCAAGGTAATTCTTTGCTCCCACCTCGGAAAAGTTAAAAACGGACCGAACGAGGGAGAATCCCTTGCACCGGTTGCAAAGAGCCTTTCCGCAAAGCTTGGCAAGGAAGTTGTATTCGTTTCTGATTACAATGTAACCGGCGAAGCTGCAACAAAGGCAGTGGATGCTATGAAAGAAGGGGACGTAGTCCTTCTTCAGAATACACGTTTCCGCGGCGCTGAGGAGACAAAGAACGGCGAGAAGTTCAGCAAAGAGCTCGCGGATCTCGCAGACGATTATGTATGCGACGCGTTCGGTTCCTCCCACAGAGCACACGCTTCCGTAGCAGGTGTTACAAAATTCATCTCCGCAAAGGGCGGCTCCAACGTAGTCGGCTACCTGATGGAGAAAGAGATCGCGTTCCTTGGAAACGCGGTTGAGAATCCGGTTCGTCCGTTCGTAGCGATCCTCGGCGGTGCAAAGGTTGCTGATAAGTTAAATGTGATCTCCAACCTGCTTGAGAAGTGTGATACCCTCATCATCGGCGGCGGTATGGCTTATACCTTCTTAAAGGCACAGGGCAAGGAGATCGGTAAGTCCTTAGTTGATGATACAAAGATCGACTACTGCAAGGAGATGATGGAGAAGGCAGAAAAGCTTGGAAAGAAGCTTCTCCTTCCGGTTGATACAACCGTTGTTGCTGAGTTCCCGAACCCGATCGACGCACCGGTTGAGGTTGAGTACGTTTCCGTAGATGCGATCCCGGCAGACAAAGAGGGCGTTGATATCGGACCGGAGACCTGCAAGCTCTACACAGAAGCTGTAAAGAGCGCAAAGACGGTTGTATGGAACGGACCGATGGGTGTATTCGAGAACCCGACTCTCGCTGCAGGTACTATTGCGGTTGCGAAAGCACTTGCTGAGACAGACGCTACAACGATCATCGGCGGCGGCGATTCCGCGGCAGCAGTCAACCAGCTCGGCTTCGGTGACAAGATGAGCCATATCTCCACAGGCGGCGGCGCATCCTTAGAGTTCCTGGAAGGAAAAGAGCTTCCGGGCGTTGCTGCGGCGGATGACAAATAATGAATGAAACCAGTACACAGTGCGCCTGAAAAGGCATGAAAAGGCGCTGCAAGCTCGCTTGCATAAGCCTTTTCAGGTCTTTTCAGGCATAGGGGGCGCGCCCCCGGCTTCTTGTTTTTATGAAATAAAAACAAGAAGATGCACGGTGGGGAGCAAATGTACGCATTTACTTTCCTGGCTGTAAATATTATAATGTCCGAGATTCCAGATCCGGGGCGGTGATCCCGTCCCGGATTTTGTCATAGTATGGAAAACTGCAGATGTAGTTTTTGAATGTTATCGTTCAGAGAGAATCCTGGATATGGATCTTGAAGATAAATATTGGTATATATGGGGGTAGATAATCATGGCAAGAAAGAAAATTATCGCTGGAAACTGGAAAATGAACATGACTCCGTCCGAGGCAGTGGCACTCGTTGAGACATTAAAGCCGCTTGTTAAGACGGAGGAAGCGGACGTTGTATTCTGCGTACCGGCTATCGACATTATTCCTGTCGTAAAGGCATGCGAGGGAACAAACATTGAGGTTGGTGCTGAGAATATGTATTTCGAGGAGAAGGGCGCATACACAGGCGAGATCTCCCCGAACATGCTGACAGATGCCGGCGTAAAATATGTGATCATCGGACATTCCGAGAGAAGAGAGTACTTTGCTGAGACAGATGAGACTGTCAATAAGAAAGTCTTAAAGGCATTCGAGCATGGACTGACCCCGATCATCTGCTGCGGTGAGACTCTTACTCAGAGAGAACAGGGAATCACTCTGGATTGGATCCGCAAACAGGTGAAGATCGCGTTCCAGAACGTGACAGCAGATCAGGCAAAGACTGCTGTGATCGCTTACGAGCCGATCTGGGCGATCGGAACCGGAAAGACAGCTACCACAGAGCAGGCTGAGGAAGTCTGCGGAGCGATCCGTGCGTGCATCGGCGAGATCTACGACGAGGCAACAAAGGAAGCGATCCGCATCCAGTACGGTGGATCTGTAAACGCCGGAAATGCTGCAGAGCTCTTCGCACAGCCGGATATCGACGGAGGACTTGTCGGCGGCGCATCCTTAAAGGCTGATTTCGGAAAGATCGTAAATTACAAATAAGGTAACTATTCAGTACCTTCATAGTTACGTGCAAAAATCCATTCCAGATCAGCTTCGCTGATGGGATTTTTGCCT
>ENA-UERQ01001517-UERQ01001517.1-human-gut-metagenome-genome-assembly--contig:-NODE-1517-length-10899-cov-11.347163_pt1 | contig 10899 bp, 12 predicted proteins | sample MGYA00242986_ERZ507987 | MGnify/ENA primary metagenome ERZ507987 (study PRJEB26167, sample SAMN06115429) | human gut metagenome | host: Homo sapiens | place: China:Chongqing | collected 2015-04-15...
CGGGAGCAGGATTTCATTGTGGACGATACCACGCTTTTCCGGGTAGTGCTTCACTTGCTGGTCGTATTCACAGAACAACTTTTCGCCACTCTGGTAAGCAGCGGCGGCAACCGCAGACTGCCCGCTGGCTGCGCTGCACAATCGTGATTTCGTTGTGTGGACAGGGCATTTCGTGTCCCTCCTTTCGGTAATTGGTGGATGGGGTGGCGTTTTACCACCTCATTTTGGGCAGAAAAAAAAAGCAGGAGACCTTTTTCAGATTTCCTGCTCGGTGTGCCGCTGTGTGGGCGGCGGGTATTTAGTTGTAAAAGTTCGGGGCAAGTTGACCCGATGTGTGACTGACAAACTGGAATTTTGTTATTTCATTTTTTCTTGACACTCGCTACATTCTTTATCGTGAATAGAAATAATGCCACCGCATTTAGGACAAGTATATTTTATTTTCTGCTGTTCCATGAAATGTTCCAAACCATGTCCTTGAACAAAACGGCTATTTTCTATAAGACTTGCTTGATACCGTTTATTATAGCTTTTTTCAAGATTTTTAATCAACTTACATGGATATTCAGCACATTCAAAACAATAGGATAACGATTTTCCTTTGATGCAATCCTTTATTTTGCATTTACGACAATGTTCTGGTTTCCCTTTATCACTATTCAAGCACCCAGAACAAGGTTTTTTATTGTAACAGTGCTTATAACAAACCTTACAATTCATTCCGCATGGGGCAAACATGCTTATATCAATTTTTTCTTTTGACATTTTCATAGTTGTTTACTCCTTTCAACAAATTCGGATTTGAATTCCTCAAAATCATAGGCATTCGCCGCTGATTATAGGGCGTTAATGAAGTCCTCTGAAACCGCCCCAAACAAAGGATTTTTCGCAATCTGCTCACCGAATCCCTTTATTAAATGTTACACCGTTTCTACAACGCCCGCGCAGCTCATAAGGGCAAAAGCAAGGGCAAGAAAAACCCATAACAGGATATAACAAGGTGTGGCAATCGGGAGCCTGTGACATACCTTGCCGACATCAACGAACAGGCAGCGGAACAAATGCTCCTGCTGACAGAGCAAATGGCCGAACGTGAGGGGGTCACCGAACAGCTCAAAGCGCAGGATCAGATGCAATGGGTGCAGCGGATGAATAACATCCGTGACAGGGCAACAGAGATCGTTAATCATGATCTGATCTATATATAAGGTAAAGGTATCGGGCGGCGGGGAGCAATCCCCGCTACTCTTATCTCTTTTGACAAATAATTGTACGGCTTATTCAGAAGTAGATATAGGTAGGAGTATATTCTCCGCCCAAATTTGCAATCAGCTTTGCTTTGGAGTGTGGCCAGAAAAAATGTGTTGCTTTGTTGTTTGAACAACATACAATCCTTCTAAGCATGTTTATAATAAATACAGAAAAATACAAAGGAGGTCTATCACTATGGCAAAGAAGCTTGATTTGAATAAAACTGTCTATGAATTGACACAGGAATACCCTGAGCTGATCGAGATCATGGCAGGGCTCGGTTTTACCGAGATCATTAAAAAGCCCATGCTGCACTCCGTCGGCAAGATCATGACGATTCCCAAAGGCGCGAAGATGAAGAATATCTCTATGATGGATGTCGTGACAACCTTGATGGGCAAAGGCTTCGAGCTTGTCGGTGAGATGCCGGACATGTCTTCTGCGCCGCAGGCTGGTGCGGAGAAAACAAATGTGAACAATCCTCCCGCAAGCCGCACCGAACAGCTCAAGACCTATCTGAAAAGGCTGGGCGAAGGCGAAAAACTGGAGACTGTACGGGCGGACTTCGTCCGTGAGTTTAGCGACGTCGAGGCATCGGAGATCATGCAGGCGGAACAGGAGCTCATGAAAGAGGGAACACCGCTTTCTGAAGTGCAGAGGCTCTGCGACGTCCACTCCGCCCTGTTCCATGGCGCGACAACCGAGGAGAAAATAGCCAATGCAGAAAAGGAAGTCGAAGCCTCCCTCCTGCGAAAAAAGGCGCATGAGGAGCTGGCAAAGAGAGACTCCTTCCCCAAAAAGGACTACACGGATAAGAACGCCCGCGCCGCCGAACTGGAGGCAATAGCCGGGCATCCTCTGTACACGCTGACAAAAGAAAACGACGCGCTTACCGATTTGCTTGCCAGATTTAAGGAGGGCAAGGATGAATCGCTTATCCCGGCGATTCGTGATCTTTCGATCCATTATGCCAAAAAGGGCGATATGCTCTACCCCCTGCTGAAGGTGAAATACGGCGTCTCCGGTCCCTCCGATGTGATGTGGACGGTGGACGACGAGATTCGCGATGAACTTAGTGCGCTTGCAAAGGAAAACGATCACGGCGCAGAATGGAGCGCCAGGCTGGACGCCGTGCTGACCCGGGCCGAGGAAATGATCTACAAGGAGCAGAACATCCTGTTCCCAATCTGCGCAGTGAACTTCACAGAGGAGGAATGGTACGGCATCTACCACGACGAGAAGGATTACGACCTGTGCTTCGGCGTGGAACAGGAACGCTGGGAGACTGCGGAGGGCAGGAAGGTTTCCACAGTCTTCGATGCGGTGGGCGAGATCGTAATGCCCGGCGGTCACATGACCGTGGAACAGCGGACCGCGCTTTTGAATACGATCCCGATGGAAATTACCTTTGTGGATGCGGATAACATTAACCGCTTCTTCAATGAAGGACCGAAGGTCTTCAAGCGCCCCGGCATGGCCATTGACCGGGAAGTGTTCTCCTGCCATCCGCCAAAGATCGAGCCGATGGTGCGCCAGATCATCGACGATTTCAGGAACAATCGCCGTGACGAGGTGCCTGTCTGGATGGAAAAGGGTGGCCGCACGATGCTGGTGAAATACATGGCGGTGCGTGACAATTCAGGAGCGTATCTCGGTACGGTGGAGCTTGTGCAAGACATGGAGTTTGCAAAAACATTTTTTCTTGGCGAAAACAAGTAGTGCCGGGTAAAACAAAAGTCTTCCCGTCTAAGTCGGCGAGAAGACTTTTTGCTTAATAATCATGTTGATCCATTTAGCGTGAACTCGTTCTTGTGGTAAGTAATCAATCCGTCCTTCTGCATCTTGGACAGTTCATTGGACATGGCGCTGCGGTCTACGGCAAGATAGTCGGCAAGCTGCTGGCGGTCGAAGGGAATGGTAAAGCGCGAGCTTCTGTGTTCCAGCGCCTGCTCCGAAAGATAAGAAAGCAGGCGTTCCCGGAGAGATTTTGACGCAGTATGCATCATGCGCGAAGAGAGATTCAGGTTCTTCTGTGCGGAAATCCGAAGCATATTCTGAATGATGCGGGTATGGAATGCGCATCCTCTCGGGCAGGTAGTCAGCATATTCCGCATACTCAGAAAGAGTACTTCGGTCTCCTCGCAGGCAACAACATCGCAAAGCAGCTCCTTGCCGGGAATTGCCGCATAGTTTTCTGCAAAAACCTGTCCTTTTCCCACATGACCGAAAATATGGCTGTTTCCCCAGTAAAAATTGACGACGATATTCACACTGCCGGATTCCACAAGCCCGATTTCGCTGACAGAGGACCCCGCCCGGATAATAATCTCATCCTTTTTGTATTTGCGCTCTTTCGCACCCAGGCAGCTAAGCAGCTCCGAGATTTCGCTCTCGCTGATTCCATGAAACAGCGGCGTGTTGGAAAGAAAAAAAGTATTCATGAAAATCATCCTTCCGTTGTTGCAACAACATACGCGTTGTTTCGATTATAGTATAATCAGAGCAGAAAATCAAGAACAGGGAGGAAAAACTTATGGGAACCACAGTTGTAAACAGGAAAACCTTGATCGGTGAAATCGTAAACCAGTACCCGGAAACGGCGGAGGCGCTGCTCGGAATCGGTATGCACTGCCTCGGCTGTCCAGCCTCCCAGGCGGAGAGTCTTGAGGATGCCTGCGCCGTTCATGGGGTTGATCCTGAAAGCGTCATAAAGGCCATCAACGATAAAATCGCCGATAGCGGAAAGTAAGCGGATCATGAGCGCATTTTTAGGACCAATCCACTTCTGGCTGTATAACAAGATTGGCAAGCAGGAGGAACTCACCAAAGCGATTGCCTCCATGGCTGCCGGGAACGGCTGGATTTCAGATCGTACTGCTTACATCAGAGACCTGCCCGCATTGGAAGACGTCATTGATGAAAGCAATATCCACGGCTGGCTTCAAGATCAGATTCATGATGCGGAAACGAGGTATGCGGATTTGATTCAGACTGTCCTTACCACGCATCCCGAAAGATTGGAGGAAATCAGCAAAGTCGCGTTTCGCTATGGCCGGAGGAACGGAAGGGACGCAGAAAAAGCTACGGACGTTTTCCGCATCTTTGAAGATTTCTTCGTCAACGGTATGCCGTGTGACAGAGTGAATGCTGTCGTAACTGAATCCGATGATGAAGTCTCTTGGCAAATGACGCAGGATATTCACGCACAGTACTGGAACGGAGAGACGAATATCTACTACGAGCTCCGAGACTGCGTGATGCGCGGCATGTTGGATGGTACTCCTTTTGCGCTTGACAGTCGGGACGATGCCCGCTTTACGATCAAAAGAACATGATGATGAAGGAGAAGGTCGGAGAAGTATTCTCCATCGCAATGGACAATCCGGCGATTCCCGGCTGCACGATCTCCAAAGCCGTGCATGACGGAGCAAACGACATCATTTGCTTTTCCTTGGCCAGGAATACGGATATCAGCGCAGAGATTTATCCGTATCACAAACTGATTATTATGGCGGAAGGCGTCATAGAGATCTACGGGGCAGACGGCTTTAGGCGGAACCTCCATACCAGCGAGAGCATTATAACCCTAACGGATACACCGATGGGAATACGAACAGCGGAAGGTGCTGTTTATACAGAAGTTTCGATCAGGAGGAGCGATATCATGAACGAGGCAATCAAGGCGGGTGAAGTTTTCAGACTGGCAGAAATTGTCCCCTATCAGGACGGCAAGATCGTCAACATGGATGTCGTGCATAACGACAAGATGAAGTTTGTTATCATGGCCTTTGATGCGGGCACCGAATTGTCCGAACACGCCGCTCCGGGCGAAGCGCTCATCTTCGTGTTGGATGGCGAGGGCGTGATTGGCTACGAAGGAAAAGAACATCCCATCAAAGCCGGTGAGAATTTCCGTTTTGCCAAAGCAGGAATTCACAGCGTCAAGGCAGCCAAGCGGTTTAAGATGGCACTGCTGTTGACCCTAGAATCATAAAAACGAAGAAGGCGAAGATCTGACAAGGGTGTAACCATCGTGCGCATGGAGGTGCCCTGCTGCGGAGGCCTCGAAATGGGGGCAAAAAATGCGCTTCAAGCAAGCGGCAAGTTCATCCTGTGGCAGATTGTGACGATTTCCCGCGACGGAAGAATTCTTGATTAAATGAGGAGAAAACGAAATGGACAAGTACCTATGTGAGCCCTGCGGATATATCTACGATCCGGCGATCGGCGATCCGGAAGGTGGAATAGCTCCGGGAACAGCATTTGAAGACATTCCCGATGATTGGGTGTGCCCAATCTGTGGTGTGGGAAAAGACATGTTTGTAAAGGCCGACTAAATGAATGGCAAAAAACGAAAGGAGCAAAAACCAATGAAAAAATGTGAAATGTTCTGCTATCAGTGTCAGGAGACGGCGAGGGGCACCGGCTGCACAAAGGTCGGCGTATGCGGAAAGAGACCCGAACTGTCGTCCATGCTCGATCTGCTGATCTATGTGACGAAGGGACTTTCCTGCGTGACCACTAAACTCCGGGAGGAAGGAAAAGAGATCGGAAAGGACGTCAACCATCTCGTGACCGTCAACCTGTTTACTACGATTACCAACGCGAACTTCGATCGCGACGCAATCGTTGCGAGAATCAAGGAAACGCTCAAAGTCAAGGAAGACCTGCGCTCGAAGCTGACTGACCTGGACTCCCTGCCGGAAGCGGCGCTTTGGAACGGAAGCGAGAGTGAGTTCGACGCAAAAGCGGATTCCGACGCGGTCGGCGTTCTCTCGACGGAGAATGAAGACATCCGTTCCTTGCGCGAGATGATTACCTACGGTCTCAAGGGACTTGCGGCATACTCCAAGCACGCCAACGCCTTGATGCAGGACAACGAAAAAATCGACGCTTTCCTTCAGCGCGCACTGGCAAAGACTTTGGACGATAGCCTCACAGTTGACGATCTGGTGGCGCTGACGCTGGAGACCGGGAAGTTCGGCGTGGACGGCATGGCGCTTCTCGATTCCGCCAATACCGGCGCATACGGAAATCCTGAAATCACAGAGGTCAATATCGGCGTCCGGAACAACCCCGGCATTTTGATTTCCGGTCATGACCTGAAGGATCTGGAACAGCTTCTGGAGCAGACAAAGGGCACGGGAGTGGACGTCTACACTCACTCCGAAATGCTTCCTGCGCACTATTATCCGGCATTCAAAAAGTACGATCACTTTGCAGGGAACTATGGAAACGCATGGTGGAAGCAGAAGGAGGAGTTCGAGACCTTCAACGGACCGATTCTCATGACCACGAACTGCATCGTTCCTCCTGCCGATTCCTACAAGGACAGACTGTGGACAACCGGTGCCGCAGGTTATCCGGGATGCCGCCACATCGAAGGCGAGTACGGAACCGTCAAGGACTTCTCTGCCATCATCGAACAGGCTAAGACTTGTGCACCGCCGCAGGAAATCGAAACCGGAAGCATCATCGGCGGTTTTGCGCACGAGCAGGTCTTTGCTCTGGCGGATAAGGTCGTGGAGGCCATCAAGTCCGGCGCGATCCGCAAGTTTGTAGTTATGGCGGGCTGCGACGGCAGAATGAAGTCCAGAGAATATTACAAGGAATTTGCTGAAAAACTGCCGAGGGATGTGGTAATTCTAACCGCAGGCTGTGCCAAGTACAAGTACAACAAGCTTGCTTTGGGAGATATCGGCGGCATTCCCCGCGTGCTGGATGCCGGACAGTGCAACGACTCTTATTCTCTGGCGCTGATTGCCCTGAAATTGAAGGAGGTCTTTGGGCTGGACGATGTCAACGACCTGCCGATTGCGTTCAATATCGCATGGTACGAGCAGAAAGCAGTCATTGTGCTTCTCGCCCTGTTGTATCTGGGCGTCAAGAATATCCATCTGGGTCCGACGCTCCCCGCCTTCCTCTCTCCCAATGTGGCGAAGGTGCTGGTGGAGAACTTCGGCATCGCCGGTATCGGCACGGTGGACGAAGACCTAAAGCTTCTTGTCGGTGAGACAGCATAAAAACATACCTTCAGTTTATATTGACGCCCTGCAAGCCTCAAACTTGCAGGGCGTTCCTATGTATGCACCGCAGGGGCTTCCTGCGGTGTATTTTTCTGTCTTAGCGTCCTCTGTCATAATCGTGGCTGCGGGGTCGTGTTTGCTGCCGCCGTGCGTCATTCCGGCGTTTGGCCTCCGCCTCCATATCCCGGAGCTTCTTTCGGATGCTCTCCTTTTCAGGCGGTTTCTGCTGGGGCTGCTGCCCTCCGTGGACTTGCCGCTCCCATGCGGCCAGGTCACGGTTGTACTGCTCCACAAGGGCGGTGGCGTCGTCATACGTCCTCTTGAACGCCTGTACGTCGGGGTAACCGTCCTCTTTGAGGATACCGGGCAACAGGTCCATCCGACGGTCAATTTCCTGTTGTACACCTGAAATCTTTTCCTGTAAGGCCTTACGCTCTTTGCCCCTGAAAAGCCCGGTTGTCTCGGCAAGCCGCTTTTCCAACTTTGGAAGCTCCCCGTGCATGAGTTGCTTGATGGCCCTGGCTTCGTCCTGTACCTTGACCATCAGCTTCTGCATGGTGCGGTATTCCGCCATATCAACTGACAGCGTAGGCTTGGGCGGGATCTCTGTCTCCCGAATCAATACCTGTAGGATTTCCTTGGCCTTTTGGATGATACCCCGGAACAGTCCCGGCAGCCAGCCGTGCTTCTGTACGGACCGGGTGGCCTCGTCGTAGACGTGTTCATTTCTGATCTCTATGATCTTGGATTCTTCGATCCCGGATACCAGCGCCATATCCGCCGTCCTGTTCCAGTCCTGCCGTGCGGCATTATCCGCCTCGATCTCAGCCTCTTTCGGATTGTTCTTCCCGATCTTCTTGGTGGGGAGGTAGACGCTGTTCGGGTCAAAGACCTTTAGCCGCCTCTCCGGGTCGTGAATGTGGCGGTTGATCAGAGCGGTGTAGAACTGCTTGGCTTCATCCAAGAAAAGCTCATTCTTGAATACCTCGTCCTTTGCCGTGAACAGGTGTTTTTCGTATGTGGATTGAGGAAGAAGTCAAGCCCGGCAATCTCTCCAACGGCACGGTGATGGCCTATCAGGGCGCTGTGGGGCGCATCAAGCAATTCCCCATCGGCAACCGGAAGCTCAAAACCGTGACCTCGGAGCATTTGCAGATGTTCTTCGATCTCCTGTCCTTCGGAGGCACCAATGCCGACGGAACGAAGGTCAAGCCCATCAGCAAGGGCTATATGCGGCAGTTCTCGGCGGTGATGCAGGGAGCGTTCCGGTTTGCGGTCTTCCCCAAGCGGCTCATTACCTTTAACCCCATGCAGTATATCAAGATCAGGCAGAAGCAGGAATGCTACTAGCTGTTCAATGAGGACAGCGAGGACGGGCTGACAGTCCCGACGATTTCCTATGATCAGTTCAAGACCCTGACGAACTATCTGAAAAAGAAGGATAACCCGGCGCTCCTGCCCATTCAGATCGCCTACTATACCGGGCTTCGGATCGGCGAGGTCTGCGCCCTCACATGGCAGGACATTGACCTCAAGGAGCAGACCATCACGGTGCGGCGCAGTATGAGCTACAACGGGACAAGGCACAAGCCGGAGGTCGGCACCACCAAGCGGAGCAAAATCCGCACGGTAGTGCTTGCCGCCCATCTTCAGCACCTGCGCCGGGTTGTAGCAGAGCAGCAGCGAGGTGTTGGGAAGGTTCAGGCAGGCATCGTCCTCCTCAAAGCAGGGCAGGATGTCGGGAGCCTCGTCCAGCGTGATGATGGTCAGCTCCATATCCGGGGCAATGGCTGCAAGGTAGACCTCGCCGCCCCGGTTTGCCGCCAGTGCAGCGCAGATACGCACATCAATGGTGATCTCTTCGGAGCGGATGGTGCGGGTAGCGTTGTTTTTCATAGGCTTTTCTCCTTTTTTGATTGCAAAAGAAAAAGACCTCATCGGGTCTTTCGTTACGGTATAAGTCAGCGTTCGTTCTGCCGCTGCTGTTTGCGCTGCCACTGTTCCAGCAGCTTGATGATGGTGTCCTCCATCTGTTTCGGGGTGTAGCTGCGGGGAAAGTATTTCCGCAGGGTGTCGTTTTTGATGACCACTTTGTCCAGCTCGTCCTTTTTCTCTTCTCCCATGACCGCAAAGGCAACGTCATACGAAAAGTGCCCTTCCTGCGCCAGCTTTTTTAGCCGCTGCGCTTGGGAAAGGGACGGTGCATTCTGGGTGTCGTTCATCGCTTCTAAAAAAATCCCGCTGTTGGTTCGTGTCGAGATACGACAATTCCACAGCAGGATTGAAGGAAATCTTCTTTTCGTCCACCATGTCCAGCAGTTCGGGGACAAGGTTGGTCAAGCGGATATAGCGTTTAACATTATCTTTACTCATGCCCACTTCTTCGCCATTTTTTTCGGTGCTCAACTTCGGTGCAACTTGCACCGAAGTTAAATCTGACCTAGCACCTTGATTTTTTAGAGCTTCCAGCTTCATTTTATAGGCAAAAGCCCGTTCACTGGGCAGGATGTGTTCACGCTGAAGGTTGGAATCCACCATCAATATCACAGCAGCATCGTCCGACATCTGCCGCACAATGACCGGCAGCGTGTCCAGCCCGGCAAGTTTCGCCGCATACTGACGGCGGTGCCCGGAGATGATCTCGTAGCCGTCACCGTCCGGGCGAGGTCGGGCAATCAGCGGAGCCAGCACACCGTACTGTGCGATGCTTTCCACCGTCCGTGTCATGGCTTCATCGTCCAGCACCTTGAAAGGGTGGTTGGTGAAGGGGTGCAGCGCGTCAATGGGAATCTGCTGTACCTGTTCCCGCTGCTGCTCCTGCCGGGATTCCTCGGTGGAGAAAATGTCATCTGCCCCTTTCAGCGACACGTTTAAGCTGCCTTTCAACATTCGCCAGCACCTCCTCGTATTATAAAAGAGTAGTATTTATAGACCGCTCTCCAGCGGTATGCTACACTGTATAGGATGCTGTGGATTGGTGAACACCTCCTACCGCAAAGACGGTTTGACAAAGGCTCCAACCACAGCTTCTTTGTTGAAATGTTAATCAGTTAGATACCGCCAGACGGTTTATTTAGAACGAGGTTACAACTGCAAAGAAGTCTGTGGTCCTAAGCAGCATTAAATACTATAGCGGAGGTATCAAAAGTGATCTGTGTTGGAATTGACGTTGCCAAAGATAAGCATGACTGCTGCATCCTTGATTCAGAAGGAACAACCCTCGCTGACTGCTTTACCATCCCCAACAACCTAGATGGGTTTAAAAGGCTGCTGCAAACGATTAAAGACTGTACTCAAAAATCAGACAAAATAAAAGTAGGGCTTGAGGCTACCGGACATTACAGCTGCAATATCCTTGGGTTTCTTCTTGACAACGACCTGCCCGTCTATGTCATGAATCCCTTGCATACCAACCTGTATCGAAAGAGCCTCAGTCTTCGCAAAACTAAAACCGATCGTGTGGATGCAAAAACGATTGCAACTATGCTATTGTCCGATGTAGACCTCAAGTCCTACACAGATACAGCATATCACAACGAAGAACTAAAGTCACTCACGAGATACCGATTTGATAAAGTTCAGGAACGCGCCAAACTAAAGCAGTCGGTGTCCAGATTGGTTA
>ENA-UERQ01001524-UERQ01001524.1-human-gut-metagenome-genome-assembly--contig:-NODE-1524-length-10855-cov-9.316200_pt1 | contig 10855 bp, 9 predicted proteins | sample MGYA00242986_ERZ507987 | MGnify/ENA primary metagenome ERZ507987 (study PRJEB26167, sample SAMN06115429) | human gut metagenome | host: Homo sapiens | place: China:Chongqing | collected 2015-04-15...
AACCAGCAGCGCCTCATGACCAACGCCTACTACCCCTTCGACCTGGAGTCCGAAGAGGCCATCTACCGCAAGTGCTACTGAGTCTCATTTGAAACGCAGCGGGGCCGTTCCTCTGGAACGGCCCGCGTATTACAGCTCTTTTTTCTTCTGGTCGGCAAAGTGCTGGCTGACCTCTTCTCCAAAGCCCTTGATGTGCAGATACATATACGCCCCGGCGCTGTGGGCCTGCCGGGCCTCTAAATAGCGGAAGATCGTCCAGTGCTGTTGAATCATTTCCTCCAGCGAGGATTTCGTAATGGCAGCCGCGATATAGGTCCACTCTGCCATCCGCAACATGGACCACGCCCGCTTGAGGGCGGCGCTCTCAGCTGCGTCCATCACCAAGTTGTGGAATTCCATATCCTGATGAACAAACCGGTCCAAATCCCGTTTGGCGTCCATCTCCTGAAGGAGTCGTTTCATCTCCGCCAGCTGATCCTCCGTGGCCCTGTCTGCCGCACGTTGGGCAGCATATTCCTCCACGACGGCACGGGTCTGATAGATATCCTCAATCTCCTTCGGCCCCAGAGCCCGCACAAAATGGCCTGAGTACGGCCGTTCTTCCAGCATCCCCAAGGCGACCATCTCCAGGATAGCCTCCCGCACCGGTGCCTGGGAGACATTCATCTCCCGGGCCAGCTGCGTCTCCACAATTCGGTCCCCAGGACGGTACACGCCCGCTGCGATCTGTTTTTGGATATAATCCTTGATATTGGTCCGTAAGGTCTCCTTCGCGGGCTTTCGTCTAGCCTCTTTCTCTTTCATGGATATCCCTTCTCATCTCACCAAATCCGTGAACATTTCTGGCGTTATTTTTACTTACAATATCGATTTTGGGCGAATTTGTCAAGTGCGGCGCTGAAAACACCGCGGCAGTTGTACTGCCGCGGTGTTTTCTTATGCCAGCGATGCCCGTCCAAGGATGTCCTGTGCCAGCTCCACTGCTTTTTCTACAAACACGGTGCAGCTGCGATACATCCCCTCAGATTTCAGGGCGTGTTCCTTTACATAGACCGCCTGGAGCTCCCGACAGGTCAGGCTGCCGAAGGTCTCCTCAAACCGCCGAAGGAACTCCCGGACCGCGGCCGCGGACGGCTCCCGGGACTGTCCTGGCTCTGTCCGGCCAGTGGCCCAGCCGATGGCCGCCACCGCAGCCACCACAGCGCCGCAGGTGGTTCCCCGCTGCATCCCGCCACCAAAGCCGGTCATCATCCGAACAACCTCCGGAGGTGGGGCGATGACCCCGTCCTCAATGAGGCACCGCAAGGTGGATTCCGCGCAGTTGAGGCCGCCCTTGCAGAAATATCGTGTCACATCCGCCGCCATAGCGCTCAGTCCTTCCCGTTGATACGCTCTGCCGCCAGCTGGATGGCGTCCGCGATGCGGGCGTAGCCGGTGCACCGGCAGATATTGCCCTCCATCTCCTTGCGAATTTGCTCCCGGGTGGGATGGGGATACAGATTCAGCAACGCGATGCCAGAGAGGAGCATCCCCGGCGTGCAATAGCCACACTGGACGGCCCCCACCTCCAGGAACGCCTCCTGCAGGGGATGCAGGCGGCCGTCCTGGGCCAGGCCCTCCACGGTCAGAACGTGCTTGCCGTCCAGTTCTGCCACCAGCACCAGGCAGGAATTCATAGGGTGGCCGTCCACCAGCACGGTGCAGGCGCCGCACTCTCCCTCGTCGCATCCCTCCTTGGTACCGGTCAGGTGCAGCTCCTCCCGCAGGAATTGGAGCAGGGTCATGTTCACAGGCACCGTGCGGATGTATGCCTCATCATTGACGGTCACATGAATGGTGATCTGTTGCATCTCTCACGCCTCCTTTGCCACGGCTGCGGCCTGCCGCAGGGCCTGGGCCGTCAACTCTTCCAGCAGCGCCAGGCGGAATTCCGCGCTGGAGCGCCAGCTAGACCGGGGATGGCTCTCCTGCAGCACGGCCTTGCCCGCTGTCAGGAAGGTCTCCTCCACGGCGGGTCTGCCCGTCAGGATCCGCTCCGTTTCAAAGGCCCGAATAGGCGTGGGTGCGGCGGTAGTCAGGGCGATCCGCACAGTTTTCAGGGTGTCGCCTGTCAGCTCCACATAGGTAGAGACGCCCAGCAGCGCCAGGTCCATGGCGTCCCGGCGGGTGTACTTGATGTAAAAGCTGCCGGAGTGGGCGGGCGGCGCAGGAATCCGGATACGGGCCAGCAGCTCATCCGGCCGCAAATCCAGCTTTTTCAAGCCCAGGTAGAAATTGTGGAGGGGGATCTCCCGCTCTCCAGCAGGGCCAGCAGCCACTACCCGGGCATCGTGGACCAGCATGGGGCCGATGCTGTCCGCCGAGGGCGCGCCGTTGCAGATGTTGCCCCCCAGCGTCCCCCGGGTGCGGATCTGGACAGAGCCCACCCGGGAGCAGCCCTCGAACATGGCCCGATAGTGCTTCTTGATCACATCCCACAGCTCGATCTCCCGATGGGTGGTCAGGGCGCCCAGATCCAGCCCCTGTGCCTCGTCAAAGGTATGTCCCTGCAGGGCGGGAATGTTCTTGATGTCCACCACCTTGCCGGAGCGGTCCTTTCCCCCGTGCATATTGACAAACACATCCGTGCCGCCGGCCACTACCTCGGCGCCCTCCGCCTTCAGGCGGCAGGCCTCCTCCAGGGTGTCAGGCATATAGAGTTCAAACTTCGGAAGCATGGCCGCGCTCCTTTCTGAACAGAACGTGTTCCGGCTTGATGGGGATGGAGGTAAAGTCCGCGTCACAGGCGTGGCACACCGCGTTCACGATGGCCGCAGCCGTGGGCGCCAGGCCCGGCTCGCCGATGCCCTTGACGCCGTATGGGCCCTCCGGATGGGCCTGCTCCACCAGGGTGATCTTCATCTCCACGTCGGAGTCCATGAAGGTGGGGACCTTGTAGTCCACCATGTTGCCGTTGCGGAGCTTGCCGTCCTCGTAGATCATCTCCTCCATCAGCGCGTGGCCCAGTCCCATGATGATGGAGCCCTCGATCTGCTGGAGGCAGCCGGTGGGGTTGATGGCCTTGCCCACATCGTGGGCGGCCCCCACCTTCTTCGCGTGGACCCGGCCCGTCTTGGGGTTCACCGCCACGACAGCGGCCTGGGCGCCGTGCATCCACATGACCGTGGGCCGCTTGGACTGCCGGCCGTCCACCGGCGGGGGATCGAAGATGTCAGAGGTGCCATACCGGCCTACCGCCACCACCGGCAGCTGCTCGTGGAGGATACCGGAAGTCCCCACATCGTTGATGTGGATGCGCTGTTCCGGTCGGGACCGACCCTGGATATAGCCGTCGGCGGTGTAGGTTACATCCTCCGGTGCCACGCCGAACTGGATGGCCGCCAAGCGGCACAGCTGTTTTTTGATGTCCTCGCAGGCCTCCAGCACCGCATTGCCGGAGTGGAAGGTGGAGCGAGAGGACGTGGTGGTCTTATCATAGGGAGTAATGGCGGTATCCACCGGTGCCATGGAGATCTTCTCCAGAGCCATACCCAGGGTTTCCGCCGCAATCTGGGGCAGTGTGGTGGTGACGCCCTGGCCCATCTCTGTGCTGGCGGACATGATGTACAGGGAGCCGTTCTCGTTCATCTTCACCAGAACCGAGGTGGTGGAGGGGGTACCGGTGAGCTTGTTGAAGCAGGCGATGCCCTTGCCGCAGAGGTTTCCCTCCTCGTCCGTCCAGCGGTCCGGCAGATCCTTCCAGCCGATGTTGGCTGCGGCGGTCTCCAGACACTCCTTCACCGCCATGGTCTGCATGATCTCGCCGGTGATGCCTACATCTCCGTTTTGCAGCACGTTTTTCAGGCGCAGCTCCAGGGGATCTATCCCCAACTTCTCGGCGATCCGGTCCATCTGCCGCTCGTGGGCAGTGGCCACCTCCGTGACGCCAAAGCCACGATAGGCGGTTCCCAGGGTCTTATTGGTCATGTATACATAGGCATCCACCTGGGCGTTAGGGATCTTGTAGGGGCCGTTGGCGGCAAAGCCTGCGTTGTAGTCCACCCGGGGATTGGTGGTGACATAGGCGCCGGCATCCCACTGGATATCCACCTTTTGGGCAGTGAGTGTACCGTCCCGCTTCACGCCGGTCTTCATGTGGATGTGGACCGGGGAGCGGCACACAGTTGCGGCAAATTCTTCGTCCCGGCCGTAGGTCAGCTTCACCGGACGGCCCTTGGCCTTCAGGGAGAGGGCCACAGCAATGGGCTCGCACTTGGCCTCATACTTGCCGCCGAAGCCACCGCCGATCTCCGTGACCGTAAGGCGCACCTTCTCCATGGGCACATGAAAGGTCTTGGCGATCAACCCCCGGTTGCTGAAGGGGGACTGAGCGGGCACCCAGATGTGGATCTCCCCAGAGATGGGATCCGCCTGCGCGGTGGCAGTATGGGTTTCAATGGTGGTGTGCTGCAGCATCCCGCAGGTGAAGTCGCTCTCCACGATCTCGTCCGCCTGGGCGAAGCCAGCCTCCACATCTCCCTTTTTCAGGTGGTACTGGTCCCCGATGTTGGTGCCCTGCACTGGGAAGCAGGCACTGGAGCAGTCGTACTGGCTCCAGTCCTCATGGACCAGCACCTCATTTTTCATAGAGGTCTCCAGGTCATTGACCACTGGTAACTGCTCATACTCCACCTGGATCAGCCTTGCGGCCTCCCGTGCGATTTCCTGGGTGTCAGCCGCCACGGCGGCCACCGGCTCCCCCTGGTAGCGGACCTTCTCCCGGGCCACGATGGGCTGGTCCGCAATGAAGGAGCCGAACAGCGTGGGGCAGTCCGCGCCGGTGATCACTGCCCGGACGCCGGACAGCGCGGCGGCCTCCTGCGTGTTAATCTGTAAAATGCGGGCGTGGGGATAAGGACTGCGGGCTACTGCGGCATACAGCTGCCCGGGCAAATCCACATCCGAGCCATACTGGGCAGTGCCGGTGACCTTGGCGATGCCGCCCTTTCGGATCTGTGTATGGCCGATGACCCGCTCTTCTCCTGTGGTATCCTTCCGGTTAATCACCAGACGGTCCCAGTCACGGCCTTCCTGCATCATGAAAGTCTCCTCTCCTCTCTTTCCTGCGGAACGGCCTCCGCCTGTTCCGTCTCTGTCACATAGCGTTTCAGTTCCTCTCCAAAGTGTTTGATATGCAAAAACATATAGGCGCCCGCCTCCTGCTCCGCATGGCTGCGCAGAGTGCGGAAAATCTGCCAGTGCTGTTCCGCCAGTTCCGGCAACGACTCCTGGGTTACTGCCACTGACACGCTGGTCCACTCCACCAGGCGCAGATTGTCCCACGCCCGCTTCAGGGATGGACTGTCAGCGGCGTCCACGATCATGCCGTGAAACGCGATGTCCATCTCTGCAAAGGAGGCATCATCCTCGGCCTGATCCATCTTTTTCAGCAGGACCTCCATGGCGTCCAGCTGCTCCTGCGTGGCTAGACAGGCCGCCTGGCGGGCCGCATACTCGTCCAAAAAGGCCCGGGTATTGTAGATGTCTTCAATGTCGCTTGCCTTCAGGTGGCGGACGAAGGTGCCGGAATAGGGCCGTTCCTCCACCAGGCCCATGGCAGCCAGCTCCAGCAGAGCCTCCCGCACCGGCGCCTGGGAAACATTCATCTCCCGGGCCAGCTGGGTCTCCACAATCCGATCTCCCGGCCGGTACACGCCCTGGGCGATCTGTCTCTGGATGTACGTCCGGATCTCCCGCCGCATGGTGCTCTTCCTCTGTCCTGCAGGCATGGCTCCGCCCCCCTCTTTCTCCCTATCCTTCTATAAAATCGATTTTTATTATTTTAATAATCGATTATTATTTTGTTTTATTGTATCCCGCTTTGAGGAATTTGTCAATGGATTTGACGGTTCCCTCATCTGCTGCCGATGCGGGCTTCCCGCTCCCGCAGATAGGCTTCAAAGGTCTCCTGCCGCAGGTTCACGATGAGCTGTTGTGGGAACTCCAGCTCGTCCAGCAGCGCCATGATCGGCGCCACATTGCCCACCATGGTGTCGAAATGGGCATCACTGGCCACGCAGACCCGCTGGCTGTGGGCCTTGCAGCACAGGATGTATTGCTTTAAAGAGGGTAGGCTGCCGGGCCGGTGGGCCGTGGTGGAGTTGTTGTTCAACTCCAGCAGCTTTCCCTGGTGCTGAGCCTCCTGCACAATGGCCTCAAAGTCACAGGGGACGCTGGGGTCATCCGCATGGCCGATGATGTCCACATAGGGATTCTTCAAAATCTCCAAATAGGTGGCGGTGTTGGCTGCTCGATCCATCTTCTCCGGGAACATGTGGGAGTGAATGCTGGCAATGACAAATTCGCACAGCTTCAGATACTCCTCTGGAATGTCCAAGTGGTTCTGATGGTCGAGGATATTGACCTCGATCCCCTGATACACCCGGATCCCCTCCACCTCCTGAGGCAGCATCCGCTGGCTGTGTGGAATAAAGGAAGGCGCGCCGCCCTCTATCCCCGGCGCATGCTCGGTCAAACACAGGCCTTTCATGCCCCGCCCTCTTGCGGCACAGCAGTTTTCCCGCAGAGTGGACCAAGCGTGTCCGGATAGGATCGTATGGGTGTGGGTGTCCACTTCCAGAGTCATTTCTCTTAATTGCATAAAATTTAACGCCCCTTTTTGTTAAGTATTTTGACAAGAATCTGACGGTTTTTCCTTGACTTTTTTGGGGGTTCTGATTAAAATGAGCCTATGATAAATAATCGATTATTTAAATTTTTCGAACATCTATGCTATCTCTTTTCTATTTCGCAGCATATCATCTTTTTAAAGATAAATCAACTTTTTTGTTAATAAATCTGTGAATTTAACAAAAATATTTTAATTTTTACAAATTCTATTCTTAATTTATTTTTAAGCAAAATATAATCGATTAAAATTATCGGTCCATGTCCTGCCGTCGCGGCAGCATTGATAGAGATCCAAGGCGCGCGATCCTCGATTATCCAGTTCCAAAAACAGTCTAAATCAGACAGAAGGAGAAATCATCATGAGTGATACTTCCAAGGTTCTCGCAACAAAATTCACCGACGACCGCTTCCCCATCGAGTGGAAGGACGAGGGCGAGAAGAGCCTGATGTGGTTCTACGATGACTTGCACTGCCCGAACCCCATCTCCCCACTATATTTCGACATTGGCGGCTGGTGGGACTGCGATGGCCGCTGGGGTGCCGACTGTACTTATATGTATCAGCGGTTCGGTGCCCCCATCGGCAAGGCCTGGATCGCCAAGAAGATCGGCGGCTATGTTTACTCTGCCGTAGTGCCTCCGGAGACGGACGCCGACAAGGTAGGCCCCATGTTCGACTACTACACCAAGGTTATGCCCATCTACGCGGACACCTTTATGGACCGTTGGAAGAAGGAGTACGTGCCCCGCCTCCAGCAGATGCAGAATGCCATTCTAGACTTCGACTTTGAGCACAAGTCCCTGCCGGAGATCATGATCCACATGGAAGATATGCTGGATATGAAGTCCGAAGCCTTCCGAATCCACTGGATCATCAACCTGGCCCAGTTCCAGGCCTCTACGGACTTCACCAACGCCGCCAAGGCAGCCGGCGCCGACGATGTGCTGATCGGCAAGATTAATGTCTCCCCCGCCGACCGCAACTGGGACTCCCTGAAGGCCCTGTGGGAGATGAAGGAGGAGATCTGCCGTGTCCCTGCTCTGAAGGAGCTGTTCCTCTCCGCAGCAGACAGCGCCGCAATCAAGGAGAAGGCCGCCAGCGTCCCCGGCAGTGAGACGTTCCTGGAGATGATGGACGCTTACCGCAAGGAGTACGGCTTCAAGGCCATGTACACCCACGAGTTCATCTACAAAACCTGGTATGAGGATCCCACCCCTGCCTATGAGGCGGTCCGCGGCTATGTAGCCAGCGACTATGACTTCAACGCCGAGTACAAGGCCTGCATGGATTCCCAGCAGGCGGCCATCCAGGAGCTGTACGCCAAGGTCAGCGATCCCGAGCAGTTGGCCCAGCTAAAGCACTATCTGGAGCTGTCCGTGAAGATGGCACCCATCACGCCGGACCACCACTTCTACATCGACCAGGGCATCTACTCCCGGCTGCGGGTAGCCTTTGTCCAGATTGGCAAGGCCCTGGTCCGGGCCGGCATCCTGGACGATCCCGAGGACATCTTCATGCTGAAGTACGATGAGATCCGCTGCACCGCCACTTCCAACTACCCTGTCCGGGAACTGGTCAAGAGCCGCCGGGCCGAGATGGACGCCGCCCGCAAGCTCCATCCCCAGGAGTGGTACGGCACTGCCACCGAGTGGTCGGTTTATCAGGAGCCCTACAAGTCCCTGTGGGGCTATCCCCAGAAGTTCGAAGCCGAGATGAAGGAAAAGGCCGAGAAAACCGAGATCAGCAAGACGGTCCTCAAGGGCATCCCTGGCTGTCCCGGCGTCCAGGAGGGCATCGCCCATCTGGTGTCCGATCCCTCTGAGCTGGATACTGTCAAAGAGGGCGAAATTCTGGTGTGCAAGATGACCAACCCCGCTTGGGTGGTTTCTTTCTCCAAGATCTCCGCGCTGGTCACCGACACCGGCGGCGCTCTGTCCCACCCCGCCGTGGTGGCCCGGGAGTTCGGCGTCCCCTGTGTGGTGGGCACCCGCCGCGCCACCCAGCTGATCAAGACCGGCGATAAAATCCGCGTAGACGGCTCCATCGGCGTAGTGGAAGTTCTCAGCTGAGAAGCTGCAACATGGCTGCGGCGCTGTATTCAGCGCCGCAGCCGGTTTCCCTGAACAAGACGCCCGCCATCCGGCGGGAATTGGAACAGAAAGGAAGTCCTGCATCATGAGTCCATATTTGGCATGGTTTGACGAAATCCCCGACGAGGAACTGGCCCACGCCGCCGGAGGCAAGGGCGCCAGCCTCTGCCGTATGTCCCGGGCCGGGCTGCCGGTGCCCAAGGGGTTCATCGTCCGCTCAGAGATGTTCAACGCATTCATGGAGGCCAACGGCCTCTGGGACTATGTCTTTGAAAAGCTGGACACCATCGACTTCTCCAGCGACGCATCTTTGATCTCCGTCGCGGCCGAGATCCGGGAGCGCATCATCAGCTCCCCCGTTCCCCAGGAAATGGCCGAGGACATCATCCGGTTCTACAGCCAGATTGGCGACTCCCGCCAGCCGGTGGCCGTCCGCTCCAGCGGTACCGCCGAGGATCTGGACGACGCCAGCTTTGCCGGGCAGCAGGAGACCTTCCTGTTCGTCATCGGCAATGACGACGTGGTGAAGTACATCAAGGAGTGCTGGGCCTCCCTGTACAACGACCGGGCCATCTTCTACCGCCGGGAGAAGCATTTTGACGAGCGGAGCATCTCCATCGCGGTGGTGGTCCAGTGCATGGTCAGCGCCCAGAAGGCCGGCGTGATGTTCACCTCCAACCCCATCACCAACGACTATGACACCGTGGTGCTGGAGGCCGCCTGGGGCCTGGGCGAGGCCATCGTCTCCGGCATTGTCACCCCGGACAATCTGTGGATCAACAAGCACACCGGGGAGGTCACCACGGAGTACATCTCTGAAAAGGAGACCATGGTGGTCCGCCTCAACGAGCGGGGCGGCACGAAGGAGATCCCGGTGCCCGAGGACCAGCGGGAGGCCCCCGTGCTGACAGATGACGAGCGCAACCAACTGGTGACCCTGGCCAACAGGATCGAGGCCTTCTGCAAAAAGCCCGAGGATATCGAGTGGGCCATCGTAGACGGGCAGGTGTATCTGCTCCAGTCCCGGCCTATCACCACCATGAAGTGATCCCCTACTAAACTGACACCCAATTTTCAGAACAGGAGAGACGATATGAGCACATTTTCCGAACAGATTAGCAGCAACAAGGCCGTAATCCGCTTTGATGTGGTGGGCGGTCCGGAGCGCACTGCAGTGGCGGAGGACATGTCCTTCCTCAACTACCGCCTGGGCTCTGTGGAGGTCTCCCATGAGATCACCAAGGAACAGCCCGATATCATCTGGTACTATGACGAGGCAGTGAAGTCCATCCGCTACGAGAACGAACAGCTGATCCTCACAAGCTTCTGGGAAGAAGGTGAGCTGAACAAGATCATGGTCACCATGCTGGCCAACCAGATGGATAAGGAGGGGCTACACCCCTTCCACTCCTCCAGCGTGGTCTACAGGGGCCACGGCATCCTGCTGGTGGGCGGTGAGAACAACCACGGTAAGTCCATGACCCAGCTGGAGGGCTGCCGCCGGGGCGCCTCCATCTTCTCCACGGAGACCACGGTCATGGACCACGAGACCGGCATCGCCCTGTACGGCTCCAAGAACATCTACGTCCGCAAGCGGGCCAAGGGCACCGAGCGTTCTGACCTGGCGGACCAGGACGAGGGCGTGAAGATGTTCTTCGGCGACGAACCGGAGATGCCCATGTGCTACGAGCCAACCAACATGGACCTGGCTATCATGCCCTGCATCGACGGCTGGTTCAAGACCGAGGTCAAGCCCATGGGCCAGTTCGAAGCCGCCTATCAGAGCTATCACTCCATGATGAACTTCTTCGGCCTGAACCAGCTGCTGTGCGGCAAGCACGGCCTGGTAATGCCCATCGTGGACACCGATGAGCGCCGGCAGGACCGGGGCGCCTTCTGCGCCAAGTACGCCGCCGGGCGGCCCTACTTCATGATCCGCGCCAAGTCTCCCCAGCTGGTCTTTGACGAGATCGACAAGCTGATGGAGCAACTCCACTTGAACTGAGATGAAGCTGATTTTGTTGGGCGCCCCCGGCGCCGGTAAGGGAACACAGGCAGAAATCCTGTGCAGAGAACTGAGCATTCCCACCATTTCC
>ENA-UERQ01001526-UERQ01001526.1-human-gut-metagenome-genome-assembly--contig:-NODE-1526-length-10854-cov-2.982834_pt1 | contig 10854 bp, 10 predicted proteins | sample MGYA00242986_ERZ507987 | MGnify/ENA primary metagenome ERZ507987 (study PRJEB26167, sample SAMN06115429) | human gut metagenome | host: Homo sapiens | place: China:Chongqing | collected 2015-04-15...
AAATATCCTTTTTCTTATAATTTCACTTCTTCCTAATCTTTCAATGAAAAATACAGCTTCTTATACCCAAGCTGCTGGCACAGTTTTGTCAGATACGGCTGGTCAATCCTTGCCTGCTCCAAAACATCCTTCTGTGCAAACACTTCCTCTTTTGTGCCATCTGCGAGCACTTTTCCGTGCGCCATAACGATCACACGCTCGAAACTCTCTGCCACAAAATCCATATCGTGTAAAATCGCAATCACCGTTTTTCCCTGACTGCTCAGATCCCGGATCATTTTCTGAATGATCTTTCTGCCCTTCCAGTCCTGTGCGATCGTCGGTTCATCCAGAATGAGCACTTTTGTATCCATCGCAAGAACGGAAGCGATCGCAACCAGTTTCCGCTCTGACAATTCCAGATCATAAGGATTTTCGTCTGCAAGCTGTTCCAGCCCGACCAGCTTTAATGCTGCAACAGCTTTTTCCTTTGCCTGTTCTTTTGTCATTCCGATATTCTGCGGTCCGAACATGACTTCATCGATCACATGATATTTGAAAATTTGGTCGTCCGGATTCTGGAATACGTAACCAATCTCCCCTGCCAACATCGCAACGGTCTTTTCTGCCATGTCGCTTCCACCGTAATAGATGCTGCCGCCCACCGGCTTTAACAGACCTTTTAACAGCTTTACAAGAGTCGTTTTTCCTGCGCCGTTCTGACCGATGATCGCAGTTGGTCTGTGGTCAATGGTAAGGTTTATGTCCTGCAGAACCGGAACATTTTCGAGATATTGAAATTCCAGATGTTCGATGTCAAAAACATTTTTCTTACAACTTATAGTCAGTTTCATGCTTTCATCTGTAGTTACAGAATCTTCCATCTGCCCATTCTTATTTTTCATATCTTTATTATTGTCTAATAATATTTTTTCCGGGCAGAACGCTTCCTCCCCCGGAAACAAATCTTTTAACGCCAACGCATCCTTAAGCGAAGCCGGATAACATCCATTCTCTTTCTTCACGCCAAAAGCCTGACAGATTCTTGTATAGGCAGGTGGATTCACCCCATAGCTCTGCAGATCCGCTCTGGAAAAAATCTGTTCCGGCGTATCGAATGCGATCTGCTTTCCCTGATGCAGCAACAAAATCTTATCACAGTATTCTGCCAGCTTTTCCAGCTTCTGCTCCACCATAATGATCGTGATCCCTGATTTTGCAAGCTTATCGACCGCCGCAAAAACTTCCTCGCTTCCCGCCGGATCAAGCTGTGAGGTAGGCTCGTCTAACACGATCACTTCCGGTTTCATCGCAAGGATACCTGCCAGCGCAACCCTCTGCATCTGACCACCGGACAGATCAAACGGATTTCTGTCCCTGTAAGCTGCAATATCCAGCAGTTCCATCACTTCATCCACACGGCTTATCATCTCTTCTTTTGGCACGCCGAAGTTCTGCAGGCCAAATGCAATTTCCTCAAAAACAGTTTCTTTTGCACCGGAGAGCTGATTGAACGGATTCTGGAATACCAGACCTACTTTCTGACACAGCTTTGAAACAGTCGTTTTTGCCACTTCAATGTCCTTGATCAGAACTTTTCCTCCATAAGCCCCTTTGAAAAATCCCGGAACAAGACCGTTGAACGCCTGACAGAGCGTACTTTTTCCGGCTCCGTTCTCCCCGATGATCCCGACAAAAGAACCTTTTTCTATTTCAAAATCCAGCCCATCCAACGCAAGCTTTGTTGTATTTGGATAGCGGTATTTTAAATTTTCAACCTCTATATATGCCATAATTCTTCCTTTTTCCATAAACAACTCAAAACACAATCCTCACCACGATAGCCCCTGCAATCACCACAGCCATCACCAGACATAACATGCGGTCGGAAGTTTTCATTTTCCCTTCCCTGAGATAGGTCTTTTTCTGCCCAGCCTCAAAGCCCCGGATTTCCAGTGCGACCGCACGCTCTCTTGTGTTGATGAGCGAGCTCATGACAACCGGCGAAATTAACGGAAGAAAAGATTTTGCCCTGGTGATCAGATTTCCCTCCGTCTCAAGCCCACGGCTCCGCTGTGCATCCATGATCGTGTTCATCGTGCCGCTCATCTGCGGTACGATCTGAAAAACAGAACTGATGACATATCCGATCTTCGGTGAAAATCCGGCCTGCTCCAGATCCTCTACCAGCTCTGCCGGCTTAGTTGTGAGTACAAACACCGCAAATGCCAGCAGCATATTCAAGACGTTACAACTGATGCGAAGCGCATACATCATTCCTTCCCGATAGAACTTTAACGGTCCTAACTGAAACATTAAGTTTGCATTTTCATGATTAAATAAACCATGGATCAAAAATATGGTGATCAGAATTGTAAATGAAAAAGCAATCAGTGGAAAAACCTTTTTCATGATTTTTCCCCTGATAAGCATTACAAGCCTGATTCCAATGAATATAGCGAATGCCCATAACTTCCCTGCGATCAGCGATGCAGCGACCGCTGTTAAGATATAACACAGTTTCGTAAACGGATGCATTCTGGTCAAATAGGTATCTTTATCCACATAAAGACTGATACTTTTCATCTAAATCACTCCATCAGAATATGTTTTCACTTCTTAGTCTAAGCTCTCCACACTGTCGTTCACATCATAAAGAGCAGTAAGTTTTTTCGGAAGTCCTTTTAAAATCGCAAACACGATCAATACCGTAATGATCTTATCCGGAACATCCACAACGACTTCATCTAAGAAAGAACCTAATACAACCGGGAGATTTGCCGCCTGTGTTGCTGCGAATACTGCATCGCCCCAGACATTTCCTGTTGTACCACCCCAGAAAATAACGTTTAACGGAGTGGAGATCAATACTGCTGCAAGACCGCCGGCTAAAGAAGTCAGCAACGCACCGTTTACTTTTTCCATTTTGCCGAGACGTGCCATAATACCAACGACAAGACCGATGCCAAGACTTGTGAGGGCATACACTAATGTAATGGAATCACCGGTTGTAAAACCATAGATCAGGTTGTTGGCTGCTCCACAGATTGCACCAATGATCGGTCCGCCGAGTGCGCCACCGATACAGGTTCCGATGGAATCTAACCATAACGGCAGTTTTAATACGGAAGCAAATAATTTTCCGAGGTAATTGATACCGATACATGCCGGGATCAATACCAGACTTGCTGTGTTTAATTTTGTTTTAAAAATGTTCTTCATAACGTTGTCCTCCTCATTTTCCGGAGCACCTGTACAGTGCCTCCAATGCTACATGAATCTCGTTTTTTTCTCCCTGTACGGTTGCATTCACTCCATCCGTATAGTTGTTAATGTTATCTTCAAGGTTATCCTCGTATTCCACCACCGTATTTAAGACAGAGGCTGTCTTCACACCTCGGAGTTTTCCGATCACAAACAGCGCCGCTGTCTCCATATCACAGCCCAGCACTCCTCTGCCGGCCCACAGTGCGTCGATCTCGTCCTCTCTGTCCGTGTAAAAACTGTCGTGACTCCGTGCCATTCCGACATGCGCCGGAATCTGCTCCTCCTCTGCCACCTCTACACAGGCATTCATCAGTTCAAAATCCGGGATTGCCGGATAAATGGAATCTATGTACGTCCTGGAAGTTCCTTCATCTCTCACCGCACCCTGCACTAAGATCAGATCCCCTAATCTGATCTCTTTTTGTAATGCACCGCAGCTCCCTATACGGATCGCGTGCGTCACGCCGATACGCGCCAGCTCTTCCACAGCAATTCCGGTCGAAGGACCGCCGATCCCCGTAGAAACTGCAAGCACGCGGATTCCCTTGTAAGTTCCTGCAATGCTTTTATATTCCCTGTTAAATTCTAACTCCTCCACGTCCTCTAACTGTTCTGCGATCCGCTCCACCCTTGCCGGGTCTCCAGGAAGGATCGCATACTGAATGCCGAGGTCATCGCGCAGTTTTAAGTGAGGCATTACTTCCATTCCATCATCCACTCTTTTCTCAGATTTTTCTGCCTTATCACGACAAAATTTCTCATTACCATGGTTTTAAGATTCTTGTTTAAAGTATCACTTTACAACTGTCTTGTCAACTGTAAAGTCATGTATGCACTGACACAGTTACAGATAACTTTCCTTCCGGTTGACAGCCTTTCTCAAATAATTTCCAAGATTTGTCATGCACATGAGCGTGACTGTCAGAAAAAGGCCCGGTATGAGAATGATCCACCATGACTTTGTCATCAGTGCTTTGTCTGCATTTGAAAGCATGCTTCCCCACGAAATCTGCTCTAGCGGCAGACCGATTCCCATAAAGCTTAAGGTTGACTCTGCAATGATCGCACTTCTGATATTCATGACAACCATAAACATGATCGATGAAGCAAAATTTGGAGTCAGGTGTTTCCACAAGACATGCTGGAAGCTTCCCCCCATACATCTTGCTGCAATGACATACCCACTGTTTCGGATCTGTTTTACTTCCGTGCGTACCACTTTGGCGATACTTGGCCAGCTCGTGATCCCGATAATAAACGAAATACTGAAAATGCTGGCTTTTCCTAAGACTGCCTGCAATAAAATGACCAACAGCAGATTCGGGATGCTTAAGAAAATCTCTGTAAAACGCATGAGCAGTGAATCCACCCACTCCGGCGCACATCCGCTGACGGAACCAAAGACAATTGCAAGCACCGTAGAGAGAAACGTCGCAAGCACTCCGATCAAAAGTGAGATCCGTCCCCCATACCAGATCATGGAAAAAATATCTCTCCCCATCGTATCTGTCCCAAAGAGAAACTCTCCTCCCGGTGCCTCATTGTAATGTGCCAGGTCCATATAGCCGGGATCTTTTGTCATGATCAGATGACAGCACAGGCAGCCTGACAGGATGACCGCAAGCAGCAGCGCTGATATCAAAGGTTTTCCCTGATACCATTTTGTATGCCTGCCAACCGTCCGATCCTCTGTATTTCTAATTCCCACAATCTGAAAATCTGTATCCATCATCGGTTCCTTTCTGTCACTGACGTATTCTCGGATCGATCCTCTCATTGATCGTCTGGGCGATCATGTTGCAGACAACCACGACAATACCTGTAAGGATGCATAAAACCATCAGTAAATTATAATCTTTATATCTGGCACTCTCATAAGCAAGTGTTCCAAGCCCCGGATAAGAGAATACTGTCTCAACAATATAGGTTCCTCCTAAAATATGAGGCACCGAGATTGCCATAATGCTCAGATAGCTTGGAATAATGTTACGGAGGCAATGGCGGAAAAGGATCTTATTTTTTGTCAGCCCTTTTGATTTCGCCAGCAGCACATAATCTGCCCGCACTTCCTCTAAAATCGTATTGCGGATCATATAAGCGTAGTACCATAGGTGTCCCATCACTACAACTGTGACCGGCAATATGAGATGCTGTATCCTGTCCGCAATATCCTTCTCTTTTCCGATCGTATAGGCACCGGAGCTTGGCAATATATGAAGCTCAACTGCAAAGAAAAGGATCAGTACCAGTGAAAACCAGAACTCCGGTATACAGCTTGTGACCGTTCCGACCTGGCATATGATTTTATCCAGCCATTTTTCTTCGTGCCATGCACACAAAATTCCCAATAACAACGCCAGTGTAAAAATAAGCACAAAGCCTATCCCGCCCAGCAGCATTGTATTTCCGACTCTTCCGGAAATCACTTCCAGCACATCCATTTTGTATTTATAGGAGATACCGAATTCTCCATGAAATGCATTCGAAAGCCATTTTACATACTGAACGGAAACAGACTCGTTCAGTCCCAGCTTCTCCATCGCCCAGTCATGTTCCTCGGGACTCATTTTTTCCACTCTTTCCCCATAGTAAGAGACAAGCGGATCTCCCGGTGCCAGTCTGGAAATATAAAATACGATCACTGACAACAAAAAAATACTTGCCAGAAACAGCAATATTTTTTTTATTATATAGATACCAATCTCTTTTTTACTCATGTTCTTTCTCTCTTGCTCTTTGCCGTTCCATGTGCGGATCCGGAATTGGGATGGACTCGATCAAAGCCTTCGTATATGGGTGCTTCGGATGTCTGAAAATATCTTCCACATTTCCTACTTCCACTAATTTGCCGTCATGCATCACACCTACCCGGTCACACAAAAAACGTACCATGGAAAGATCGTGTGCAATGAACAGAAACGAAAACCCGTGCTCCTTCTGCAGATGCCGGAACAGGTTCACGATCTGTGCCTGAATGGATACGTCTAAGGATGCGATCGGTTCATCTGCGACCAGCAGTTCCGGTTCCATCGCTACTGCGCGCGCAATTGCAACACGCTGCCTTTGTCCGCCTGAGAGCTCCGAAGGATATTTTTCCAGATAGGAATTATCCAATCCAACATACGTCAGCTGAAATGCTGCCTCCGCTGAAAGTGTCCCTCTTTTCGGTGTGATGTGCTGTATCCGGAAGGGCTCTGTCAAAATATCCTTCACTTTCATACGAGGATTCAAACTGGAAGTGGAGTCCTGAAAAATAATCTGCCGCTCACACTGAAGCATTTTTTTATTTTTCCGGAACTCCTTACTGCAGCAGGTATCAATTTCCTTATATAAAATCTCTCCGCTATCTGGTTTACATAAATTCATCACGCAATTTGCCACAGTGGATTTTCCGGAACCGGATTCACCTACCAGCCCAAAAACTTCTCCCTTATAAATCCGGAAACTCACATCATCTACAGCTTTATGCACATTTCTTTTTCCAATGGAAAAACTTTTCGTGAGATGATTTACAGCCACTAAAGTCTCCCTGTTTTCTGCATCATTCTGGCATTCTTCCACCACAGAAATCTTTTTACGCTCCGCTGTTTCTTCACATCCTTCTCTCTGATATCCTTCTGCCAAAAAGGAACTGCATACGGGCGAAGGCGGTTTTATTTCAGGTGCTCTCTCATCCAGCAGCCAGGTTGCCGCATAGTGTGTGTCCGATATTCTAAACATTGGCGGTTGTTTTTCATAATCAATCGCAAGTGCATATTCATTTCTGCATGCAAACGCATCCCCCCTGGGAGGATCGATCAATACCGGCGGCATTCCCGGGATCGCATGCAGCATCTCTTTCCCTTTTGCATACGCCGGAAGTGCCTGCATAAGCCCCCATGTATATGGATGCCTTGCATCATAAAAAATGTCCTCTGTTGTTCCAAGTTCCACGATTTTCCCTGCATACATGACAGCCACCCGGTCCGCAACTCTTGCGACAACGCCCAGATCATGTGTCACAAAAATAGTTGAGGTATGCATTTTCTGCTGGATATCGCGGAACAGATCCAAAATCTGTGCCTGTATCGTCACATCTAACGCTGTTGTCGGCTCATCTGCGATCAGGACAGACGGATTTCCTGCCAGTGCGATTGCTAACACACTGCGCTGTCTCATGCCGCCCGAAAAATGATACGGGTATAAATTTCTCCGCTCGTCTGCCTGATCGATACCGACTAATCCCATCAGCTCTATGACACGCTTTTCTAATGCATCACGCTTTATATGAGGATTGTCTGCCAATTGTCATCGTCGGATTTAATGCTGTCATCGGATCCTGAAATACCATGGAAAAAAGCGTTCCACGCAATTTCGCCATGTCACGCTCTTTGTACCCGGTAATATCGATTCCATTTGCCAGAATTTTTCCTGATTTTATTCTGGCATTTCCCGGAAGCATTTTCATCAGACTTTTACACAAAACGCTTTTCCCACAGCCGGACTCTCCCACAATCGCAAGAACCTCTCCCTCTTTCAGGGAGAGGCTTACATCTCTGACTGCCTGTACTTCACCGGCGTCCGTTTCAAAACTGACCGATAAATCTGAAGCTTCCAATATATATGTTCTGCTTTGTTCTTCCATAGTGAATTCCTTCTGCTGTCTCCGGCAGTTATTTCCTAGTTCCCGATCGTCCAGTCTGCAACATTCCAGAAAATTCCGACACCGTGATGTCCCATAACAGTGTCTGCTGAGATTCCCTGAATAGAAGAATTTGCCACATAATTTGCATCAATATAACAGATAAAGGTAAATGCCGGATCTTTTGCCAGCTCTTCCTGAAACTTGTCATATGCCTCTGCACGCACCGCAGGATCTGCAGACTCTCTCGCCTCAATCAGATACTGGTCTACCAGTGCATTGGAATAAGAACTGTAGTTAGCACCCTTGTCTGTACCGAATACTTTGTAAGTATGGTCATCTGCATCAAAAGGACTTCCCCAGCCGATCAGATACGCCATCTGTCCGCCCCAGTCAACCTCTGTCGGAACTTCTACCGTACAGTCAATACCAACTTCTTTTAACTGCTGTGCTGCTGCCTGGGCGATATCGAGCCGTACCTGGTCACCTGCTCCGACGCTTATAACGAAACCGATCTTGTCGCCGTCTCTGTAGTAGAATCCGTCTTCACCCATCGTACATCCGACAGACTCCATGATTTCTTTTGATTTTTCCGGATTGTAATCATAATGTTCTACATTCTCATTGTTGTAAATATTACGCTGCAATGGTCCGTATGCAGTCATTCCCTGTCCGAGGAGAACCGCATCAATGATCGCCTGTCTGTCAATTGCATAATTGATCGCAGGAATAATGTCTTTATTTGCTGTCCAGTAATCATTATTGAAATTGTAAAGGATTCCGCGGTAATCCGAGGTCTTCATATCATAGCATGTATAACCATCCTGATCTGCAAAGGTCTTCGCATCCTTCGGTGTCAGTAATGCAAGATCCAGTTCTCCGGACTGCATCTGGATCGCTTTTGCATTATCATCCGGTACGATCTTAAAAATGATCTTGTCGATATTTGGTGCACCCTTGAAATAATCCTCATTCTTCACAAGTGTGATCGCCTGTCCCGCATCCCAGTTGTCTAATTTGTAAGGACCGGTACCAATCGGATGGCGGAAGAAATCCGACTCCTGCATATCTTCGCCTTCCAATAAATGCTTTGGCAGAATTGCCATTGTCATATAGTCAAGGAACGCTACGTTCGGTGCTGAAAGTGTAAATGAAATGGTATGATCGTCGATCACGTCAATGGCTGTTACGTCTTCGTAGTTTGGTGCATTTTCGGAACCGTTATCAGGATCCATGATTGCTTCGATCGTGAATTTTACATCATCTGCTGTAAACGGTTCCCCATCATGCCACTTCACATTCTCCTCTAAATGAAATGTGTAAGTTAAAGTATCTTCATCGTAGTCCCAGCTCTTTGCAAGCCCCGGAGCAACCTGATTCTCACCATCATGTGATGTCAGTCCGCTGAAAATCAGAATATTGATCTCACCGTGCTCATCCATTGCCGGGTTAATGCGTGTATAATCATTACTTCCGCTGCCTGTGCTTCGGTTCCAGCGGAATTTTCTGTTTTCTTTTCTTCTGCGCCGTTTCCACAGGCTACCACGGAAAGCATCATTGCTGCTGCCATCAGCATCGCAAAAATTCTCTTTTTCATTCCTAATCTCCATTTTCTTTTTGTAAGATCTGCCACCTGTCAGGGTGCTATCATCTCCATGCCGACTATTTTACTTTAGGAATGTCCGGTCCTGCAAGCTCCCCGGGGGGATATATCTTGCAATTGCCGGGTGATTTTTACTCTAACGTTTGCGTACAGAATTGCCCTGATGCTATTTCATCTCTTTTATATATCTTAGTACATCCTCTGCCGTCTCAGCGTAGTATTCTGCTCCGTGCTCTGCTAAAAACTCTTTATCCCGGAATCCCCAGAGAACCGAGACACAAGGCATACCGGCATTTTTTGCTGTCTCAATATCAACGTCAGAATCACCAACGTAAACCGCTTCTTCTTTCGTTTTTCCTAATTCTTTCAATGCCTCAAAAACCGTATCCGGAGCCGGTTTTCTGCGGATGCCCTCTTTTTCACCGATTGCTACAGGAACGATTCCTTTAAAATAAAGGTCGTTTAATTCTTTGACCGCAAAATCAATCTTATTCGATACGATTGCGACCGCATATCCTTTCTTCTTTAACGTCTCGATCAGCTCTACAACGCCTGCATACGGCTTTGTGTTATCATTGCAATGTTCGCCATAATAGTCTTTAAAAAGCGCAAAGGTTTCCTCAAATAATGGATTGCTCTCCCCATCCGGCACCGCCCGGATCATTAGCAGGCGCACGCCATTTCCTACAAATTGACGCACTTCCTCTAATGTACGCTTTGGCATTCCCTGCTGTTCCAGTGCATAATTGACTGCATTTGCAAGATCCTGTAACGTATCTAATAATGTTCCGTCTAAATCAAAAACTACAGTTGTCTTTTTCATTACCTGTCCTCCTATCGTACAAACATCCCTGCGATCATAACAAGCTCTTCCATATTATGAACGATCTCATCTGTATTTAGAATATGGATTGTAAACTCCTTCTCGCCAAAATCCATCAGATGTCTTAAATTAATTGTAATATTTTTTTCCATTCCCATTTTCAAAAGCCAGCGCGCACAATTATCGCCACATGTTGATGCATTAAACACTTTATCCGGCACCTGATCGATCAATATAAGGTTTTCACACCACCCGATAGTTCTCTTGGGGTAATTGCTCCCAACACCGGACTTTCAATGATTCTTGGTGCAATTACCGTGGATTTATCTACATCTTTTATCATCGCTTTTGAACGCTCGTTTGTAATCCAGCTATCCTGATAAGTATTTTTAAAATAAACAGCCGGATTATAAATTGCTTCTTCCATATCCCCAAAATAAATATTTAGCATTTATAATATACCTCCAGTTCTAATACTTGCCAAAAATGTATCCCTGATGTATCTTTGATTATACGAAAAATATTATGCTTCTTCAATAAATTCATTTTATTATGTATTAT
>ENA-UERQ01001536-UERQ01001536.1-human-gut-metagenome-genome-assembly--contig:-NODE-1536-length-10784-cov-3.128607_pt1 | contig 10784 bp, 5 predicted proteins | sample MGYA00242986_ERZ507987 | MGnify/ENA primary metagenome ERZ507987 (study PRJEB26167, sample SAMN06115429) | human gut metagenome | host: Homo sapiens | place: China:Chongqing | collected 2015-04-15...
CAATGGATCTGACCATCCATGATGGCCGTTTGAAGAATGATAAGAATTATACACTGACGGTTCGACTGGGGGAAGAAGCAAGCGAAGGCGGCACTGCACCGGATGTAGTAACCTATTCATCTAAAAAAGCTTCCGGTTATCAGATAAAGACCGATAAAGTCAGCTGGTATACGCCTCTGTCCGGAGTGGTTCCGGTATCGGTTCAGGTAAAGGAAGAAGGAGGGGAAGGAGAAAATACGAATAGCTTTACAGTAACAGGATCCCTCTCGATGGAGTCAAAGGAGGAAAAGAATCTTTCCCTTACCATCGGAGAACCCTTGTATCCTGTCCGGTTCCACTTCTACTCATCCAAGGTGCGGGCGGCAGAGAGGGTATCCCTGACAGCCGGACGGCTGGCTGGAGCCTTAGAAGCTCCGGTGGAATTAAAGCAGGACAAAGGCCAGTTTGCCTTTGACGGGAAGCTGACAATCGATGCAGAAGCAGGCAATCATGCATATGCTCTGGCATATCTTCCGGCCGGAAATTACCGGTTTGTGATAAATACAGGCATCACAGAATTAGGCAGCTCCGATGGAAGCTTTACTCTGGACAACGAAACGGTAAAGGCAGGGGATGCAGGAACGGATATTACTGTATTAAATGAGGCAGAGGCGCTGGAGGGAGAGCTGGATCTGTTCCTTGGAAATATATCTTTTTCCGAGGAAGATGGTAAGCTGACAATATTATATTCTAAAACAGATGGTTCCGGCCAGGTGGTTACAGCAAGGTTAATAGACCAGTCCTATGATAAATGCTATCGGATCACTTCATCTGGGAATAATGTAGAGAAGTATCATCTCTCCGTGGATATCCCAGCTTCCAGGGAACTAAAGCTCGTATTAAAGAACCTTACGATTACACCGGCAGAGGCTATCGCACCGATTCAGATAAACGGAGAGTCTCAGGTGACCACCTATCTGGAAGGGAAAAACAAGATTTCGATTAATAAATCAGAGAAATCTTCTTCACCTGCCGGCATCAGCGTGGCGAAAGGTGCAAAGCTTACGATTGACAATGAACTGGGGCAGCAGGGCTCCATAGAGGTGCTCAATAATACAAATGTAACCAGGAGTGGTGCAGCAATTGGAGGAAATGGAGAGCAGGATGCAGGAATCATTCACATCAAGGGGGGAACTGTAAGTGCAACTTCCGCTTCTAAAGGAGCGGCTATTGGTGCTTCGGTAGGAAAAAGTGTAGAAGAAATATGGATTAGCGGAGGAAATGTAACTGCAAAAAGTAGTGGTGGTGCCGGAATCGGAACAGGAGGTGCTTTTAGGAATGAGGAAAGAACCGGTAAAATCGTGATAGAAGGCGGACAGAACCTGAAAGATGAACAAAGCATCACTCCTATCACTCCTGAAGAGAAAGAGGCTGAATATCATTGCAAAGATTGAGATTCATGGTGGAATGATTACAGCCTATTCTTATGATGGTGCCTGCATCGGAAGCGGTAGAGACAGTTCATCGAGTGTACTGATTGACGGCGGCACCATATGCTTAGTGAAGAAAAATAATGAAAGCGGTAGGAATGCTGCTCATATTGGAAAGGGGTATGAGTCTACACAGGCACCAACCGATGTGACGATTACAGGTGGAACGATCTGTTTGATAGGGGCGGATAGAAATATACCGCGACCGATCATTTATGGCTGGGAGAAGGCAGGCGAAAAGTGGCAGAAGAATACAGCAAAAGATGGGAATGGTAAGCCGGTTTATTTCACCACAGCGGATCTGACCGGTATCTATGAGAATAATACACTGGTTGAACAAGCAGGTATGGAAGGAAGCTCCTACGGTTTTAAGGATGTCCGGACAGATTCCAACGGAAAGATTTATATGTATCTTCCGGCATCGGAGGCAGTGAAAGCCACCTTTGGCGGTGTGGAATTTACCGGAAAGGTTGAGGCAGGTAAGGATGAGAATGTATTGGAGCGTAAAGAGACCTATATTGATTATCAAAGGGAAGTCCTGAAAAATATGGCTTTGTATGATCTCGAATATGCGCAATCTATGATGGTTGAAACTTGGACAAAGATTCCGGCAGGCGGCGAGGTGTCTCTGACGGGAATTCTGGATAAACAGCTGGAGAGTGCGACCGAGATTACTCTGTATGTGCGAAAGGCGGCCGCAGGTTCCGAAGTAGCAGGCGAAGCAGCCGAGATAAAGCTTCCGGTAAGACCGGCAAAACCGGCCAAGATAACAGATGCAACGAAAGACAGCTACTCTATCAAAGTAGTCAGGCCGGCTGATTCCAGTTACGAGTACGGAATTGCCAAATCTGCTGATGGTGAGCTTCAGTGGCAGTCGGAGAGGACGTTTACATCGCCGAAGCCGGCTCACACGTATTACGTAACCCTTCGTGTGAAAGCAACAGACAGTAGCTTTGCATCGAAGCCGGCTGAACGCTTGTCGGTGACAACACCGGATGCATTACTGATCGACGGTCCCGCCGGTAAAGTATCCTTTGAAACGACGGGAACCTATGGACAGACACTTGATCAGATTTCGGTACAACTGGCAGAAGGATTTCAGGTTGTTAATTATAGTAGATCACCGGTTTCTGGAACATGGAGCTTCAGTAAGGATCAGAAAGGAACGCTCGCTTCATCCATTTATCCGGAGGTAAAGGGAACAACTGCATATCAGGTAGAATTTATCCCGGATGGAGCGTCAGAAGGGCAGTATGGAAATAGCTTGAAAAGAAGCGTGATTCCGGAGATATCTCCGAAAGAGTTGACCGCAGTTCTTAAGACACCCATTGAAAAGCCCTATGATGGAAGTACCGATATCGCATTAGAGGCGACGGTAGAGATAGGAGCTTCGGGTCAGAGATACAGGATCAGTGGCCTGAAGGGAAGATTTGAAGATGCCAATGCCGGAACAGGTAAGACGGTAACCGTTGATTCTTCAAAGGCAGTAATTGAGGCAGATGGCAGCACGGGCACGGTGAATCTGCAGAATTACCGTGTGGTATATCCGGCTCAGACGAACGGAACGATCCGTCCGATACAGGGTTCGGTTTCAATCGATCCGCAAGCATGGATTGGAGAAAAAACCTATGGAGACGACAGCTTTTCCTTGACAGGTGTGAATAAAGCGGGAGATGGAGCTTTGAAGTATGAAAGCTCTGATAAAACGGTTCTCACCGTGGACGCACAGGGACAGGTGACCATCAAAGGTGTCGGTTCTGCAAAGGTAAGCATCACCATGGCAGACGGAACGAATTACCTTGGCACAAGCACGCCGGCAGAGGGAACGATAACCGTTAAAAAAGGAACACTCATCCTTACCTTAACGGCTGTGAACCGGAGTACCGGAGCGCAGCAGTCGGAAGGGATCCTTGGAACCTACGAGGATGATTTTGATATCATTGCAGGTATTAAGGGAGCGTATGGTGACAAGCCGCAGGGTATGATCCGCTTCTATGATAATGGAATTCAGAATCCTGATACGATCCCTGTAGGGGAAGCTGGAACTGCGGTCCTCAACCTGACGAAGCCGGGAATCGCATCCGTAGGAACGCACCGGATGACCGCCGAGTTTGATTTTGACACTAATCATGATTGGGCGGCCAAATACAACACGCCTGCTCCGGCTGCGTATACCTTCGCGATCGGAAAGTTGGCTGCACCGCAGATCACCTGGCCGGCGGCAGCGTCGGTGAAGGCGGGAAGTCCTCTGAGTGACTCTGCCTTATCAGGAGGAAGCACCGAATACGGAAGCTTTGCCTGGAAGGATCCAGCCCAGACGGCACAGGCAGGCACCCATAGCTACGAGGTGGTATTTACACCGAATGAATGGGCATCCGCTCGTTATGAGATCGCAGCGATGACCGGTACGGCAGAAGTGACAGCAACGGAAGATAAGCCGGGCGAAACGGAAAAACCGGGCGAAACGGAAAAACCGGGCGAAACGGAAAAACCGGGCGAAACGGAAAAGCCGGGCGAAACGGAAAAGCCGGGTGAAACGGAAAAGCCGGGCGAAACAGGAAAGCCGGGTGAAGCAGGCAAGCCGGGAGAAACGGGAAAACCAGGCGAAACAGGCAAGCCGAACGAATCGAACAGAACGGATGATTCCGATGATTCGGATGAGCCGGAAAGACCGAGACACCAAAACCCGTCCTCCGGTAAGGATAAAACCTCCGGCAGCGGTGCAGTCAGCCACGATTCAGTCAAAGGAACGATCGACAGTATAACAGGAATTATCACAGGAGAAACAAACAGCTTTGTCAATGACGGAAAGAGCCATTGGATGCTGGATGAGCATGGCTGGTGGTTACGCTTTGCAGATAATACCTACCCGAAGGGAAGCGTACGTGATTCCGGTGATATTGCGCATAGCTGGGAGCAGATCAACGGAAATTGGTGGGCCTTTGATGAAACGGGTTATGCCAAGACAGGCTGGTTAAGAGATGAGAATTACGGCGGCTGGTTCTATATGGATCCGGAACACGGCATGCAGACCGGCTGGATGCTTCTCAATGGAGTCTGGTACTATTTTAACCCGATTTCCGATGGAAAGAGAGGGATTATGTACGCCGGACAAAGGACACCGGACGGATACTATGTAGATAAAAACGGTGTCTGGGACGGAAGAAACAAGCAGTAAAGCGAGTTTCAAGCCGAACCTCCGTGAGACTTGGCGCGTGATTCCGGTAAGAGAAGCTGGCGTATTCCCGTAAGAATCATGGTGCATTCTCGCAGAGCGATGCTCTTGTACGAACTATAGAATAATCCGGAAGGGATCCGCAGGCTTTGGAATCCTTCCGGATTTCTATTTGCTTTGTCAAACACGTAACGAAATTTTTACTTGACAGTTATATGTTTTTTCATGTATGATAGAAATAGTGTGAAGAGACATTTATCGTTTTCATGCAAATGTATGTAATGACCACTCCCGCAGAACAGACTACGGAAGTTAAGCCCATCGGACAGGCGGGTCAAGCGCCGCGTGGGGTTAAGCCCACATTATTGATTGAGTTAAAAGCTCAAATTTATAAGTTGATTACTTTATAATCAGTGTTTGAAAAACACATCATCTTGTGAATCGGTCAATAAGTGCAGGGACAATATATTTGCGATTGCAGACTTGGAAGAAAAAACGATAAAGGTCAGAGGCAGACGGGAGCGGAGTGACGCGCCCCAGACCCCAATGGAATAGAATCGTTTTGAGCAGATGATGGTTTTGGCGTCATCTGCTTTTTTATTATTCAGATGATGCGCAATCAATAAAATGCGTGAGGAACAAAACCATGGACAGAGAGAGACAAAAGAAAGCCCCGATCTATGAAGCGCTCGAGGAATTTAAAAAGAAGAGAGTTGTCCCGTTTGATGTACCGGGACATAAGAGAGGACGCGGAAATCCGGAACTGGTACAGCTTTTAGGCGAAAAATGTGTATCTTTGGACGTAAACTCGATGAAGCCGCTTGACAACCTCTGTCATCCGGTCTCCGTGATCCGTGAGGCGGAAGAGCTTGCGGCGGAGGCATTTGGAGCGGCCAGCGCCTATCTGATGGTAGGCGGAACGACATCGGCGGTCCAGAGCATGATCCTCTCGGTGGTAAAAGCCGGAGATAAGATCATCCTGCCGCGAAACGTACATAAGAGCGTCATCAACGCTCTGGTGCTCTGCGGCGGAATCCCGATCTATGTAAATCCGGAGATGAACCAGAGACTCGGTATTTCACTGGGAATGCAGGTCGAAAAAGTAAAACAGGCCATCGAGGACAATCCGGACGCAGTTGCGGTGTTCGTCAACAACCCGACCTATTATGGCATCTGCTCTGATATAAAAACGATCGTACAGCTTGCCCATGCGAGAGGCATGAAGGTCCTCGCGGACGAGGCTCATGGAACCCATCTGTATTTCGGAAAGAATCTTCCGATCTCCGCAATGGCAGCGGGAGCCGATATGGCGGCGGTATCCATGCACAAGTCCGGCGGAAGCCTGACCCAGAGTTCGCTTCTTCTTTTAAATAAGGGAGTGAACACCGACTATGTGCGCCAGATCATCAATCTGACCCAGACTACAAGCGCATCCTACCTGCTTCTTTCCAGTCTTGATATCTCAAGACGAAATCTGGCTCTCCGCGGCGAGGAATCCTTCGCGAAGGTCGTTGAGATGGCAGAGTACGCGAGACGGGAGATCAACTCCATCGGTGGCTACTATGCTTACGGAAAAGAACTTGTAAACGGTGACAGCATTTTCGATTATGATGTGACGAAGCTCTCCGTGTATACAAGAGACATCGGGCTTGCGGGAATCGAGGTCTATGATCTTCTGCGCGACGAGTATGATATCCAGATCGAATTCGGTGACATCAGCAACATTCTGGCTTACATTTCCATCGGAGATCGTATCCAGGACATCGAGCGCCTTGTTGGTGCTCTGGATGATATCGATCGTCTCTACAAAAAAGACAGCTCCGGACTGCTCTCTGGCGAGTACATTTCTCCAAAGGTTGTTATGTCCCCGCAGAAAGCGTTCTACTCCGATAAGGTCTCCGTTCCGGTGGAAGCGTCTTCAGGAAGAGTCTGTGCGGAGTTTGTGATGTGTTATCCGCCGGGAATCCCGATCCTGGCGCCGGGGGAGATGATCACGGATGATGTGGTCCAGTATATCCTGTATGCGAAGAAAAAGGGATGCTCCATGCAGGGAACAGAAGATCCGGCGGTGGATCATCTGATGGTGCTGGCAAACATATAGCATGAATTTTTTAAGGCGCCGGACCTGGCTGCAGGCAAACAGGATGTCTGCCTGCATACAGGCTTTGGCCAATACGATACAAGGAGTCACGAGATATGGAATTCTGGTTTTCAGAACTGCACACCGGAAACGTAAAGCTGTCCATCAAGATCGAAAAGCAGCTGTTTTCCGGGGAGAGTGAATATCAGCGGATCGACGTGTTCGATTCCGAGGAATTTGGAAAATTTATCTCTCTGGACGGGGAGATCGTATTCTCCGAGAAGGACGAGTTTATTTATGACGAGATGGTGACCCATGTGCCGATGGCGGTCCATCCGTGTGTGAAGGACGTACTGATCATCGGCGGCGGCGACGGCGGTGTCGCGAAAGAGCTTTTGCAGTATGACTGCGTGGAACATATCGATGTCGTGGAGACGGATGAGATGTTTGTGGAGGTTTCAAGAAAGTTTTTCCCGGAGGTGGCCTGCGCCTTAGATGATCCGCGTGTCGAGGTCCACTATGATGACGGTCTGAGATTTTTAAGAAACAAGAAGGCAAAGTATGACCTTATCATCAACGATTCCACAGACCCCTTCGGTCATACAGAGGGATTGTTCACGAAGGAATTCTACGGTAGCTGTTACAGCGCCTTAAAGGAAGATGGGATCATGGTCTACCAGCACGGAAGCCCATTCTACGATGAGGACGAGCTGGCCTGCCGCAGTATGCACCGAAAGGCGTTCCGCTCCTTCCCGATCAGCCGTGTGTATCAGGCGCATATTCCAACCTGTCCGTCCGGATACTGGCTCTTCGGCTTCGCTTCAAAGAAATATCATCCCATCAAGGATTTCAAGCCCCGGGAATGGGATGCATTAAATATCGAAACCTGGTATTACACGACACATCTTCACATGGGAGCGTTCATGCTGCCGAAGTATGTTGAGGATCTTTTAAAAGAGGAGGAAAAATAAACATGAGCAGATTAATGATCATCGGCTGCGGAGGTGTTGCGTCCGTAGCGATCCACAAGTGCTGTCAGAACAGTGATGTATTCACAGAAATCATGATCGCAAGCCGTACCGTATCCAAGTGCGATGCCTTAAAGGAGAAACTTCAGGGAACTACAAAGACGAAGATCACGACCGCGAAAGTGGATGCTGACAACGTGGACGAGCTGGTGGCTTTAATGGAAAGCTACAAGCCGGATGCAGTGTTAAACGTTGCACTCCCGTATCAGGACCTGACGATCATGGATGCATGCTTAAAGGCTGGCGTGAACTATATCGATACCGCAAACTACGAGCCGGAGGACACCGACGATCCGACATGGCGCGCGATCTATGAGAAACGCTGCAAGGAAGAGGGCTTTACCGCATACTTCGATTATTCCTGGCAGTGGGCATATCAGGAGAAATTCAAAGAGGCTGGACTTATGGCACTCTTAGGAACAGGTTTTGACCCGGGCGTCACAAGCGTCTTCTCCGCGTATGCGTTAAAGCACTATTTCGATGAGATCCACACCATCGACATCTTAGACTGCAACGGCGGTGACCATGGTTATCCGTTCGCTACAAACTTCAACCCGGAGATCAACCTCCGTGAGGTATCCGCAAACGGCTCCTACTGGGAGAACGGCCACTGGGTAGAGACAAAGCCGATGGAGATCAAGCGTGAGTACAACTTCCCGCAGGTCGGTGAGAAGGATATGTATCTTCTGCACCATGAGGAGATCGAGTCTCTCGCAAAGAATATTCCGGGCGTAAAGCGCATCCGCTTCTTCATGACCTTCGGCCAGAGCTACCTGACCCACATGAAATGCTTAGAGAACGTTGGAATGCTTTCCACTTCCCCGGTAAACTTTAACGGACAGGAGATCGTTCCGATCCAGTTCTTAAAGGCTCTTCTTCCGGATCCGGCATCCTTAGGTCCGAGAACCGTCGGAAAGACAAACATCGGCTGTATCTTTACCGGTGTGAAGGACGGAAAAGAGAAGACGATCTATATTTATAACGTATGTGACCATCAGGAGTGTTACAAGGAAGTCGGCTCCCAGGCCATCTCCTACACGACAGGCGTACCGGCTATGATCGGTTCCATGATGGTCGTTGACGGAACCTGGAAGGGCGCAGGCGTATTTAACGTCGAGGAGTTCGATCCGGATCCGTATATGGAAGCGCTGAACAAAATTGAAAATGAATGACTGTTCGGCAGATTCGTGCTGTCCGTGGGAAAAATACGGAATGTGGAACAGTTTCAAGTACAGAAAACACCTCTGGCAGGAACGAGTTGTCAGGGGTGTTGCTGTATTGTGATACGGCAGTAAAAATGAACTTCGTTTTCTGGTAGGGCTGAAATGTGTATCGGGAACGAGTCAGTAATTGGAGAACAAGATGAAGATTAATGAATTACCAACTCCATGTTATGTGATTGATGAAAAAAAACTTAGAGAGAATCTGGAAATCTTAAAGAAAGTCAAGGACGACACCGGCTGCAAGATTCTCCTTGCGCAGAAGGCATTCTCGAACTTCTTTGAGTACCCGCTGATCGGGCAGTATCTGGACGGAACCACAGCCAGCGGTCTTTTCGAGGCAAAGCTTGGATATGAAAAAATGGGAAAGGAGAATCATGTGTTCGCTCCGGCCTTCAAGGAATCGGAGATCGGGGAACTCACCGATATCTGCGAACATCTGGTATTCAATTCCTTTTCCCAGCTTGAAAAATACGCGGACTTCTGTAAGGAAAAGGGCGTCAGCATCGGTATCCGCGTAAACCCGGAGTGTTCCACTCAGGGTGATCACGCGATCTATGATCCATGCGCGCCCGGCTCCAGACTCGGCGTGACTCTGGCAAATTTCCGGGAAGATCTCGTGGAAAAGCTTGACGGGATCCATTTCCATACCCTCTGTGAGCAGAACTCGGATGATCTGGAGACAACTCTGAAAGCTGTGGAAGATAAATTCGGAAAGTATCTGAAGCTTCCGAATATCAAATGGCTTAACATGGGCGGCGGACATCATATCACGAGAAACGATTACGACATCGACCGTTTAGAGCGCTGCATCCGCCATATGCAGGAGACATATGATGTCACTGTCTATGTGGAACCTGGGGAAGCTGTGGCGTTAAACGCGGGATATCTCGTGACGGAAGTCATGGACATTGTGGATAACGGGATCAAGACGCTGATCTTAGATGCCTCCGCAGCCTGCCATATGCCGGATGTGCTGGAGATGCCCTACCGTCCGCCGTTAAAAGACTCCGGCGAAGCAGACGAAAAGCAGTACACCTACCGCCTCTCCTCCATGACCTGCCTCGCGGGCGACGTAATCGGCGATTATTCCTTCGACCACGAGATCCGGATTGGTGACAGACTTTATTTCGAGGACATGGCGATCTACTCCATGGTAAAAAACAACACCTTCAACGGCATGTGCCTGCCGTCCATCGCGCGAATGGATGAGAATGGGGAGTGCAGTGTGGTGAAAACCTTTGGGTATGAGGAATTTGTGAGAAGACTGGGATAAAAAAGAAACATGATTATAGAAAACGGGGCTACCGCATACCAAAATTGGTGCGGCAGCCCCTTCTCACTATTTTCGTTTCACAACGGCTGTTTTTCCACGAAAAGCAATCCCGATTTTTATGATCGGCCGGACACCCGCAGCCAGCAATTCCGTGTCGTATTTTTTCGCATCTATCTGTTGGAGTGCGCGGTCTGCCAGCACATCCAGATCCACATGATCATCATTTGTGTGTTTGAATTCAAACAGGAATCCCGGAATTCCTTTTACTAATGGATTCAGTTGAATATCAAATCGGCCAAGCCCCGATTCTCGATTGGAACGAATCTGGTACCTGTTTCCAAGGATCGCACATAATCCAAGCATCATGCCATGATAAAAACTTTCATTTGCCCCATCCATAGAAGAAATACTCTGCAGCATAAAACTCTCCAGCAAAGACTGAAGCTTTTTTGCATTCCCGGAGAATATCGCCTGATTGATAGAAATCGCGACGCTGTTCTGATTCGTCCGATTCAAAATTTCTTTTTCATAAACAC
>ENA-UERQ01001540-UERQ01001540.1-human-gut-metagenome-genome-assembly--contig:-NODE-1540-length-10747-cov-6.892315_pt1 | contig 10747 bp, 8 predicted proteins | sample MGYA00242986_ERZ507987 | MGnify/ENA primary metagenome ERZ507987 (study PRJEB26167, sample SAMN06115429) | human gut metagenome | host: Homo sapiens | place: China:Chongqing | collected 2015-04-15...
AACTTTATGATAAAATGATGATTACACATATTATTCAGTTAAAATGGGCGTTCCGGGGAATTTATGTTTCGGCTTTTTTGATAAGTATATGATGTTTGTTATAAATTTATGCGAAAAAGTAATGAATAAACCGGTAAAAAGTTTTAAAATACATTTGTACAATATGTAAAAACGTTGTATAATCTATTGCAAACCTATTTTAATTGAGAGAGGATGGGGACTTATGAATACAGAAAATGTAAAATTGAGTAATCGAGCTTATATAGCTATAGGCTTGATGTTGTTCGCATTGTTTTTTGGTGCGGGCAATTTAATTTTCCCGGCGTCATTGGGACAACAGGCCGGGGTTAATGTGTGGTGGGCTGTTCTGGGCTTCATTGTGACAGGCGTAGGCTTACCGCTCCTCGGTGTTATGGCTATGGGTTATTCCGGGGCCAAAGACTTACAGGCATTGGCCGGCCGAGTTCATCCGTTATACGGATTTCTTTTCACGGTATTATTATATTTAACTATCGGACCTGCCTTCGCTATTCCGCGTACCGGTACCGTATCTTATGAAATTGCTGTTCGTCCGTTCTTAGCTGGCGGTGGCAGTGATATGTCACAGACGATTTTCTTGGTGGTATTCTTCGTAATATCTCTTTGGTTATCCATTAACCCTGCCAAATTGGTAGACCGTATCGGTAAAGTGTTAACGCCATTATTGTTAATCAGTATCTGTGCTTTGATTGTAAAATCTTTGGTTACACCAATGGGTTCTTATATGAATCCGACTGAATCCTATGCTACCGCAGGTGTTGCGGTTGTTCAAGGTATCCTTGACGGTTATAACACAATGGATGCGTTGGCTTCCTTGGTATTTGCGATTCTTGTAATTGACTTTGTAAAATTATCCGGTGTTAAGACGAAAGAAGAAGTTACTAGTGCTACTTTTAAAGCGGGCATCATCGCCGTTGCTTGCCTTGGTTTTGTATACATTTTCGTAGCTAATTTGGGGGCTACCAGTGTGCAGCAACTTGGCATCTTGGAAACAGGTGCACCTGTATTGGCTGAAAGTGCTAAATACCTCTTTGGCAGTATCGGTGCTTTAATCTTGGCCGTTATTGTATTGTTGGCATGTTTGACAACCAGTATCGGTTTGATCACATCTTGTGCTAAATATTTCCAACGTGTATTCCCGGTTATCGGTTATAAATCCTATGCCGTAATTTTCACCGTTGTATCGTTCTTCATCGGTATGTATGGTTTGAAAACTATCATCGTAGCTGCCATTCCGGTATTGATGTTCTTATATCCGTTGACTATTGCCATCATCGCTTTGGCATTCTTGAATAACACATTCCAAGGTCGTCAATGTGTATATGTTTGGACTATCGGTTTGACCTGTGTAGCGGCCTTTGTCAGCGGTGCTGAAACAGCCGGTGTAAGCCTTGGTGCCTTCGGCGAATGGTTCGCTAATTATGTACCGTTCCATAACGTAGGTATGGGCTGGATTCCATTTACTGTGGTAGGTTTTGTGGTAGGCTTTATCAATAAAGCTTTAGTATCTAAATCGGCCGTAAATGGTGAAGAAAAAACTGCATAATCATTGAATAATGCATTAGTCATTGTTTAGAAATAACAACAAAAGGCAGTCCTTGGGGGGGCTGCCTTTTTTGTGTGCCGGTAACGTTTGCAAGAAAATTAGTCAGAGTCGCGTAGGGAATCTTCCGGTGGAATCGTTTTGGTTATCTTCCGGTGGAATCGTTTTGGTTATCTTTGTAAATAGTGTATAATAGTTAGGTAAAGCCTGGGTAATGTGCGGTTAAAAACTTGATAGTTTGTCATGTAATTTGTTTGATATGGAGTATCAAAGTGTTAATGGCCGGATCCGGGCAAGTAGCGTAAGTAGTATAGGAGGAATTTTGTGATTTCGTTGCGTAGGAAGCCGTTGGCTGATTTGACTGCAGCGGCGGCGGAGAAAAAATTAACCAAAGCATTGAGCGCTTTGGATGTTACCCTATTAGGTTTAGGCGTTATTATCGGGACGGGTATTTTCGTACTTACCGGTATCGGAGCTGCTAATTATGCGGGGCCGGGCCTCATGTTATCATTCGTATTGGCAGCTGTTACTTGTGCCTTTGTATGTTTGGCCTATGCGGAGCTGGTGGCCATGTTGCCGGTTTCGGGCAGTGCTTATACCTACACCTATGCGTCCTTGGGCGAATTCTTCGGCTGGTGGGTCGGCTGGGGCTTGGTCCTTGAATACTCGGTCGGAGCCAGTGCGGTAGCCGGCGGCTGGTCGGCGTACTTGGTGGGCATCTTGCATGCAGCGGGCATCGACTTGCCGAAGGCTTTAACGGCGGTTCCCTATGAAGGGGGCATTGTGAATTTGCCGGCCATGTTGGTGGTGCTGTTCGTTACAGGGCTCTTGGTTCTGGGGATTCGTGAAAGTGCGCGAGTTAATCGCATACTGGTTTTAATCAAAGTGGGTACGATTTTCTTGTTCCTTTTCTTGGCGGCCCCTCATGTGGACCCAATTAATTGGGAGCCGTTTTTACCATATGGTTGGCAAGGCGTCGCAGCCGGTACGGGCATTTTATTCTTTGCCTATCTCGGGGTTGACTCCATTGCGACGGCGGCGGAAGAAACAAAGAATCCTAAAGTGGATATGCCGGTGGGCATCATCGCGTCACTGCTTATCTGCACGGTTTTATATATTGCGGTCAGCATTGTCATGACCGGTGTGGTACCGTATCAACAGCTTGATACGGCGGCACCGGCGTCCTACGTACTTGAATATGTAGGCATGCAAGCCGGTTCGGCTATCGTCGGGACCGGTGCGCTTTGTGGTTTGTCCACGGTGCTCTTGGTTATGATCTATGCGCAGACCCGTGCTTTTTACGCCATGAGTCGTGACGGTTTGATTCCGCGCAGCTTATGCCGCATTCATAAAAAGTTTCACACGCCCCACATTATTACGATGATTGTAGGTGTGGTGGTTTCATTGATTGCGGGCTTCACGCCGATTCATATCGTAGCTGAGATGTGTTCGGCCGGTACCTTGTTTGCCTTCATGTGTTCGGCTCTCGGGGTTATGGTGTTACGTCGGGTATATCCGGATGTTAAACGCGATTTCCGTTGCCCTGCCGTGTATGTGGTAGCACCGCTCGCTATAATTTTCTGCCTCTTTGTATTCTCACAATTATCGGCTCATACTATAGAGCTCTTCGTGGGTTGGAGTGTTTTAGGCTTTTTGGTTTACATGGGCTACGGCCGCAAGCATAGCGTCTTGCTTAACGGTAACCGTGAGGCTACGGAGTCGCTTCAGGAGGCTCAATAATTTAATAAAAGCTTAGTTATGGTGCGCCATGAGTATGTATGCTCGTGGCGCATTTTTGTGTTGTTTATTAGATATGGATTTTTGTCTATTATTTTAAAAAAATTGAAAAATAGTACTTGCAATTTTAAAAATGAAGTGCTAATATAATGAACAACGATACAAGGTCAGTGGACAGTTGGTCGTTGGGATTTTCAGATATCGATTTAAGTTACGTGCCAAGGCACATAAAATACTGTGGAAAGGAGGACAATGTTATGTTAGGTTTAGTCGTGCTCATTATTAGCTTGCTCATTATTATTGACATTATTATCGTCATTAGCCGTGAACAAAACTTAACAGACATCGTCTTAAAAGTTTCCACAAATCATGGCCCTGAGCTCCCCTTGATGCAAGGGAAGGCAAGCTAATAAAGAGCTTGGGCCATAAACCGTATACTGTATTTCGTATATTTGTGAGAGACAAGAGAACATTTAGCCGGATATTTTTAAGACGATTCTTCGGAATCGTCTTTTTTTATTACTAACACGATATTTCAAGAAGATGCCAAAGATTGAATGGCAATTATGAAGTGACATCTTTAATTTTTATTAAGTACCAAGAGCTTAAACTACAGGCGAAGGCCTTGCAAGTTATTCGATTAGGAAAAGGAGCGAGAAACATGCGAAGTGATAATTTTTCAAAAGGGGTGGCAAGAGCACCACATCGGTCGTTACTAAAAGCGTTGGGTTTTGTGAATGAAGAAATCGGCAAACCGGTCATCGGTATCGCCAATTCGTTCAATGAAATCATCCCGGGCCATATGCACTTACGTAATTTGGTGCAGGCTGTGAAAGACGGGATTCGTGAAGCCGGTGGTATTCCCATGGAATTCAACACTATCGGGATTTGCGATGGCACGGCCATGAATCACATCGGCATGAAGTACTCGCTGGTGACACGGCAGATTGTAGCCGACTCGATTGAAGCGACGGCCATGGCTACACCGTTTGACGGGCTCGTGTTCATTCCGAACTGCGACAAGATCGTACCGGGCATGTTGATGGCGGCAGCCAGATTGAATCTGCCAAGTGTTTTCGTCAGCGGCGGAGCGATGCTCGCCGGGCGACATCAAGGCAAACGGGTAGGCCTCAGCGATGTATTCGAAGCGGTAGGCAAGGTAGAAGCGGGGCTCATGAGCGAGGCGGAATTAGCACAGCTCGAAGATACAGCTTGTCCGACTTGCGGCTCCTGCTCCGGGATGTACACGGCGAACACCATGAACTGCCTCACCGAAGCTTTGGGCATGGCTCTTCCGGGGAACGGTACGATACCGGCGGTATACTCGGAACGACTAAGATTGGCTAAGCGGGCAGGACTTCAAGTGATGGAGGTTTTGAAAGCGGATTTAAGACCACGGGATGTACTTACCAAAGATGCTTTTGAAAACGCCGTAGCCGTCGACATGGTGCTTGGCGGTTCGACGAACACGGCCTTACATTTACCGGCAGTAGCCCATGAGGCGGGTGTAAAACTAAGCTTGGATGATTTTAACCGACTCGCTGAAGTTACACCGCAGCTGGCAAAATTATCACCATCCGGTTCGTACTTCATTGAAGACTTGTATGCAGCGGGCGGCATTCCTGCCGTACTTCATCGTTTACAGGAAGCGGGCAAGTTACACGAAGATGCCAAATCCGTAACTTTGGTTACGCAAGGGGAACTTGCTAAAGTAGCTAAAGTGCTGGATGAAGATGTAGTTCATCCGTGGTCCAATCCGGTGTATGAAACCGGTGGTATCGCCGTTCTGAAAGGTAATTTGGCGCCGGACGGTTCGGTCGTTAAAGCCGGTGCGGTGGATCCGGAAATGTTGGTACACAGTGGTCCGGCCAGGGTATTTGATTCGGAAGAAGCGGCTTGCGAAGCCATTACATCGAATCAAATTAAGAAAGGCGATGTGGTGGTTATTCGCTACGCCGGACCGAAAGGTGGACCGGGGATGCCGGAAATGTTGACCCCAACATCCACGATTACCGGCATGGGCCTTGGTAAGGATGTGGCACTTATTACGGACGGACGCTTCTCGGGCGCTACCCGAGGCGCTTCCATCGGTCATATTTCACCGGAAGCGGCGGCCGGGGGGCCGTTGGCACTGGTGCAGGAGGGCGATGTGATTGACATCGATATTCCAAACCGCAGCTTGTCGGTGCGTTTGACGGAAGAAGAAATGGCAAAACGAAGAGCCAATCTAAAGCCTCATGATTCCGGTGCTACGGGTTACTTGAAAAAATATGCTACATTCGTATCGTCGGCAGCCGAAGGAGCTATTGAAAAATATTAAGCGTTTAATAACCGGGGAAGCTACTAAAAAGGCGCGTTAATCGGCAAGACCTGAGAGACCTGGCCGATTCAGAGAAAAGAAGAGAGAGAACATTTTATAAGGTGTGAGAAACCTTTTATATAGAGAAATTGAGAGAGTTTTGACTAAGACCTGAGAAACCTTAGCCATAGCGAGAAAAATCGAGAGAGAACATTAAATGAGGCGTGAGAAACCTTAATATAGAGAGAATTGAGCAAAAAGGATGGGTAGGATGTTAACACTGTATGATTTTATAGAAGCAAGAGAGCGTTTGCAGACGGTAACGGTCAAAACAAAGCTAATACACAGCACGGTATTTTCAGATGAATCGGGCAATGATGTGTATATTAAACCGGAGAATTTACAACGGACCGGCTCCTTCAAATTAAGAGGGGCGTACAACAAGATTGCTAAGCTTACGAAGGATGAAAAAGCGCGTGGCGTTATTGCTTCCTCCGCCGGCAATCACGCACAAGGCGTGGCGCTCGGGGCTCAACGATTGGGGACTAAAGCAGTTATCGTAATGCCGAAGCCAAGCCCGCTCATCAAGATTGAAGCAACTCGCCAATATGGTGCCGAAGTTGTGCTGGCCGGGGAAGTATATGATGAAGCCTATGCCGAAGCGGTTCGCTTGCAAGAGGAAAACGGCTATGTGTTTGTACATCCTTTCAATGATGAAGACGTCATCGAAGGTCAGGGGACAATTGCTTTGGAAGTGCTTGAAGAATTGCCGGATGCAGATATCTTGCTTGTGCCAATCGGTGGCGGCGGCTTAGTTGCAGGCGTAGCGGCAGCGGCCAAATTAAAAAATCCGTCCATTAAAGTAGTCGGTGTCGAACCGGAAGGTGCGGCCAGTGCGGTAGCTGCATTAAAAGCCGATAAAGCGGTGGTGCTTGACAGTGTCAGTACGATTGCTGATGGGGCGGCGGTTAAGCAAATCGGCGATGTGACCTTGAAGTATATTAAAGAGTATGTCGATGAAATCGTCACCGTATCCGATTACGAATTGATGGAAGCCTTCTTGTTGCTTGCGGAAAAACATAAAATTGTCGGTGAAAATGCAGGACTTTTATCCGTTGCGGGGTTAAAGAAACTGAAAGAAAAAGGCAAAAAGGTAGTATCTATATTAAGCGGCGGGAACATCGATGTATTGACTATCGCTTCCATGATTAATAAAGGTTTGGTATTGCGGGGCCGTATTTTTACCTTTTCCGTAAACTTACCGGATAAACCGGGCCAACTGGTAGCGGTATCGGAAATCCTGGCCGGTCAAAATGCCAATGTTATTAAATTGGAACATAATCAGTTCAAAAACTTGGATCGTTTCCACGAAGTAGAATTACAAGTAACGGTAGAAACTAACGGTGAAGAACATATTCGCCGCATTACCGAAGAGTTTGCTAAACAGGGCTACACAATTCGCCGTATTAATACGAGCGAAATAAACGAACGTTAACAGATTTAATTATTTTTAAAGAATCAGTTATGAAAAATTAGTTATACGAAACAATTAAAATAGGTTGCAGTAAATCAAAAAAGAATTATACAGTATTAAATAAAATCTGAGAAAACGTTCGAAGTGATGGCTTGCAAAGACAAGCAAACGATGAGAAAAAATTGAGAGAAATTTTTTAGAAATCTAAAAGAAAAAGTACTGTTTTGAGAAAACAGAGAGAGGATGTGAGCGAATGGGGGACGCCATGATAAACGGGGCGCGCATCGTATTGGAAACGCTTCATCGCATGGGAGTGACCGATTTTTTCGGGTATCCCGGCGGTGCCGTTATCCCGATTTACGATGAGATCTATAAATACCCGAAGCTGAACCATTATTTTGCCCGCCACGAACAAGGGGCGGCACATGAGGCCGATGGTTACGCCAGAGCTACCGGTAAATGCGGTGTGTGCCTCGCGACATCGGGACCGGGGGCGACTAATTTAGTGACCGGGCTCATGACGGCACATATGGATTCCGTGCCGGTGCTGGCTATTACAGGCCAGGTCGGTTGTGCTTTACTCGGTAAAGATGCGTTCCAAGAGTCCGACATTGTGGGGATTACGATGCCGATTACGAAAAATAATTACCTCGTAAAATCAATTTACGATTTGCCTCGCATCTTGCGCGAAGCCTATTATATAGCAACGACGGGGCGGCCGGGGCCGGTGCTCGTAGATATTCCGAAAGATGTTCAGCTAAAAGAGATTACGCGGGATGAATTCGATAAGCTTTATGAAGAGCCCTTCGCTCTCGAAGGCTATGAACCGAATTATAAAGGTCATCCTAAGCAGATAAAAAAAGCGGCCAAGGTCTTGAAAAATGCGAAACGCCCGTTGATTATTGCCGGCGCCGGTGTCTTAAAAGGCCGTGCTTCGGCGGAACTTTTTGAACTGGCTGCAAAAGCCCAAATTCCGGTGACAAATACATTGCTTGGTTTGGGATCATTTCCGGGGAACCATGAGTTATTCTTGGGGATGCTCGGCATGCACGGAACGGCAGCTGCAAACTTCGCTACTGATGAAGCTGATGTAGTATTGACCGCAGGGATTCGCTTCGATGACCGTATCGCCGGTAATCCGGAAGCGTTTTGTAAAAACGCTACCATTATTCACATCGACATCGATCCGGCGGAAATTGAGAAAAACCGTAAGGTGGATGTGCCGATTGTAGGTGATGTAAAGCAGGTTTTACAGGCGTTGAATAAGGAGCTGAAGATCGGCGAAGACGAGGCTAAGGTGGCCGCCCATGAGGCTTGGCTCACACAGATTAAGGCTTGGCAAAAACAATATGCGTTGCGTTATAACAAGCAACCTGACGGTACTTTGCCACCGCAGCAAGTGTTAAAAACACTTAATGAATTGCTTCAAGGTGATGCGGTTATCGTCACCGATGTAGGGCAACATCAAATGTGGGCAGCTCAGTATTTTACCTATCGGAAACCGAACAGCATCGTTACATCTGGCGGCGCCGGTACGATGGGGTTTGGCTTACCGGCCGCCATCGGGGCGCAAGTGGGGATGCCAAAGAGCAAAGTAGTCCTTGTGGTAGGCGATGGTGGTTTTCAGATGACGGCTCATGAATTAATGATCATTAATCAGTATAAATTGCCGGTGAAAATCGTACTCCTTAATAATTCCTACTTGGGCATGGTACGGCAGTGGCAAGAGCTTTTTAACGATAAGCGTTATTCCTATGTAGACTTATCCTGTAATCCGGATTTTCAAACATTGGCGGCGGCGTATGGCGTACGCAGTGTGAAAATCGAAGGGGAAACAGATTTAAAATCAAAGTTAAAAGCAGCGCTTGATGCGGACGATGGCGTGCTCATCGAATGTGTCGTAGCGCGCGAAGAAAATGTGTATCCTATGATTCCGGCCGGTATGACGGTAGCGGATATGCGCGGTAAGGAAGGGGTGGCTGACGATGTCGAATGAGCATCAAATTCTGGTGATAACTAAAAACACATCCGGCATCGGCGCTCGCGTGCTGGCGCTTTTTAACCGGCGCGGCTATTCCGTGAAAAAAATGACCTCCGGCGTGACGGTTCAACCGGGCTATGCCCGTATGACCCTTACGGTGGATGCCGATTCGGATACACTGGATCAAATCCAAAAACAGATTTATAAAATTATCGACGTAGTTAAAGTGAAAGTATTCCCCAAGACCGATGTGGTACGACGTGAGCTGATGCTGATTAAAGTAAAGGCTGACGACCAGACCCGCTCACAAATCGTGCAGATTGCCAATATTTATCGCGGCAATGTGCTCGATGTGGCACCAACATCGCTCATCATTGAACTGACGGGGGATGAAGAAAAACTACGCGGCTTTATTGATATTATGAAACCCTACGGGGTGCTTGAAATGGCTAAAACGGGCGTGACGGCAATGAGCCGGGGCGAACGATTATAAGCGATAGATTAGGTTAGCCGGGAAGCTGGCAGAGAGAGAGGAACAATTATGGCAGGAACAATCTATGGAGCAACAGTTTATTATGATGCAGATTGCAATTTGGACGCATTAAAAGGTAAAAAAATCACCGTACTTGGTTACGGTTCACAAGGGCATGCCCATGCGCTTAATTTAAAAGAAAACGGTATGGATGTTACCGTAGGCCTTCGTGAAGGCTCTAAATCTTGGCAAGTAGCCGAAAAAGACGGGTTACCGGTTAAAGTGACGGCTGATGCGGTAAAAGACGCTGACGTAGTTATGGTGCTTATTCCTGATGAATTGCAGGCGGAAACCTATAAAAAAGACGTAGAACCGAATCTTAAAAAAGGTGCCTATCTCGGCTTTGCTCACGGTTTTAACGTTCATTTCAAAAAAATCGTACCACCGGCTGATGTGAATGTATTTATGGTAGCCCCTAAAGGACCGGGCCATCTCGTTCGTCGTACCTTCCAAGAAGGCAGCGGTGTACCGAGCCTTTATGCGGTAGAAAAAGATCCGTCCGGTGATACTAAAGAATTGGCTTTGGCGTGGGCGGCCGGTATCGGCGCCGGTCGTGCGGGCATCTTGGGCACAACCTTCCGCGAAGAAACAGAAACCGATTTGTTCGGTGAACAAGCCGTTCTTTGCGGCGGTATCTGCGAATTGATGCAAGCCGGTTTTGAAACCTTGACGAAAGCTGGTTACCATCCGGTTAACGCTTATTTTGAATGCGTTCACGAAATGAAACTTATCGTAGACCTCATCTACGAAGGTGGTTTCCATACTATGCGTAATTCCATTTCCAACACCGCCGAATACGGTGACTATGCAACCGGTACCAAATTAATCACCGCTGAAACACGTAAAAAGATGGAAGAAATCTTGAAAGATATTCAATCCGGTGCGTTTGCCGATGAATTCTTGGCCGATTATAATGACGGCTTCAAGAAATTGTATGCTCGTCGTGAAAAAGCGGCTAATCATGAATCTGAAAAAGTGGGCGCCGAACTTCGCGGCTTGATGAGCTGGATTAAAAATAAGAATTAAGAATTTAATACTCCTTTAGAGCATATAAAATCCTATGAAGGGGCTGTAACGAAATACACCCCTAAAAACAAGAATGCGGTTTGAAGATACGAAAGTGTCTTCAAGCCGCATTCTTG
>ENA-UERQ01001541-UERQ01001541.1-human-gut-metagenome-genome-assembly--contig:-NODE-1541-length-10740-cov-4.242240_pt1 | contig 10740 bp, 11 predicted proteins | sample MGYA00242986_ERZ507987 | MGnify/ENA primary metagenome ERZ507987 (study PRJEB26167, sample SAMN06115429) | human gut metagenome | host: Homo sapiens | place: China:Chongqing | collected 2015-04-15...
ATATGGATGAAAACGATTACAGGCAATTGAAAGGATTGAACAATACCATTTCGACGCAGTTCACCGCCGCGCTGAACACAAACTGGCGGGCGACATGGCGGTTGAACACCGGCACCAGCGACATCAGCATCAGCGGATACACCACAAAAAATACGCCGTACTGCACGTCGTAGAAGGTGGAGATACTGAGCGCAATCGTCCCGGCCACGGCGATACGCACCGTCTGGCGAAAATCATTCGCCGTGTAGACGATATTGCCGTGCGGCGTGAAAACGCGAGCCAGCGTATTAATAGACATAGTGCAGCAGGCTCACCAGATGGATCTGCAGGCCGGCAAAGGTGCGGGCGAACGGACCCTCGCTGTTATAGAGCTGAACCGTGGCACGGGCGCCGGTCGGCAGCGGTTTGTCCAGCGGCTCATCAAGCGCGACGTGGATCCGCATCCGCTGGGCATCGCGCACCCAGCGGGTGGACTGCTCCGGCTGCGACAGCTGGCCGTTCACCGCCTCCTGTCCCGCCAGAATCCCGGCGTCGCTGCTGGTCACGTGCGCCGGGAAGACTTGACCCGGCAGGGCGTCAAAGACCACCGCCGCATCGGTATTCACCGCGGTGTGGCGCAGGCTTTTTTCGCGGAAGTCGGCGACGATGTCAGTGTTGTTGTTGACCAGCGCCAGCACAGCCGTCGCCGCGGTGGCGTAGATCCCCGGGTTAAGCTGCAGGTTGCTGACCATACCGTCAGTTTCGGCACGCACCTGGGTCCAGGCCAGGTTCAGCTGCGCCTCCTCCAGCGCATTACGGTATTTCTGCAGAGTGACGTTGCGCTTATCGTCGCGCTCGCCGCGCTGGATCAGCAGGTTCTGGATCTGCGCGTTCAGCGCCGAGACCGACTGCTCGCTGGTCTGCCAGGTGGTACGCACCTTATCGAGGTCGGACTGCGAGACGTTCTGCATCGTACTCAAGCGCTGGTAGCGATCGAGGGTGACCTTATCGTTACGCGCGGTATATTGCGCGGTGCGCAGGTTGGCGCGGGCGGCGGCGATTTGCGCGTCCAGCTGCTGGTTGCTCAGTTTCGCCTGCTCGAGGGCGATCTGCGCCGCTTCAACTTTATTAATGAATGGCGTTGGGTCGAGCTCATACAGCAGGTCGCCCTTTTTCACCTGGCTGTTGTTGTGCACGTAGACGTGCGAGACATAGCCGGAGACCCGCGACGAAACCGGGGTCACCACGCGCATCACGGTGGAGTCCGGCGTCAGCGGGATCCAGATATCGGCAACGATAAACCAGGCGAATATTACCAGGAAAGCGGCAATACTCACCCTTACCCAACGGGCAAATTTTTGTTCTGGGGTCATCATAGTTTTTAGTGTTGATTGTCTTCTTCGCGGATTCTCCGCAAATTGCAGGCGAGTTGATTTAAGGTCGCGCTGAATGAGGCAAGCTCCGCTTCAGGAATGGTGCAGGTGACGCGATGTTGATATGTCTCAATCACCCGGTTAAGTTCTTCAAGCCTTGAGCGGCCTTGCGCGGTCAGCGTTAGCAGACGGATGCGTTTGTCATAAGGCGATGTGGAACGCAGCAGATAGCCCTGCTTTTCCAGTTGCGAAAGGGTGCGCATCAGCGGCGGCAGTTCAATGCCCTGCATTTGTGCCAGTTCACTGACCGAGACGTTGTCTCCCAGTTGATACAGTTGCATCAGTACCGTCCAGCTTGACTGCGTCAGGCCAGTATCAGTGATGGCAGCATCAATAATGGCCCGCCACTGACGTACCACCATAGCCATGCGCATCCCCATCGGACGGCGGGCAAACAGTTCATCTTCCGTCATCTTACTTTCCCCTCATCGCTGAGAAGAAAATAATTCTTATCAGGGTAAGTATCAAGAAACAGACTATCCAGAAGCATGAATTGATAAATATTGTGAATATAAAAGAGGCTGGGGCGATAACCCCCAGCTTCTGTCGATGGAAGAAAATCACTCCACCTGATCGCGTCGCAGCCCGACGTCCCGCAGCCGCTCATTACTCATCTGTTGCAGTACGCGCCGCGTTTGCGCCCGTAACCGCCACGCCTTATATGCCCGCCAGATCAGAACAAACCCAATAAATGGCTGCTTTGCTTTATTCTCATGAAATTCCATACCTTGCCTCCCCGCCTTGTCTGAGGCTTTATCTTCACGGATTTGGCCCTAAGCAATACAGACTCACAAAGTACTTTTATTTAACATACAGATTGGTTAAAAAGAGTTCTGCATCGCTTTTTTCACGCCAATCTGTACTGGTTTTTTAATCTGTATGGTACCCATAAGGGATACAGCATGACGCGTTACCAACATCTGGCCAATCTGCTGGCCGAACGCATTGAGCAGGGGTTGTATCGCCATGGCGAAAAACTGCCTTCGGTACGTAACCTGAGTCAGGAGCACGGGGTCAGTATCAGCACCGTCCAGCAGGCGTATCAGATGCTGGAACAGCGGCAACTGATCACCCCGCAGCCGCGTTCCGGTTATTTTGTCGCGCCGCAAAAAGCGCTGCCGCCCGTACCGCCGATGTCACGCCCGGTGCAGCGTCCGGTCGAGATAACGCAGTGGGATCTGGTGCTGGATATGCTAAAAGGGCATAGCGATAAATCTGTGATCCCCTTCAGCAGCGGCGCACCAGATGTCAGTCAACCGAGCCTGAAACCGCTCTGGCGCGAGCTCAGCCGCGTAGTGCAGCATAACCTGAAGGCAGTGCTGGGGTACGACAAGCTTCCCGGCAGCCAGGATCTGCGCCAGCAGATCGCCCGTCTGATGCTGGACAGCGGTTCACTCCTCAACGCCGATGATATTGTGATAACCAACGGGAGCCAGAGCGGAATGTCGCTGGCGCTGCTGGCGGTTTGTCAGCCAGGGGACATTGTCGCCGTTGAATCCCCCACCTACTACGGCACAATGCAGCTACTGCGCGGCCTGGGGATCAAGGTGATTGAGATCCCAACCGATCCGGATACCGGGATCAGCATTGAAGCGCTGGAGCTGGCGCTGGATCAGTGGCCGATCAAAGGCGTGCTGCTGGTTCCCAACTGCAACAACCCTCTCGGGTTCATTATGCCGGATGCGCGTAAGCGGGCGGTGCTCGCCCTCGCCCAGCGTCACGACATCGTCATTTTTGAAGATGATGTGTATGGCGAACTGGCCACAGAGTATCCGCGCCCGCGTACGATCCACTCCTGGGACAGTGACGGCCGGGTAATACTCTGCAGTTCGTTTACCAAATCCGTAGCCCCCGGACTGCGCGTGGGTTGGGTGGTTCCCGGTCGCTATTACAACAAACTGCTACACATGAAGTACGCCGTCATTGGTACTAACGTTCCCGCTACGCAGCTGGCAGCAGCCTCCTTTGTGCGCGAAGGTCATTACCATCGGCATATCCGGCGTATGCGCCAGATTTATCAGCGTAATATGGAGATCTACACCTGCTGGGTACGGGAATATTTTCCCTGCGGGATCTGCGTCACTCGACCGAAAGGCGGCTTTATGCTGTGGGTCGAACTGCCGCTCCAGGTCGATATGGTCTGCGTCGCTAAGCAGCTCTGTCGCCTGAAAATCCAGGTCGCACCGGGATCGCTGTTCTCCGCATCCGGAAAGTATCGCAACTGCGTGCGCATCAACTGCGCGTTACCGCCAAACGAGAAGCACCAGCAAGTGATGCAAAAGCTCGGCGAGGCGGTAAAGATGGCGATAGAGTAAACCGGACCGCCCGGTGGTTCCGGGCAGGCGATTATACGATTTAAGTCATATCTAATGACTTAAACCCTGAATATCTTCTGCGGAAAGCCGGGTAATTTTTTGTACCGTGCAGATATCAATACCGTCTGCCAGCATGGTGTGGGCAATACGGAGCGCCTCATCACGTCGTCCTTCTATAAGCCCTTCTTGTCGTCCTTCCTGTAACCCTTCTTGTAACCCTTCCAGCCTGCCTTTTTGTAGCCCTGCCTCATGCAATCTGTCGGCGATCGTCATCAAATGCTCCTTATGCTGCGGTGAACGTTCGGCAACCTCACGAATAAACTCACTGAATCGAGGCGCATCGCCAGTTCGTAAAATATAATTAAACAGCGTCTTTATCTGGCTGTCATTAGTCAGTCCGGTAAGTAGCAGGGAAACAATTTGATCGACCAGCCCCATAAGGTCGCGCTGACGAATATGTTTTTGGATTAACTCCAGCAGCGCCATACGTCGATGCTGCACAATTTCGTCATCCGGGATAACCGTAATATCCACCAGCGGAAACGCCACTGCATACAGCTGACGAGCCAGCTTCGGGTTAGCAAACTCGTCCAGCCAGCATAGGGAATAAGGATACGGGCTTTTCGCACCGTGATAGAACAACATCGGCACCACCAGCGGTAATTGCTGATGCCCGGCATCTAAATGCTTCTGCATGGCCGCTACCGCGTAACGCATCAACCTGAATGCTATATGCGCATCCGGTGTGCTTTGGTGTTCAATCACCACATAAACATAGCCATCACCTTCCGTCGTTTTCACGGACCACAACACATCGGAATAGTGCGCACGTAAATCCTCTTCAATGAAACTATCCGGCTTGAGTTTCAGCGTCTGAAAATCGCAAAGTTCGCGCAGCGAAGCGGGAAGATGTATTTGTAGAAAATCCCGAGCTGTCTCAGGGTGGCGCAAAAACGTTTTAAAGACCGCATCATGCGGGGTGGAAGTCGGTGCTTTGTTCATGGCGATCCATCACCTGGAAATAAGATGCCGTGACTGTAGCGCTGGTAAACCACACCCTCACCTGTAACTTTCTCTCTTTGCGAGGCGATTTCCGGGATAAAAACGCCCCTTTGTAACGTCTGCATTTGTCTGGAACGCATCACGCAGAATCACGACCTCAATGCACATTCCCGCTTTTTCACCGCAGGGCCTGTGCTATAACAAGTCATCACTTTCATGGAGGACACGATGTGACGCATACCCGGGATATTCCACAATCGTTCTGGCGTGATGAGCAACTGCCGTGGCTGGAGCTTCGCAGCACCTGGCAAAGTCAGCAGGCCTATAAGCGCCATCACCACTCTCAGCTCTCGATTGGGGCAATTCTCGAGGGAGGAACCTGCTGCCTGTGCGATGACAAGGAATACCATCTGAAGGGGGGCGATCTCATTGTGATCCCACCACTGGCACCTCACAGCTGTAATCCCGTCAACGGGGAATTTCGCAGCTATCACATGCTTTATCTTGATGCCCGGTGGTGTCTTGCCCATCTGCCTGCGCTGAACAGCAATCAACGGCTTTGTACGCGTACTCCTGTTATCCGCGATCCGCAATTATTCCAGTGCTACATGCACCTTGTGGCGCTCATGCCGCAACGGCAAACGACGCAGATAACTGATGCCGCACAAGCATTGCTGCGCTCGCTGCCATTGCAGTCGGTAACACCGGAAAACCTAAGCGTCACCAGCCAGTATCTGCGCGAGCGGTTGCAGTCCAGTCTGCACTCCCCACCCTCGCTGGATGAGCTGGCAGATGAGTGTCACATGCGTAAAGAGACGCTGATTCGGACCTTTAAGCAGGACACCGGGCTGACGCCGGGAAATTATCTGAACATCATGCGGATTGACTATGCCCGTCAGCGGCTACGGGCCGGGGACGAGATTGTCGATGTCGGCTATCAGAGCGGGTTTGCCGACCAGAGCCATTTCCATCGCACCTTTGTTCGCTACACAGCAGCCACACCGCGCCAGTACGCACTGGGACGATCAATATCAGACAATAATTAGCGTTACGTCAGGCGTACGCTGATCTCTGATTCATTTTCTGAGGTCGCTATGTCGCTGCTTGCTGAACTTTTTCCGTCTGCTTTTCCCGCGCTGGCGCTGGCGCATTTTGTTGCACTACTCAGCCCAGGGCCGGACTTCTTTTTACTGGTCGGTTACGCCGTACGTTACCGAATGCGCGGCAGCGCCGGGCTGTGCGTGGGGATCGCTATCGGCAACGGGCTGTATATCCTGCTGGCGATTATTGGTTGGGGGATCCTGCGCCAGCTTCCCCTGCTGTTTACGGTTATTGAGCTGCTGGGCGCGCTCTATTTATTATGGATTGGCAGCCTACTGATACGCAGCCGCCCGCAAACCCTGACCGGAGCAGACGCCCAGTCTACCTGTCCAGGATTTGGCAAACAGCTGCTGCTGGGATTAGGTTCGTCGTTGCTCAACCCAAAAAATGCGCTGTTCTATCTGGCGCTGATGACCGCCCTGCTCGGCCCGTCGGTGACGCTGCTGCAACAAACCATGAGCGGGATCTGGATGACCAGCGTGGTGTTGTTCTGGGATCTGCTGATCGTGATGTTCATCGGCTTACCGCAGATCCAGCGACGGTTAACCAGAGGGATATTGTGGATCGAGCGTATCGCCGGCGGCGTATTGATCGTCTTCGGCAGTGCGATCGCGCTGCGTTTTCTGCAGAGCGTCACTTTCTGATAAGCGTGACGATTTTCTGCAAATAAAGCGGATAAACTCGTTTAATTAATATCCAATCCGCATTACACTTTGGGTGGCTATTATCCATTCAACCAATTCTTCCCGAGGTGCGATGTGCTGATTGTTACCTGTAATCGTTACGTTTTCTGACCCGAGTCTGAAAACGTTTCTCCTGTTTGCGCCTCGCGCAGGCAGCGTTTTTGATTACATGAAATTCAGTACATTTGCAGTCTGCTTTTTTCTGTCATCAGTCTGACGTCTCAAAGACGGTATTGAATTTCGCTATTCCCGTTGAGGGTTTTCTCCCGAAAAGGAGCTGTTTTATGCAACGGATTCTCGCGTTTTTCTCCCAACGCACCACGACGCTATTTTTTCCTGTCGCGTTGATTTTATATGACTTCGCCGCCTATCTGTCGACGGACCTGATCCAGCCAGGCATCATCAATGTGGTGCGTGATTTCAACGCCGACGTCAGCCTGGCCCCCGCTGCGGTGAGCCTCTATCTGGCTGGCGGCATGGCGCTGCAATGGTTGCTGGGACCGCTCTCCGACCGGATTGGCCGTCGACCGGTGCTGATTGCGGGGGCGTTAATTTTTACGCTCGCCTGCGCTGCCACGCTATTGACCACCTCAATGACGCAATTTCTGGTCGCCCGATTTGTACAGGGCACCAGCATCTGCTTTATCGCTACCGTTGGCTATGTCACGGTGCAGGAAGCGTTTGGGCAAACGAAGGCCATAAAGTTAATGGCGATAATCACCTCCATTGTGCTGGTTGCGCCGGTTATCGGCCCGCTCTCCGGCGCAGCGCTGCTGCACTTTGTACACTGGAAAATCCTGTTCGCCATTATCGCCGCCATGGGGCTTATCGCCCTGATTGGGCTAGCGTTAGCAATGCCGGAAACCGTTAAGCGCGGCGCGGTGCCGTTCAGTGCACGCGGCGTACTGCGTGATTTCCGCGACGTTTTCCGTAACCGGGTGTTCTTGTTTGGCGCAGCCACGCTGTCGTTAAGCTATATCCCGATGATGAGCTGGGTGGCGGTCTCGCCAGTGATCCTGATCGACGCTGGCGGGATGAGCACATCAGAGTTTGCCTGGGCGCAGGCACCGGTGTTTGGCGCGGTAATCGTCGCCAATATGGTGGTTGTTCGTTTTGTGAAGGATCCAACCCAGCCACGCTTTATCTGGCGGGCGGCCCCCATTCAACTGAGCGGACTGGCGGTGCTGATTGTCGGCAATTTGCTGTGGCCGCACGTCTGGCTGTGGTCGGTGCTGGGAACCAGCCTGTATGCGTTTGGCATTGGTATGATCTTTCCGACGCTGTTCCGCTTTACGCTGTTTTCCAACAACTTACCGAAGGGTACGGTCTCGGCGTCGCTGAATATGGTCATCCTGACGGTGATGGCGGTTTCTGTCGAAATCGGACGTTGGCTGTGGTTTAACGGCGGCAGGATTTCGTTTCATCTGCTGGCGGTTGCGGCGGGTATTGCTGTCGTCTTTACCCTGGCAGGCTTACTGAAGCGGGTTCGCCAGCATGAAACAACAACGTTAGCCACTGAAAACTAACCTGCCGGATGGCACTGACGCTTATCCGGCCTATGTCGTAGTGATAGGCCGGATAAGGCGCTTGCGCCGCATCCGGCAACCATCACATTATCTTAAGCAATGCGCGCAAACCCTGCTTCCAGATCGGCAATCAGGTCGCCAATATCCTCAAGGCCAATATGCACCCTGACCAGTGTGCCGCTGAAATCTACCTCTCCGGCTGGGCGAATGCTGTTCAGCTCTTCCGGCTGATTCGCCAGAATAAGCGACTCAAATCCGCCCCACGAATAGGCCATATGGAACAGTGAGAAGTTATCGAGGAAATTCGCCATCTGCTCGTCGGTCAGTCTCTTTTTCAGCACAAACGAGAACAGGCCTGAGCTTCCGGCAAAGTCACGCTGAAAATACTCGTGCCCCGGGCATTCCGGTAATGCCGGATGATTCACCCGCGCCACTTCCGGCCTTGCCGACAGCCAGCGGGCAATATGGATGCTGCTCTCCTGATGCTGCTTAAGACGTACCGCCAGGGTGCGCAATCCACGGCTGCCGTTGTAGGCCGTATCGGCATCCAGCGTTTGCCCCATCAAATAGGAGTTCTCGCGCAGACGATCCCAACAACGAGCGTTGGACACCGCCGTGCCCAGCATGCCGTCCGAATGACCGATGGTGTACTTCGTTCCCGCCTGAATGGAAATATCCACGCCATATTCCAGCGCTTTGAACAGCACACCCGCCGCCCAGGTGTTGTCGATCATAATGACAATCTCCGGATTAACCGCGCGGATAGCTTTCACCATCCCCGGTACATCCTGGACTTCCATGGTGATCGAACTTGGCGATTCGAGGAATACAACTTTCGTTTCCGGACGCAGAAGATCAACGATACCAGCACCAATCAACGGATCGTAATACGTTGTTTCCACATTGAATTTACTCAGGATCTTATTGCAAAAATCTTGGGTTGGCTCGTAGGCCGCGCCCGTCATCAAAATATGATCGCCACCCTGAACAAACGCCAGAATCGCATTGGTCACCGCCGCAGCGCCGCACGGGTAAAGCGCGCAGCCAACGCCGCCTTCCAGTTCGCTCATTGCCTTCTGGAAGGCAAAGTGGGTGTAGGTTCCGCGACGACCGTAAAACAGCTCGCCATTTGCGCGATTGGCGGTGGCGAATTTTTTGTCTTTCACGGTATCAAACACCAGCGAAGAGGCGCGCTGGATAACCGGATTCACCGCTCCCTGGGTGTAGCGTTTGTCGCGACCCGCAACAACTAATTGCGTCTCAAGCTTCATTGCGTCTTTCATAACATCTCCTGTTCTTAATCCGTGTGAAACCTATACCACCGCAGCAGTAGAGTTTATTTCAGTGTTGGTCTGCTTTTTTCCAGCGAACCGTTCAACAATCTGCGCCGCATTCAAATCATGGATAACGTTAATCAGTGTGGCAGGCGCATCGGTAATCGTGCCCAGCACTACCAACATCGGGATCGCTTCCATTGGCAGGCCCAGCGTAGTGACGATAAAGATTTCACCGAGGAATGCCCCGCCCGGTACGCCGCCGACGATAATGGCGGAGAGCACCGCAATCAGCATGGTCAGGAAGAAGGTCTCGGTGGTGAACTCCATGCCCAGCACGGAATAGATAAAGACAATTTTCAGCGCGGCAATCATCGCCACGCCACCTTTGTTCAGGTTAACCAGTAGCGGAATGGAGACATCAACGATTTCCGGGTTAATCCCCATCGCCTTACCGGCACGCAGCGTCACCGGGAGAGTCCCCAGCGAAGAGCAGGTTCCCAGCGCAGTCGCAGACGGTTCAATCGCATTACGCCAGAAGGCTTTGACCGCCGGAATCCCGCCGCCAATATACGAATAGAGAATCGAGCCAAAAACAAAGTAGACCAGCGTGGCCACCATGAACAGGCCGATGGCGCGAGCAAAGGTCAGCAGCAGTGCAGAGTCCTGACTGGCCATAGTGGCAGCGAAATAGCAGCCCAGGCCAATCGGTGCAACCTTCATAATGATTGAGACGATCTTCATGATCACGGTATTGGCATCTTCCAGCAGCGACGCAATGCGCTTACCGGCCTGATCCGATTGACCAATCGCCACACCAGCAATAATCGCCATCACAATCAGCGCCAGAATATTGGACTTAGAAAACAGTCCGATAAAGTCGCTGGTCGTGATCATGCTGACAAAATCCATCTTACCGCTGCCCGCCTGCACCGACTGCGAAAGATCGATAGTGACGCCCTGCGCCGGGTTATACCATAGCGCCAGCGCAACGATCCCGGCAGCCGGAATAAAGGCCATTGCGATCGAAACAATAAAGATAATCGCCATAATGCGCCCCAGCCTTTTCAGGTCGGTCATACTGGCGATCGAAGACATGACGCTGATCCCCACCAGCGGCACAATAATCATAAATAGCAGATTTAAGAATATCTGGCCGATTGGCTGGAGTTTACTTGCAAACGAGGGGGCATAAATACCTAATAAGCCGCCAATCACCAGAGCAACTAATAAAATAATCGACGATCTGTAGGGTTCGAGTCGTGACCACATAATCGGTACCTTTAGAATAATATTTAATGAGATTAAATTCACAATGTGATGAGTTTCCGTTTCGCCTCCTTTTATTTTGTGACGTAACTCACCTAAGTTGTTATTTTTTCATTTTGCCAGCAAGTTGTTTCCTGTGATTCAATAGTTGCATGTTT
>ENA-UERQ01001547-UERQ01001547.1-human-gut-metagenome-genome-assembly--contig:-NODE-1547-length-10677-cov-7.938585_pt1 | contig 10677 bp, 9 predicted proteins | sample MGYA00242986_ERZ507987 | MGnify/ENA primary metagenome ERZ507987 (study PRJEB26167, sample SAMN06115429) | human gut metagenome | host: Homo sapiens | place: China:Chongqing | collected 2015-04-15...
GGATACGCTTTTGGCGTATACACGCTTTCCAGGCGTGCCTCTTCAACCACTCGAGCATCTCTCCCAATGGGTTTCCCGCATTTTCAGCTACAAATGTATCCTTTTTTTTCTTTTCATAAAGCATTATCCGTTTTTTATCTTGAATAAATACTGCAAATTAATATAATTTAAAACCTTTCGGAGCTTATTTGCGGATTACAAACACTTTTAGCGCGTTTTCGGTAGTGACTTGTGCAACGTACTCCGGATTCATCTGATAAATCTCAGCTATTTTCAGAAAGGTGTCCCGCACATTGGCGCTCTCATTCCTTTTTCCGCGATTTGGGACGGGAGTCAGATAGGGAGAATCGGTTTCGAGCACAATACGCTCCAAGGGAACTGTCCGCAAAGTGTCCGGCAAAGTTGACTTTTTAAAAGTGACCACTCCGTTAATACCCAGCATAAACCCTTCAAACTCCAACAACTTCGCCGCCTCATCGGGCGTCCCGGTGAAACTATGAAAAATACCGGTCAATGGGGTGTTTTTATAGGTTTTCATTACCTTATATATATAATCGAACGCCTCCCTGGAATGAATAACAATAGGAAAATTGTATTCAAGCGCCCACTCGATCTGCTTTTCAAGGACAAACAGTTGCTCGTTCAGGAAGGTTTTATCCCAATAAAGGTCCAGTCCTATTTCGCCGATTGCCACGAAGTTGTTCGGGGCCGACAGACGTTCACGTACAATTGCCAGTTCCCGCTCATACGTCTCGTTGACCGAAGTCGGATGCAGACCGATCATCGGATAACAAAGGTCCGGATAATCGGCGCAGACAGACAACATTGGTTCGATTGTCATACTGTCAATATTGGGCATGAAAATATGGGAAACGCCTGCTTTCCGTGCACGTTCCATTACCTGTGGCAAATCTTCGGAAAATTCTTCTAAAAAAAGATGAGAATGGGTATCTATCAGCATGTCAGTTCGTTTTCTTCTTTTACTTTTTCGCTGGAACGGTAATAATAGATCAATCCGTAATCACGGCATTTATCCAGTCGGACTTCATTCGGAGTGACGTCCTGATATTTAGTTTCCACCTGATTCCAGATGTCCAGAATTAATTCGTCGGCACGACCACGCATGGAAGCGAGTTCTTCCAAGCTGCGATTGGTTAGTGCCTGAAGGTTTTTCTGCCGTTCATAGCTGTCAAGGAAGATGTCGTAATGCACTTTCACGCGCGCAATGGTCGGATTGTAAATGGGTATGCCACCTTGGGCAGTCCGTTGCTGTTCGCCTTCGATTATTTTCTTTCCCCACTCCACCAAAGCGGCTTCGCTCAAGAGGTCGGGCACTACATTCGCTTCGGGCAACCCGTACATATTTTTATGCGATGTTTTAATTTCATCCCGCAGTACAGCCAGGTTGAGTACCTGAATAAAGTGGGAAATATACAGACGGGCCGTTTTTACATTAGCCTGATGTTTGCGGCTGGCCTTCGCCTGATTGTCATAACACTGTGTATAGTAAATCTGCGCCGCTTCAAACCTTTGCAGGAAATTGCGTGCTTCGAACAATGTTTTCAATGAAATAGCCAAATCACGGACACTATACAAATCGCCCTTTTCGACCGCTGCTTTCAGCGCCCGAACTCTGGCTTGGTCTGTATTTGGTAGTCTTCTATATGGCATATTATTCAAGAACTTAGCTACATTTCACGGTACATCAACAGCTTCACCAGGTTCTTTAATTCTTTTTTCCGTTCCTCGGCTACGGCAACTGCTGCCAGACTTTCCATAGCACTTGTGTAGTATTCACGCATTTTATTTTCGCAAACATTACGTATATTCAACTGATTATACAGTCCGGTCACCGCTTCTATTTTTTCGGCAGGCTGACAATCGTCCGCATTCAGCCAACGGTCCAATTCTTCCCGTTGCTTTTCGTCCGCGCGGTTCAAAGCTTTTATCAACATATACGTCTTTTTGTTACAAAGAATATCTCCGCCTATTTTCTTCCCGAACACTTCCGGGTCACCATAGACATCAAGCAAATCATCCTGCAACTGGAATGCAACTCCTATCTGCATACCAAAATTATATAGATTTTCAGCATCTTCGGCAGTCGCTCCTGCCAGAATTGCACCAATCTTCAAACTGCCGGCAAGCAACACGGCCGTTTTGAGGCGTATCATTTCGATATATTCGTCTTCCGTGACGTTATCACGAGACTCAAATTCCATATCCAGCTGTTGCCCCTCACAAATCTCCAATGTAGTCAGACCGAATAATTCCATGACCTCCTTCAAGTGCTCCGACGGAGCAGCCGTCATCAGGCGGAATGCTAGAATAAGCATGGCGTCTCCCGACAGAATAGCGGTATTATCATTCCATACTTTATGCACGGTCGGTTTTCCCCGGCGCATATCTGAGCGGTCCATTAAATCATCATGTAACAAAGTGTGATTATGATATACTTCAATGGCAGCGGCAGGGTCATATATAGAAGCAACATCCTCCCGATACAGGTTATATGCCATCAACATTAATACTGGTCGTATCCGCTTCCCTCCCAGTGAAAGGATGTATTCAATCGGTTCATAAAGTCCTTTCGGTTCCCGGGTAAACTGAATTTCAGAAATATAATTATTTATCTTATCGAGTAGTTGAGAAGCTGTAAACATGATGAATTAGAAAGATTAATGAATAAAAAGAGGCTGCCGAAAGCAGCCTCTTAATTTATAGTGTATACAAATTACTGCAATCTGAACATTACAGGAACCGTAAATTTAACACGTACCGGTTTTCCACGCTGCATACCAGGTTTCCATTTCGGCATGGTGTTAATCACGCGGAGAGCTTCTTTATCCAGATACGGGTCAACGCTACGTACCACTTTCGCATCTACGATACTACCGTCTCTGTTGACAACGAACTGTACGATTACACGTCCTTGAGTTCCGTTTTCCTGTGCGATAGTAGGATATTTGATGTTCTTAGCCAAATACTGCATCAAAGCTGCTTGTCCGCCAGGGAAGTCCGGCATGTTCTCTACAACTTCAAAGATAGTCTGTTCTTCCGGCTCTTCTTCAACAACCTGTACCGGTACATATTTTACTTCTACCGGAGCAGCATTATCTTCATTGATAATGGTTGTTGTTTCATCAATTTCGGCTTTATCGTCGACGATCTCCAGCAATTCAGCCACTTTCGGAGCTTCAGGTGGTGGTGGAGCCTGTTGTTCAGGAGTTTCGGTAATAGGAATGATTTCCTCTTCAAACACAAGGTCAGCTACTGCCTGGCTTGTATCAATCTTCACGTCACGCTGGGTCCATTCGAACGCCACGAACATGAAAGCTAATACTACCACGTAACCAACGAGCAACCATGTAGACTTTCTGCCTTCCAGGTCGGCTTTGGGTGATTTTTTAACTTCCATAAAAATAATTAATATAATGATTAATAAAAAAAGTGTCTATCTATGTGTCTCTGGGCAAATATAGTACATTTTCAGATAACCCTTCTTCTCTCCTCCTCTTTTTATCCGACTTTTTAACTTTTTTAATTCTTTCAGACTTATTCCACTGCTTTTATAGGGGAAACGCATGGCTGATTTTCAAAATAAACGTATCTTTGGCGGACAAATCAGATGAACTGAATATGAAAAAGATAACAATAGCAATTGACGGCTTTTCCTCTTGCGGGAAAGGTACTATGGCAAAGGATTTAGCGCGTGAAGTGGGGTATATTTACATTGACAGCGGGGCCATGTATCGCGCGGTTACCTTATACAGCATAGAGAATGGTATTTTCGACGGCGACATCATCGATACGGAGAAACTGAAAAAAGAAATCGGGAATATTCATATCTCTTTCCGACTGAACAAGGAAGGACGCCCCGAAACCTATCTCAACGATGTTAATGTGGAAGATAAGATACGCTCGATGAGCGTGTCTTCCAAGGTCAGTCCGATCAGTGCACTCGACTTTGTACGCAAAGAAATGGTAGCCCAACAGCAGTCTATGGGAGCTAAAAAAGGAATTGTAATGGACGGACGCGATATCGGAACAACAGTTTTCCCAAATGCCGAACTGAAAATATTCGTGACAGCTACGCCGGAAATCCGTGCCCGGCGCCGCTATGACGAACTGAAAGCGAAAGGACAGGAAGCCAGTTTCGACGAGATTCTGGAGAATGTGAAACAACGGGATTACATCGACCAACACCGTGATGTCAGTCCGTTACGCAAAGCGGATGATGCCTTGCTGCTGGATAATACGGATCTGACCATTGCACAACAGAAAGAATGGCTGTTTGATCAATTTAATAAAGTTACCAACTAGTTTTCAGTAGGAATCCCCTTATCACTCTCAAATCAAATTTTATGATTAAAGTAGAAATAGACGAAGGTTCCGGATTCTGTTTCGGTGTGGTGACTGCCATTCACAAAGCAGAGGAGGAACTGGCAAAGGGTGAAACGCTCTATTGCCTTGGAGATATCGTACACAACAGCCGGGAGGTAGACAGGCTGAAAACAATGGGACTAATCACTATTAACCGCGAGGAATTCAAAAAGTTACGGAATGCCAAGGTGTTGCTTCGCGCACATGGGGAACCGCCGGAGACTTACATTATTGCCCGCGAAAACAATATAGAAATTATTGATGCAACTTGCCCGGTAGTGCTCAGATTACAGAAACGAATCAAACAGGAATTTCTGGAAAACGAACATCCGGAGAAACAAATCGTCATATACGGCAAAACGGGTCATGCCGAAGTGTTGGGGCTGGTAGGACAGACGGACGGAAAAGCGATCGTCATCGAAAAAGCGGAAGAAGCGAAAAAACTGGATTTGAGTAAGAGTATCCGGCTTTTTTCCCAGACCACGAAGTCATTGGATGAGTTTCAGGAAATTGTAGAATACATCAAACAGAACATTTCGCCGGAAGCCACTTTTGAATATTATGACACGATCTGTCGCCAGGTTGCCAACCGTATGCCCAAGCTACGGGAGTTTGCAGCGTCGCACGATTTGATATTTTTCGTCAGTGGCAAGAAAAGTTCGAACGGAAAAATGCTGTTTGAAGAATGTTTGAAGGTAAACCCCAACTCTCATCTGATAGATAATGAGGAGGAGATTGATCCTTCGCTCATTCAAAATGTAACATCTATCGGGGTATGTGGAGCAACTTCTACTCCCAAATGGTTAATGGAGAAAATATACAAACACATTCAAGCATTAATATCTTAGTTTTTAATCAGAAGCAATCCGAAGAAGAAGATTTTAGAGAGCGACAATGTGTCAATATTCTTACAGTTTTCTTGCCACAAAAGAATAAAAAGAAAGTAAGAAAGACCAATTTGAGTATTTTTAATGTTTTCTTCACATGAAAAAGAACTTCCGGAACATCGCTTTCAACTTTTTATTGTACATTTGCCACGTCAAACAAATATTTAAGTTATGGGAACAGTTAAGTGTATCGGTATTTTGACTTCCGGAGGTGATGCTCCGGGGATGAACGCAGCTATCCGCGCAGTGACACGAGCAGCTATTTATAATGGATTACAAGTTAAAGGTATATACAGAGGATACAAAGGTCTGGTAACAGGCGAAATCAAAGAGTTCAAAAGTCAGAATGTAAGTAATATCATCCAACTGGGTGGAACGATTCTGAAAACAGCTCGTTGTAAGGAGTTTACTACTCCGGAAGGCCGTCAGTTGGCTTACGATAATATGAAAAGAGAGGGCATCGATGCCTTGGTTATCATCGGTGGTGACGGTTCGCTGACAGGTGCCCGTATCTTTGCACAGGAATTTGATGTTCCGTGTATCGGACTTCCGGGAACTATTGACAACGACCTCTACGGTACAGATACGACCATCGGATATGATACCGCATTGAATACGATTCTGGATGCAGTGGACAAAATTCGCGACACAGCCACTTCACATGAGCGCCTGTTCTTCGTCGAAGTCATGGGACGTGATGCAGGTTTCCTCGCCTTGAACGGAGCAATTGCTTCAGGAGCAGAAGCTGCCATTATTCCGGAATTCAGTACGGAAGTCGACCAACTGGAAGAATTTATCAAGAACGGATTCCGCAAATCAAAGAACAGCAGTATCGTATTAGTGGCCGAAAGTGAACTGACCGGAGGTGCCATGCATTATGCTGAACGTGTAAAAAATGAATATCCGCAATACGATGTGCGCGTAACTATCTTGGGACACTTGCAGCGTGGTGGTAGCCCTACGGCTCATGACCGTATTCTGGCAAGCCGTCTGGGTGCGGCAGCGATCGACGCAATCATGGAGGACCAGCGCAACGTTATGATCGGAATCGAACATGATGAAATCGTTTACGTGCCGTTCAGCAAGGCTATCAAGAACGACAAGCCTATTAAGAGAGATCTTGTCAATGTATTGAAAGAGCTTTCTATCTAACTCATTCTTCTTAAGGATTCTTTTTTATATTAGTATAAAATAGAGAGCGGTGGACAATTGTTTTTTCCAATTCATCCACCGCTCTTTTTTATCATTCAATATCCAGACTTTTCGTATGGCCACTTTATGCTATTTTTCTCGCCTCAACGGAAGATAAAGAAATAGCTTTCTCACGTTTTCTCTTATTCATAAGTTTTTTTACCCATAAATAATAACCGGTCAACGGCAATGAGGCACCAATCAAAGCAGCAATAAAGGTAAGAATCCGAGTCAACATTCCTCCCCAGTTGCCAACATGTACAGAGTAAATCCAACCACGAATTTTTCCTGATTTATCCTGATGTTGATAAAGATTTGTTTCTGTAAATTCACCATTATCAGTGTTGAAAGAATAACGGTCAGCTGCACGCTGATTTCCGAAACGGTTGAAAGAGACGCTCGCCGTACCGGAAGCAACACTGATTTGTTTATATTCCGGATTCTGGCGGCTTAGCTTATCGTAAACTTCTTGCCAATAGACGAAAGGTGAAGTGACAGAGTGTATATAATTGTGACCGTTTTCCGAATGTTCCTTATTCCCTTCTTTTCTTCCTTCACGCAAAGCCAGCTTGGTATCTCCCTTTTGAGAATCACCTTTCCGCTCCTGCCCATAAGCAGCCCGTTGTTGCACTTCCACACCGAACACTTTATAGAAAGCGGCCCGATACCACGGGAAAGACCATGTCAGCCCCGTCAACGACATAGCTAAAAGAAAGATTAAGGAATACATTCCTCCCGCTACATGCAGATCATACCAGAACCTCTTCCAACCTTTTTTTGTTGATATTTTCAGACTGTTCTTCAGTGTTTTACGTGTACGTGGCCACCAGATAGCAATTCCTGAAATCAGCACAAAAACGAATAATAGCGTGCTGACACCCACAATCATCTTTCCCCAAAAGATCCCTTCATTACCCGGATTCATATTATCCAGCAACCAACGGTGCATCCGAAACATAAACATAAAAAAGCCGCTACGCTCACTTTTCCCTTTTACTTCACCCGTATATTGGTCTACATATAATGACGCACGACGTGGTTTGGAAAGGTTAACCTGATAAGCACGCTCGGAATCGGAAGAAATGCTGACACTAGTCACAGAAACACTGTCGGGCAATGTAGCTGTCACCTTTTCAAGCAACTGTTCGATAGGGAGTGGGACTTCTCCCACTGTTTCCACATAATAAAGTTCGTGGCGGAACAACTCATTCACCTCATCCTCGAATACCAACATAGCACCGGAAAAACAAATAAGGGTGATTATCAATCCGAAAGGGACAGAAAGCCACAAATGTATCTTTTCAAATATTTTTTTCATAATCTATTTATTATTACTACTATTTCTTGAAAAAGCCTGCAAAGCTTTCCGCTCGGCAGGCTTTCATCTAAAAAGAACTATTTTCTATTTAACAGGTATTTGTTACTTTGAAGGATATTTCATCTTACCTACTGTAGTGATAGCGTCAGCCTCTACCGTCAAACCTTTCACAGCCTTACCCGTTTTGGTATCAATTTTATAGAAAGCAGGGTGTTCACCAGTAGTCACAGTAACAGCCATATAAGCATACCCTTTTTCTCCATAAGGCTCGCCACCAAACTTTCCGTCAGCCGGCAGACCTGTAACAGGCATAATCGTCTGATCTTCCGCCTTGAAAACAGCTAATTCGCTAACATCTGCACTTGTACCACCATTAATCATATCTTCCGCTCCCTTTTTATACAATTGAAGCAGGAAGTAATCTTCAGAGATGTGCCAGCAACGGAAAATAGGATGTTTAGTGCCTATCTCTTCAAAGTTCACATAGTAATCCGGATCGAAATCCGTTGCACCCGCTTTGATACGCATTACGCCTGAGGGTTTCTTTCCTGTCACTTTCTTCAAATCAGAAGATGAAACTGCCGTACGCCCATATCCGGGAGAGAACACATACACATCGCCATTATCAGCAGGCCAAATTGTCTGATAATATTGTGAACGCATACGACCACATGCATAACCGATTTTATCAGTCGTAGCAATCACGGGTGTCCCGTTGAAGTTAGTACCACTATAAATTGCTACATAAGCATTGTCCGGATATTGTGTGGAAGGAATTACGCCAGTCGTATAAGCACCACTACCACTACCGCCATCAGCTTTAGTGATAAGTTCTTGGTCGGTTACTTTGTCCGGCCATGCCTTAATACCGTACTTACTCATACCCATCGGAATGACAGAAGTATAAATTTTATTATTAGCTTCTACCAATCCTGCCCAAGTAACTTTTTCACCATTACCCAAGAAATTTTCGGCGATCAATGTGCCTTCTTCTTGCGAACCGTCAGTTGCGTCCAGATAATTAAACAACAAAGCCTGAGCTACATTCTGCTCATCGTCTTTCTGACTTGAGTCTCCGGTAGAAACAGTCACCACCTTGTCTCCCCATGTTCCATACGATGTGATACGATTAAAGGTATATGTATATTTTTCTTTCATTTTACCATCTGCTCCCAAATAATAAGAAGCTCCCGTACCGGCACCACCTTTATTATAAACTAAAGCAAATACATAATCCAACCCTTTATATACCCAATACGTACCGCCAATCACTTCGGTACCTTTTCCTTTTGTTGATACTGTTCCTTCATCAAGAGAACTAACTGCCACCAAATAACTTGCTTCACCAACTGTAGCAGCCACTACATAGGCTGTTTCTCCGTCAGTCGAAGGGTTATCCACCGGATTATCAACATCATCGCAAGATGCAACAAACACACCACCACTCAAACAAAAGGCCGCCGCAAACACACACTGCAAAAACTTCTTCTTCATATATTCTTTATTATTGATTTATACTAAAAACTTAATCTTATTATCTACCGAAAAACACTCTGAACTTTCCATAAAATGCACGTCCAGCCTTTTGTAGGCTGAAATTGTCAAACAGTTGCGCATCCGTGAAATTCTGACATTCAAATGATACGTTATAGCGTCCGTTCTTCATTGTATAGGACAAGGATAAATTATGAGAAAACTGTTCCGGCACCATGTTTTTTGAATCTTTATCGCCGATATTCTCCCAATAAAGAGGGAAATCGTGTTGCCAGTAGCTATCATAGCCTATCGTCAGTACATTTCCCTTAATAAACAGGTCATTCCAATGGAAATTAGCATTTATATTGGCGTAACGATAAGGGAGATTCGGCATACGCACCTTGTAATGCATACTTTCCTGCAAAGAGGTGCCTGCCAGGTACTTTTCATAGTCACGGGTATCAATACAATTAAATGTACTGCCTACATCGAACCAGTGCGAGAAGCTATAAAGCAGCGATAAATTATATCCTTTAGTCCTCACATGCCCATGATTCTCATAGTATCCGTAACTTGTTCCCCCCAATACATCCAATCCTCTTTTTATGTAATCTTTCGTATCCCGATATATCAAGCCGGCCTCGGCATACACCCCGTGTTTGCCAAACTGATAATTATAGCTGAAACTCAGATTCAGATTATCACTTTTCTCCGGCTTCAGATTTACTTTACCGGCTTCCAAGTCTTCATCACCAAACAGTTCGTCTGTCGTAGGAAGCCGAAAAGCCTTTTCATAAGAAAGTTTTACCTGAAAATCTTTCCATAAAAAATATGTACCCGCAGCACCGTATCCGAAAGCACTTACCGTATTGGATAAATTTATATAATTACCTATGCCATCCGTACTCTGTGACACCGGACCTTTGTTGTATTGCCGGTAATGCTTGGCAAATGCCGAAATATTCCATTTGTCCGACGGCATCAGGCGATAAGAAAGACCGCTGACATTCTTACGCGTAATTTTAGGAATACTAAAATCCGTAAATTTGGAAGAAGCACCTATGATAGAGCGGCTTGTACGTTCAAAATCACTTACCACATGGCTAAAAGTAAACGTATGCGCCTCTCCGATATGATAATTCATCCTCAGCGTTCCATTCCAGTTCTTGTTTTTAGATTCACTATTCTGATAAGACTGTTCTCCCCGGCTGCCCCTTTCGTAAAACTCACCACGCCAGTTGTAAGCCCGTGAAGCGGTATCGACATTATTAGTGAGGTTATGGTTATAATTGGCAGTCAGCAGTAAATCCAAATTCTTCACGAATAAGTTCTTTTTGTAGTATTCCTTTCAATGCCAGCCCTTTCCCTTCCGAAAAGAAAGTAGAGATGGCGCGTTCGCCGGAATGTCCGAATGGCGGATTG
>ENA-UERQ01001554-UERQ01001554.1-human-gut-metagenome-genome-assembly--contig:-NODE-1554-length-10647-cov-3.600095_pt1 | contig 10647 bp, 12 predicted proteins | sample MGYA00242986_ERZ507987 | MGnify/ENA primary metagenome ERZ507987 (study PRJEB26167, sample SAMN06115429) | human gut metagenome | host: Homo sapiens | place: China:Chongqing | collected 2015-04-15...
TACCAACGCAATAATGCATACTCTTAGTCATAAACAAGACTAGAACCTGTCAACTGACCTCGTTTTTGTTAAAATACTTAGCCGCCTTCTTCCGAATCATCGTACCCATTTGAAATTCGCTACACTTAATACATGCGTTACTAAGCTGTTCCAATGGATTTGCTTACCCCCAACTACCGGCTCTCCATATCCGATATATTTCCCAAAAAATAGCGTACTAATATCATCATTTATTAGTCATTATGAAACTGCAATCATGAAAAAATCAGACATATTACCGACATGCTCTACTCTATACCTTGGCACGCAATAAATCAAGATTCATAAGTGGTAAACTTTTTCGAGTTTTCTCCGGATTTGCCTGAAAACCGCCGCTTTACTATACTAAGACTAGTGATTGCAATACACGTTTCAACAAATTAATCTGTAATATCAGAACGACTCTGTTTGTTACCGGCGAATAACTCAGTTCGTAACAGTAAAACAAATCAGTTCGTAACAGTATAACAAATCAGTTTGTAACAGCAGGCTGAAAAACTTAAAAATGAAACATCCTCGAGGAATTCTTTAATTTAAACGTATAAGGAAAAGAGGTTTTTACTATGACTCCTAATGTAGCATGGAGCGATAATCAATTAATGGCAACTATTAACGCAGCGCAGCAAAATAATGAGGCCGCTCTCAAAGCATTATGTCACAAATACGAGGGTCTTATTCACAAGTACGCTCATGTAAGCGCCGTGCAATGCGAAGCCAATGATATAGAAAGCTTACTGTGGGAAGTGTTCATTAGGGCTGTCAAAGAATACGACATTAACGGCGACGTCCCCTTCTCCGGTTTTGTCAAAAGTCGGATTAAATACGGTCAATACAATGCGTTTAGAAAACTTAGAAAACAATGGCAGCGGGAAACATTTATTATGGATCAGGCTACTGACGGTGACAATAAAACCATGACGTTTGAGGATATCTTAGCTCCTTCCGACAGTGCCGAAACAACGGCTTTAGCTAATGCAAATAAAAAAGCCGTAGCACGAGCCTTCAAGCGACTCATGCCACAGCAACAAAAACTACTCTATGCTTATTATATTGAGAACATTCCCCTGGCTCAACTGGCCAAACAACACGGCATCAGCCGCCAGGCCATGCAGCAACATAAACATCGAGCGTTAGCTGCATTGACCGTATTTTTTAACGATGAACTGAATCAATAACTATGAATAGCAATAAATACCCATGAATAGCAATGAATAACAAGAAATAACAATAATAGTTATAAGTACGTCAGTGAGGAGTTGCAAAAGATACTATGAAAATGAATCAGTTAAATAAACACTACGGAGTTGATGTAAGCGAACATAATGGCATTGTAAATTGGCAAGAGGTACGTGATGCAGGCATCGAATTTGCCATCATACGCCTTGGCTATGGTCGCGGGCATTTGGATAGTCAATTTTATCACAATGTAAACGGTGCCTTGAATGCGGGCATAAGCATTGGCGTATACTATTATTCCTATGCGCAAAACTGCAATGATGCCATCGAAGAAGCTGCTTTTGCCACCCATATCTTAAATGACTGCGGTCTCGTCCCGGCAAGACTGACTATGGGCCTTTGGTATGATGCGGAAGAAGCCCCCTACTGGGACACACAACAAATCACCAATCGTTGCAGTGCCTTCATCAATACAGCCTGGCAAGCCGGCTACGCCTATGCCGGGGTGTACGCCAATTTTGATTGGTGGACCCATCACATCGACGGTACCCAGCTCATGTGCCCTAAATGGTGCGCCCAGTATAATAGCAGCTGCGATCTACCATCGGCTCACATGTGGCAATATACCGATTCACTGAGGATTGGTGAAAAGATGTTTGACGGGGATGTGTTTTGGTCGTAAAGTAACTTTATTGAAGTTATAAAGACTTATTCAAAGAATAATATACTTTTATAGTAGAACCGGCAGTGTAAGAACATTGCCGGTTTTTATTTTCCATATTCTTTCAACTTTCCTCAAGAACATATTTTCGAAATAATCTTTAATTATGAACAACAAAGGAGTATACTAATAATCAAGAGCCGTTATAGTGTGACTAGGTCATCTCCTTTAAGGAGGTGAGATCATGAGTGTATTCGAAGCATTATCCTTGATGATAGCTTTTGCTACTCTAGTGGTCTTGATTCTTAAATGAAAAATGACCTAAATCGCTAAAAGTAACGACTAGGCCATTTCTCATTTTACTAGTTTTACTGGAGATGAGCCTAGCGTTGCTACACACTATGACGGCTCGTCTTATATATATCTTAACGCATTAACATATAAGCGTCAAGTAAAGCAACTACTGACTAAGCTAAGGGAATTAACTTACTCTTTCTTGCCCTATCTCAACATTAGTGTTAAGAAATTATTTACCAAATATAATGTATCAATATATAGAGCCCAATCTTGATGCAAACGATTAATAGCATCATAAAGTTGATAACAATACCGACAACGGATTTTAACACATAGAACTTACCGCCCGGTTGATCCCAGATATCGGATACGTTGCCGCAATTGTAACATTCCGTAATCTTCTTTTCGTCATAAAAACCGGCAATGTCCTTTTTCAGATAAACTAATTGCAGCATTGTAAAACAACTTACAACATAGAACTCCAGTGCATAAATAATCGGCTTAACTATGGTCGGTGGCAAGTCACGGTAACCGGTTTCATAATAAATTACCGTACCATAGCATAAAATCATCAGTCCTAAAAAGAACCAACGCATTTTGATAAGTGTATCCCAATATGTCTGCATGGAGTCTCTTATTACTGTTAAAATGCCAAGCCATAAGAGCGCAACTATTAAGATCGGCAGTGAATAGTAAGGCGGCGTATATAAAAAGGAACCTAAAATCGGTATACTGCCCAAACAAAATAAAATATTTACGAAAAATCGAGCTTTTTGAGTTTCCCCACGATTACTAACCAGCATCCAAACCGTGTTCAAAACCCACGCTCCGATGACAACAATAAAAGCGTCAAACAGGGGCATCCCTACGCCAACTACTTTATGGAATATAGCAGCTATCGGTAGCAACAATACAAAGAAAAACGACAGAAACATAAATATTTTAGACTCGGACCGGTCAATAAACCGCTCTTTTAATGGCTTATTGTCATTTAGGAAAAATAAATACTTAATACGTTCCATACTTTCTACCCCCTACGTTACCTTACTCAAAAGAATTAGTGTATCAATACTGTTACGGATTTTGAGGATTCACGTCGCAGTGCCATGGGCTACTTTTGAGCATATAAAATCACCCCTACATCCGGTTACATGGTTAATATAACATAGTACCCGGACAGAGGGGTGGCCCAAAAAAAAACAGGTCAAATCTTTCACTAATGTTGACCTGTCTAAAATTTCTTATTTATGTTTTAAAATATCATCCAGCTTAGTAATCAACTTTTGCTTCTTACGCTGTGAAGCCTTTTCAAAATCAATAACATCTGCCATAAGTAACCTACTTTCCATACGTTGTTAACGGGTTATGCGAAATAACAAGTTATTACAAGCTATTTCAAGCCAAAAATGTGCAAAATTACTTAACCATAACAGGCAAACTCGCAATAATACGGTCTTAGCTTAGTCAATATGTTACCGCAAAATAGTACTGTTAGAACAATACCTTTTTATCTGCTTCGGTTATAGTCAGAAAATATGTTACGTCTACGTCCAGCCCTTCAGCAATGTCCAGTAACATAGCAATCGATACATTCTGATTATAGGCACCGCGTTCCACTTTATTTAAAGTGCTGGGACTAATGCCTATTTTTTCGGCCAGTTCGCGTTGCGTCAAGCCACGCAGGGTACGGTAATATGTAACTTTGGCGCCAATACACTTAAATAAACTGTTCTTTTGTTCGTCCATATTATCAAACTCCTCATTCATATCTTACTACACAGTATGACATAAATGAGCCCATCATGTAGCACATAAATAAAACCCTTATTAATATGATATATGCCACATAGCATCTTAATAATCAACAAATTTTACATATTAAAAAATGTGTAAAATTAATGAAAATCATGTTAATAATAGGATTATTTTTATCAAATTAAAATGTATTTTGACAACGAAAAAAGTGGCGACATCAATCGCCACTCCCCTATAAAGACCTCGCACAGCGAATTCTATAATTATACAGAAATAAACCTGATTGCCTTCCCTTCGCCGGTAAACGCCTATATATTAAGCCTCTTCCTTACGATGTTTGCACTTACCCGCTGTTTCACCATGCATAATGCGACGGAAGATTTCATGGGCTTCTTCGTCGGATTTACCTTCTTCTACGGCACGGTTAGCATGGGATAAGGCTTGACGGAATTTTTTATGAGCATGTATTTCTTCACTGGACATCCCCTGTTCTTTTGCCAATTCCATGTGACGCATCGCACGTTCATAACGAGCTTTACCATGTGGATCTGTTGGAATTTCACGAGTAGCGTGTTTACATTTCATAATTAATCTCCTTTCAAGAGATAACGTATTTCAAAGTAAAAAAGGTATAATTGCCTTACAAGACAATTATACCTTTTTTATCGAATTTCTTAAATATAATAAACAATGAAATTTTTTCATGTTTATTCTACAGTTTTAATTTTCGCACAGCTTCCGTTACATCCGCAGCTTGCGTAATCGCCGATATAACCGATACTCCGTCGGCGCCGCTTTTAACAATATCCGCCGCGTTATCGACCGTAATACCGCCAATGGCAACAATCGGCAAGCTTCCTGCCACCTTGCGAAGTTCTTCTACACCGTCAAGGCCAATAGGCGCTTTTGCGTCGTCTTTTGATTGGGTACCGTAAATAGGTCCGATTCCGATATAATCAGCTAAATCAACACGGGAAGCCGCATATTCTTCCGGTGAGTGAATGGATAAACCAATAATTTTATGTGGAAAACGACGGCGCACGTCTTCAATCGGATCATCGTCTTGACCGATATGAACGCCATCCACGTCTAATGCTTCTGCCAAGTCCATATCGTCATTCATGATAAATGGCACCTTATATTCTTTGCATAAGGCTTGCGCCTGTTTGGCAAAATCCAATTTAGCTTCACCGGTTAAAGAGCCATGACCTTTTTCACGGAATTGAAACATAGTAATGCCGGCCTTTAAAGCGGTCTCAATACAAGTGAGTGCAGCTGTAAGCGGATTGTTTGCGGACTTAAAATCTTGTGTACCGCAAATAAAGTATACCTTTAACTCTTCGGCTTTAAAACTATTTTTCATCAGTTTACGCCTCCACGTCCGAATCCTGAATCCGATATAAAGCATTCAAGAATTCAATTTGAAAACTACCTGGTTCAACCTTGTTATATAGGTGTTGACATTCTGTCTCCGCCATTTCACCGGCTATGGAATAGGCTTTGAGCCCCCATAAGGCAGAATTAAAGATTTCATCGTCTTGTAGTTGTGTAGAACCGATAAAGGCGCCTAAAAATCCGCCCAATAAGCAGCCTGTGCCGACAATGAGCGGCATCATGGATGAGCCGTGTTCAAATTCTACCGTCCTATTGCCGTTCGAAATACCGTCAACCGGCCCCGTGGCAATGCTTGTGACGCCAAATAACTTAGCGCATTGTTCAGCTAACTTACCCGGATTAGCTACGCCTTCACTGTCGACGCCTTTAGTTGCTACCGTTTGCGCTTCCAAACCGTCACCCGTTGCCGGATTATCAGTTTTTAATTTACTAAACTTTTCACTAACCAAGGCGGCAATCTCACCGGCATTACCGCGCAATAAAATAATTGTATGCTGTTCCAATAAGTCCATAGCAATCTGCTTCCGAAATGCACCGGCGCTGCAGGCTACCGGATCCAGCACAACCGGCACATTTAGCTTATTGGCCAATGCTACAGCTTTTTTGTAAAAAGCCGCTAACTCCGGATTTACGGTCCCAATATTTACCAATAATGCCTTGGCGTATGGCAATAAGTCTTCCAAATCCTCGATGCAGGAACTCATGGCCGGTGACGCACCAACCGCCAACAAACCGTTGGCGGTAAAGTTTTTTACCACATCGTTGGTTAAACAAATTACGAGGGGATTTTGCTCCCGTAATAATTTTATATATGACATAACTCTTCATTCCTATTTATTATTCAATCTTAAAATCAGCTTCATCTCACACGATGACCATGTGATTTACCGGGCCGTGACCTTTGCCGAGTCCCGGATTTTCTTTGATGGCTTTACTGATAAAATCCTTGCCGATGCCAACGGCCTCTACCAAAGATTTACCTTTAGCAAGTTCCGCCGTGATGACAGCGGAGAACGTGCAACCCGTGCCATGGGTGTTTGGCGTATCATAGCGTGGACTTTCAAAGGTAACGAGTTTTTCACCTTTAATATACAGATAATCCTTCGCTGTTTCGCCGAAATGGCCGCCTTTGATAATAACGGCTTTAGGGCCCATTTCATTTAAAACAAACTGAGCTGCTTTTTTAACATCAGACTCGCTTTCAATGGCAAAACCTACCAAATATTCTGTTTCCGACAAATTAGGCGTCACCAATGTGGCTACCGGCATTAATTCCGCTTTAAATTGGTCTCGTGCCTGCGCATCGATGAGATGATCGCCGCTGGTCGCCACCATAACCGGATCCATTACATATGGCACAGAGCCGTCCACATATTTACGAATGATGCGCATCATATCTACATTCGGAATCATGCCCGTTTTTAAAGCCAATGGCGGAATATCTTCAAATACACAAGCCAATTGTGCCTCAAGCATCTCCAAATCCACATTTTGAATGAGGCGAACGCCCTTTGTATTCTGCGCCACCACACTCGTTACAGCCGCCATGCCATAGACCTGACGGGCCTGAAACGACTTTAAATCCGCCATAATACCGGCACCACCGGACGGATCCGTGCCGGCAATCGTTAAAGCTGTTGGAAAGCTATTTTTATTCATGTTGTCCTCCAATTACGTGAGCCCGGAACTCTCCTTAATCCCGAGCCAAATACGAATACGGTACAACCCAATACTTACTACTATTTTACGTTATTCAGAAAAATAATTCAAAACAATTTATCTCCGACCCCATATTGCTTTTACTAATGCTTATCATGCTACTTCACCGCAACCTTTATTTGCCCAACGCCTCTCCCTCAGCCTCGATATTCTTTCTGACCGGCGCCTTGTTCGCAAGAACTTAGGGCGCATCGCAAGAAAATATTTTAGAATGTTGCGACTTTCACTGAAGTTGATGCACTATTATTAAGGAAAACAATACAGGTCCTCCCCCTCAGCCCCGATATTCTTTCTGACCGGCGCCTTGTTCTTTTGAATCCGTAAAGCGCTATCGATATTGCTCTGTTGCGCTTTTAATAAGGTTAAAAGCACTATGAACAATGAAACAAAACAGGTCCTCCCCCTCAGTCCCCATATACTTTCTGACCGGCGCCTTGTTCGCAAGAACTTAGGGCGTGTTGCAAGGAGATATTTTAGAAAGTTGCGACTTTCACTGAAGGTGATGCACTATTATTAAGGAAAACAATACAGGTCCTCAAAGCAGCGACTTTGTTCGTAAGAACTCGGAACTGCGAGAGGACCTGTATTGCTTTCCTATATATTGTTGATTCTCATAGAAAGTCGCAACAAACGACTAACATACTTCTTGCTAACGCCCTAAGGGATACGAACCCAGCGCCGGCAAAAGAATATTATAATACATTACGTGTATATTCCGCATATTTTGCTTCTAAATCAAGCATTTTTTCATTCATTTCCATCTGCAATTTAGAAGCTGTATCATAGTCACCTTCAGCGATAGCGTGACCGATGCGAGTGAATAAAGATGTATTGGAACCGGTGTCTTTCGCTAAATAGTAACGCATTTCGTTAATAGCTTCCCAACGGGAAATATCCAAACCGTCATCATCATGGATTGGTTTCATAGCGCGGATAGTGTTGATGTTGGCCGGAATCAAACGATTGATTAATTCCAATTTCCAACGGTTCAAGATACCGGCAATGAAAGATTCCATAAGGTCTTTGGCAAAAGCACCGCCGTTAACCAAAGCTTCCACTTTTGCAGGATTGTTTTTGAAGCCTAAGATGTTTTCCCAAACAGTAGCCGGTGGCATGCCGTAGCGACTGTTACGTTCTTCTTCGGTGTAATCTTCAAATACATTCTTTTCAGAACGATAGGCACGACCTGTTTCTAAGTAATCTGCCGGATCTTCCGGATTCTTGGACAATTCAGCCAATAATTCATCCGGAGTTTTACCGGAGGTAATTACATAGCGCAAACCGTCAAGCACAGCGGAGTAAATCAACGCAATAGCTGTATAGGTGTTGGTGTAAGGGTTTGGCGAACGAAGTTCGAAACGAGTGGCCATAGGGTTCCCGATATCGCGAATCAAACCGCAGAGAATAGTACGGTTACGGCTTGGTTCGTCCGGCTGATTACCTAAAGATGTAACGATACAAATCGGTGCTTCGAAGCCCGGTTTTAAACGATTTAAGGAGTCGGTTGTGGAAGAGATAAATGGGTTAATAACTTCATAGTTTTTAAGAAGGCCCATAATAGCGCCGATACCGAGTGGGCTCAAGAAGGCTTTTTTCATATCTTCAGGGGAGAACAAGTTAACCATTTTGCCGTTTTTCATTTTAGCCATCAAGCCGAAATGAGTATGTTCCCCGGAACCGGCTACGCCGATAATAGGTTTTGCCTGGAAGGTTACGTCAAGGCCGTTTTCACGGAATACTTCACGCACGATGATACGCGCTTGTAATTCGTTATCGGCAGTCTGTAATGGATTGCCGGTGTATTTCCAGTCGATTTCAAGCTGTTCCAAAACATGATCCATATGGCCTTCATCGTCGATTTTACCTTTAACGCCGCCTACTTCTTTATGCCCCATTTCAGCGTTTAAGCCATACGCCTCAAGCATTTCAACGGCCTGTTCCATAGCGGTACGAACGGTGCCGTGAGTACGCTGCCAATATTGTTCCTGTAATTTTTGAGAGGTGGATAATTCTTTGGTGCTAACTACTTTGGATGGTGTTTTTACCCAGAATTCCAATTCTGTAGCGGTTGTGAAAACTAAGTCCGCAATGTCATCCACATTCACATGTTCCATGCCTTTAACTTTGTTGTTTTTCAAAAGAGCCATCACTTCAGCTTTAACAAAGTCCAAGGTTTCTTTCAAAATAGAACGGGAATCTACATAACGTTCATTGTGCATCAAGAAAGCCGGAATACGAAGGGTACCGGTTGGTAAACCTGTAGCCGGGTCGATGTTTTCATAGTTGTAATCGATGAACCAGTTAACGCTTGGATCGCCCCAAATATCTACGCGGGCGTTATTCAAGGTAGCAATACCGGTCAACACAACGGAGGAACCGTCAGTCTGTACGGCACGGCCTTCAAAGAATGATTCATAATCATCGAAGAACATAGCGATAGGAATTTTTTCATCCGTATCATTACCGGCTAAATCTACGCCTACCAAGGACACGAATTTAATTTCCGGATGCTGTTCCAATAGGGCAAGCACCCCTTCTTTACCATACTGACCTGCGGGGATGTAATACAACAATTCGTTTACCATAAGAATTCCTCCTTCTAAAAACGCAAAAAGACCCCTCGACACTGTCATACAACAATGTTCAAGGGGTCTTCATTGACCTAATATTATCTTTAAGGGTATATTAACATACTCACTTTAGTATGTCAACAAAAGGTTAACCGTTAACCTTTGCAATTTCTTCTCGTACAATCGTATTAACTAATTTGCCATCCGCTTTACCTTTGGTTTCAGGCATTACCTTCCCCATTACGTCACCCATTTTCACAGGTGCCGTTAAGCTGCTGATAGCATTGACTACGATAGTTCGAATCTCGCTTTCACTCAGTTGAGCCGGCAAATATTTCTTCAATATTTCCATTTCTTCTTTAGTCTGGGCCACGAGATCGTCACGCTGACCTTTTTCAAACTCAGCCAGTGAATCTTGACGCATTTTCATTTCTTTGGCCAAAATTCCCAGTATATCTGTATCGCTAAGCTCACGCTTTTCGTTAATTTCTGTATTTTTAATTGCACCGTTAACCATGCGGATTACCGATAAGGCCACTTTACCCGCTTCGCGAGCTTTCATAGCTTCTTTCATGTCCGCCTTTAACTGTTCTTTTAAGGACATACCGTGCCTCCAAGATAAATCTTACGCTCTGAATTTGCGCTTACGTGCAGCCTCAGATTTTTTCTTTCTTTTTACGCTTGGTTTTTTGTAGTGTTCGCGTTTTCTTACTTCAGATAAAACACCCGCTTTTTGGCAGGAGCGTTTAAAACGGCGAAGAGCACTTTCAAGCGTTTCGTTTTTACCGACTTTAATTTCAGACATCTATATCCCTCCCTCCAATTATTCGATGGAAGTGCAGGTATTTACTATACGCACATAAAGATATTATAATGTTTGACACTATGTTTGTCAATATTTGAACATCATTATGCACTGTATTTATGCAACTTTTTTACAATAAATCGGTATAAAAAATCATGATATGTAAGTCTGAAATTCATATACCGGTTACAAGTGTGATTGTTATTCGTTAAATTTCAGGCCAACCTAAT
>ENA-UERQ01001555-UERQ01001555.1-human-gut-metagenome-genome-assembly--contig:-NODE-1555-length-10644-cov-3.925144_pt1 | contig 10644 bp, 10 predicted proteins | sample MGYA00242986_ERZ507987 | MGnify/ENA primary metagenome ERZ507987 (study PRJEB26167, sample SAMN06115429) | human gut metagenome | host: Homo sapiens | place: China:Chongqing | collected 2015-04-15...
AAGTGTTACGTTGAGAAAAATGAACTGGTTGCGTAATTTTCATCCGTAACGGATTAAAGGTAACCAGTTATTTTTGCTGGCGATTAAAGAATAATCGTTCGATTACCGTAAACAAAGACGCGCTGTGCCAGTACTTTGTATAGTGCACGACTTAAGACGTTTTTCTCGACGTCACGACCTGCGCGCATCATATCTTCAGCTGTGTAGGTATGATCGACATGAATAACGTCCTGCATGATGATTGGGCCTTCGTCCAGATTGTCATTCACATAGTGAGCGGTTGCGCCAATAATCTTCACACCACGTTCATAGGCCTGGTGATAAGGACGTGCGCCAATAAACGCTGGCAGGAATGAATGGTGAATATTGATGATCTTATTCGGGAAGCGTGCCACAAATTCCGGCGTTAATACCCGCATATACTTCGCCAGCACCACGTAGTCAGGTTGATAAGCATCAATGGCATCCGCCATCTTTTGATCGTGCTCGTTGCGGGTTAACCCTTCATGGCTTACCAGCTCAAACGGAATATCAAAACGCTCAACCAGAGAACGTAAAGTATCGTGGTTACCAATAACTGCCGCGATTTCGACATCCAGGCCGCCGTAATTGGCTTTCATCAACAAATCGCCAAGGCAATGCGCTTCTTTAGTGACCAGAATCACTATCCGGCGACGACCGGCAGGATTCAGCTCACGCACGGAGCCTTCTGGCAATGCGCTATCGAGATCCGCCAGCAGGGTGGAATCATTAAAAATCCCTTCCAGTTCCGTGCGCATAAAAAAGCGCCCGGTACGGTGATCAACAAATTCATTGTTCTGTACGATATTTAACTCGTGCTTGTAGCAAATATTGGTAATACGTGCGATCAGACCTTTTTGGTCCGGACAAATAGTACGCAGAACTTTACGTTGGAGTGAATGCATTGCTGGAAAAACCTTGTTGAGAGTGTTTGCTAAACCGTACCGTCAACCATTATTGGCCGCAGCACTTTTTAAATTTTTTACCTGAACCACAAGGGCAGGGATCGTTGCGACCAAACTGCGGACGTGTACCGTCAATATAGTACCATTGACCGTTTTCTTTCAAAAATCGCGAACGTTCAATTATTGCACCTGTTTTACCACCTTCGGTAAATCGAGCAACAAAACTGACAAATCCGATATTGTCGGCGTCCTGCCAACAATGTTCAAATACGGTCAATCCCAACCATTCAGTATGCGCAAATCCGGCCATCAATTCGGCACGTAACGCCGCTGCTCCACAAGAGGGATGCCAGGTCTTTATTAAATAATCTGCGTCTTGCATCACAAAAGCGCAGTAACGCGAACGCATGAGATGTTCTGGATCAGGTGCAACCTTTTCACCAGACACATAAGGGTGGCAACATAGGCTATACTCGACAGCACTACCACAGGGACAAAGCTGAGACACAAATAATCTCCCTGGAAACAATAACGGCGTATTAACCGCCTGAGTAGCACTATGTTAACCGAGCAGTAGCGATGTGGCTACGATTGCATTCCAGGGGAATCTTGCGGGAATAATGAGAAAGATAAAAATAGGGCTGGCGCTGGGATCTGGCGCGGCGAGAGGTTGGTCGCATATTGGCGTTATTAATGCGCTAAAAAAAGTGGGTATTGAAATTGATATCGTTGCAGGATGTTCAATTGGTTCGCTGGTGGGCGCTGCCTATGCATGCGATCGATTATCTGCGCTGGAAGATTGGGTGACCTCTTTCAGTTATTGGGATGTTTTACGCCTGATGGATCTCTCCTGGCAGCGCGGTGGGTTACTGCGCGGCGAGCGTGTCTTCAATCAATACCGCGAAATAATGCCGGAAACAGAGATCGAAAATTGTTCCCGTCGCTTTGCGGCTGTTGCCACCAATTTAAGTACGGGACGTGAATTATGGTTTACTGAAGGCGATCTCCATCTTGCTATTCGCGCATCATGCAGTATTCCAGGACTCATGGCACCTGTTGCACATAACGGCTACTGGCTGGTTGATGGAGCAGTCGTTAACCCAATTCCTATTTCCCTCACGCGTGCATTGGGGGCTGATATTGTGATAGCGGTTGACCTGCAGCACGATGCTCATTTGATGCAACAAGATCTGCTCTCCTTTAATGTCAGTGAAGAAAATAGCGAGAATGGTGATTCTCTGCCGTGGCATGCGCGTCTGAAAGAAAGGTTAGGCAGCATAACGACACGTCGGGCGGTGACAGCGCCAACGGCAACAGAGATTATGACCACTTCTATCCAGGTGCTGGAGAACCGCCTTAAAAGGAACCGCATGGCAGGTGATCCGCCCGATATTCTGATTCAACCTGTTTGCCCGCAAATATCTACGCTTGATTTCCATCGCGCGCACGCTGCCATTGCGGCCGGACAGCTGGCAGTGGAAAGGAAAATGGACGAACTTTTGCCGTTGGTACGCACCAACATTTGACCAGAATTTTTATCTACACTTAAGTTAATTCTGACAGGCGCAGGTGGCAATAGCATGCCACTATTGAGTAAAGCCAGTCAGGGGAGAGAACATGACGCAGCCATTGGTCGGAAAACAGATTCTCATTGTTGAAGATGAGCAGGTATTTCGCTCGCTTCTGGATTCGTGGTTTTCCTCATTGGGAGCGACAACGGTACTGGCGGCTGATGGGGTGGATGCCCTTGAGTTGCTGGGAGGTTTCACTCCAGACCTGATGATATGTGATATCGCGATGCCACGAATGAACGGGCTTAAACTGCTGGAGCATATACGTAACAGAGGCGACCAGACCCCAGTTCTGGTGATATCTGCCACTGAAAATATGGCAGATATTGCCAAAGCGTTACGTCTGGGCGTTGAAGATGTTTTGCTGAAACCAGTTAAAGATCTGAATCGCTTGCGCGAGATGGTTTTTGCCTGTCTCTATCCCAGCATGTTTAATTCGCGCGTTGAGGAAGAGGAAAGGCTTTTTCGCGACTGGGATGCAATGGTTGATAACCCTGCCGCAGCGGCGAAATTATTACAGGAATTGCAACCGCCGGTTCAGCAGGTGATTTCCCATTGCCGGGTTAATTATCGTCAATTGGTTGCCGCGGACAAACCCGGCCTGGTGCTTGATATTGCCGCACTTTCGGAAAACGATCTGGCATTTTATTGCCTTGATGTCACCCGAGCTGGACATAATGGCGTACTTGCTGCCTTGTTATTACGCGCATTGTTTAACGGATTATTACAGGAACAGCTTGCACACCAAAATCAACGGTTGCCAGAGTTGGGCGCGTTATTGAAGCAGGTAAACCATTTACTTCGTCAGGCCAATCTGCCGGGGCAGTTTCCGCTATTAGTTGGCTATTATCATCGCGAACTGAAAAATCTCATTCTGGTTTCTGCGGGTCTGAATGCGACGTTAAATACCGGCGAACACCAGGTGCAAATCAGTAATGGTGTTCCGTTAGGCACTTTAGGTAACGCTTATTTGAATCAATTGAGCCAGCGATGCGATGCCTGGCAATGCCAAATATGGGGAACCGGTGGTCGGCTTCGCTTGATGTTGTCTGCAGAATGAGCAAACGATAACGCGGGCTAAATTTGCATTACCTGCTAATGTCGGCTGGTGGTACTATCGTCGCCATTCGTATAAGTAATTGTCTTAATTATGCTAACTCGCCTCCTTTTCAGAACTTAGCCCCTTCGGGGTGCTGATATACTGGGATGCGATACAGAAATATGAACACGTTCAAAACACGAACAGTCCAGGAGAATTTAAATGGCTGCCATTAATACGAAAGTCAAAAAAGCCGTTATCCCCGTTGCGGGATTAGGAACCAGGATGTTGCCGGCGACGAAGGCCATCCCGAAAGAGATGCTGCCACTTGTCGATAAGCCATTAATTCAATACGTCGTGAATGAATGTATTGCGGCTGGCATTACTGAAATTGTGCTGGTTACACACTCATCTAAAAACTCTATTGAAAACCACTTTGATACCAGTTTTGAACTGGAAGCAATGCTGGAAAAACGTGTAAAACGTCAACTGCTTGATGAAGTGCAGTCTATTTGTCCGCCGCACGTGACTATTATGCAAGTTCGTCAGGGGCTGGCGAAAGGCCTGGGACACGCGGTATTGTGTGCTCACCCGGTAGTGGGTGATGAACCGGTAGCTGTTATTTTGCCTGATGTTATTCTGGATGAATATGAATCCGATTTGTCACAGGATAACCTGGCAGAGATGATCCGCCGCTTTGATGAAACGGGTCATAGCCAGATCATGGTTGAACCGGTTGCTGATGTGACCGCATATGGCGTTGTGGATTGCAAAGGCGTTGAATTAGCGCCGGGTGAAAGCGTACCGATGGTTGGTGTGGTAGAAAAACCGAAAGCGGATGTTGCGCCGTCTAATCTCGCTATTGTGGGTCGTTACGTACTTAGCGCGGATATTTGGCCGTTGCTGGCAAAAACCCCTCCGGGAGCTGGTGATGAAATTCAGCTCACCGACGCAATTGATATGCTGATCGAAAAAGAAACGGTGGAAGCCTATCATATGAAAGGGAAGAGCCATGACTGCGGTAATAAATTAGGTTACATGCAGGCCTTCGTTGAATACGGTATTCGTCATAACACCCTTGGCACGGAATTTAAAGCCTGGCTTGAAGAAGAGATGGGCATTAAGAAGTAACATCCGTATCGGTGTTATCCACGAAACGGCGTTGAGCAATCGACGCCGTTTTTTTATAGCTTATTCTTATTAAATTGTCTTAAACCAGACAATAAAAAATCCCGCCGATGGCGGGATTTTAAGCAAGTGCAATCTACAAAAGATTATTGCTTGATCAGGAAATCGTCGAGGGATTTACCTTGCTCATCCATTGCTTTTTTGATTACAGCTGGAGTACGGCCCTGGCCAGTCCAGGTTTTAGTTTCGCCGTTTTCGTCAACGTAGCTATATTTTGCCGGACGCTGAGCACGTTTAGCTTTGGTGCCAGATTTAACGGCAGCAAGGCTATTCAGCAGTTCGTTCGGGTCAATACCGTCAGCGATCAGCATTTCGCGATATTGCTGCAGTTTACGAGTGCGCTCTTCAACTTCAGCAGCAGCCGCGCTTTCTTCTTCGCGACGTTCGTTAACAACAACTTCTAATTTTTCCAGCATTTCTTCCAGCGTTTCAAGTGTACATTCTCTTGCCTGCGCACGAAGAGTACGGATGTTGTTCAGAATTTTAAGTGCTTCGCTCATTGTAGTAATCTCAAACTTATAATGGGGGGTGGTTTGTTGACCTAATAATAGAGCCATAAATTCAGTTGTGCAATAGCCAGGAATGTAAGGAATTCAAAATTGTTCTTTATTTTGTGCCGCCAATAAATATCTTTTCATAAAATTAGCCAGAAAAGACGCGGCATATAGCCCTATTTACACCGATGATTTCGCAGCACGTGAGGTTAAAACTTCCTGATTCATGTCACATTTTATGGGGAGATTATCGTAGGCTGACGACCTTTCAGTCTTCTGTATTAGTTGTGTTTACGAGAATTCCCTATTAAGCGAATGATGAAAAGTAGAACAGTCGCAATAAGAGCATGGACTTAGTATTGCACTATCTCCTGGAGGTCAACAGAGGGCTATTACTTGCGCAACAGGTTAAAGATTGTGAATAGTTACCAGCAGTCATTTACCCGCTTATAACAAGCGAGGCAGTTGTAATGATAGCTCAGAAGGATTATGCAAGGCTTCGTAAGGGAGAACGCATATACCCACTTCTGTGCATACTGTTGAGCTGAAAAACTGACGAATTATGATAAACTCCAGCCAACTTTATTTCATATCATTGAGGGCCTGTGGCTGATGGCACAGCTATATTTCTACTATTCCGCAATGAATGCGGGTAAGTCTACAGCATTGTTGCAATCTTCATACAATTACCAGGAACGCGGCATGCGCACTGTCGTATATACGGCAGAAATTGATGATCGCTTTGGTGCCGGGAAAGTCAGTTCGCGTATAGGTTTGTCATCGCCTGCAAAATTATTTAACCAAAATTCATCATTATTTGATGAGATTCGTGCGGAACATGAACAGCAGGCAATTCATTGCGTACTGGTTGATGAATGCCAGTTTTTAACCAGACAACAAGTATATGAATTATCGGAGGTTGTCGATCAACTCGATATACCCGTACTTTGTTATGGTTTACGTACCGATTTTCGAGGTGAATTATTTATTGGCAGCCAATACTTACTGGCATGGTCCGACAAACTGGTTGAATTAAAAACCATCTGTTTTTGTGGCCGTAAAGCAAGCATGGTGCTGCGTCTTGATCAAGCAGGCAGACCTTATAACGAAGGTGAGCAGGTGGTAATTGGTGGTAATGAACGATACGTTTCTGTATGCCGTAAACACTATAAAGAGGCGTTACAAGTCGGCTCATTAACGGCTATTCAGGAAAGGCATCGCCACGATTAATAAGAATTTCTTTACTGACAGGGTGAGCAGGGCACTTTTATCCTGTCAGTTCGTTTTACGCACTTCTTCCGGGCTATATACCCTTCTCGGCAGTTTTTTAACGCCGCTATACGCCTCACAGGGCTCTTAAGCACCGACGTTGACTTGTGACCTGTAAAGTACAATATCCCTGTGTTTAGGCGTTATACATCGTCGCAAATATGATGAAGGCTAATGCTGTCGGTTTATGGAAAAGTTGCTTTGGGTAAACAAAAAATACGGCCCCAGAAGGGCAATGCCGTTCACTTAAGAGGAGCGGCACTATGTTTCACAGGATAACGGGTTTTTGATATCTTAACCGACCTCGGCCTTGATGGTCGGGGGCGTTTTGTTATGAACACCACTTCCAGAGCACCCCGAAGATGCTCCAGTCGTTTCGGGATGGTCCCTGGTGACGCCGTGTTTCCCAGCTCTATCATTTCTGATGCGATATTCTTCCACGCAGGCAGTAGCCAGTGGCGGTTACAACCCTTCTGGTTCAGCGTCAGCAGCAGGTCTTCGCTGTAAAAAAGTTTATCAAACAACGTAATAGAGTTATCCGGGATGGTGGCGAGCATGGAGTGGGCCAGCACAGTTTCGCTCTGCCGGTAAGGTGCGGTCACGGCATTCAGCAGAATGTGACTTCCCAGGTTCATTAAGGCCACCAGACGCATAACCGGGTAGGCGTTCTGCCGCTTAGTGAATGTGTTGGCAGACCCATAATATTCACGCAGCTCGGGTTTATCAGGTGTCCTGAACTGTGCGCCATCAATGGCAAAAAGTTGCAGGCCGTGCCAGTCATCCTTCAGGTAACGTTCCGCGCCCCTGTCTGTGCGGTCTGGCGGAAGAGCCATTCCACTGGGGCGGCCCCCACGCGCTGACGCGCCTGGGTGACAGCGCTGCGGGCCAGCAGGTTCATCCCCGCTTCGCCATCCGCGCTCAGGTTCAGACGGCGAACAACATCGGTAATTGGCTCATTGCACCACCATCCAGATAACCATGTCCCCCGGTAAACGACGGCGGCGAACGGTCGCATGAGCAGAAAGCGTCAGGCAGTGTTGTATCCACTCGGTGGGAAGGTGTTCTGCAAATAGTTGTGCAGAGGGCGGAGGCATAAGCGGATGGTCACTGAAATCGAGCAGATCATTGAGAAGTGGCATAAGAAAACGGCTCCCTGTTGTGGAAGCCGTTATAGTGCCTCAGTTTAAGGATCGGTCAACTAATCCTTAACTGATCGGCATTGCCCAGAAGGGGCCGTTTATGTTGCCAGACAGCGCTACTGATTAAGCGGATTTTTTCGCTTTTTTCTCAGCTTTAGCCGGAGCAGCTTCTTTCTTCGCTGCAGTTTCACCTTCTACATAATCACGACCGTAGTAGGTATCCAGCAGAATCTGTTTCAGCTCGGAGATCAGCGGGTAACGCGGGTTAGCGCCGGTGCACTGGTCATCGAATGCATCTTCAGACAGTTTATCCACGTTCGCCAGGAAGTCTGCTTCCTGAACGCCAGCTTCACGGATAGATTTCGGAATACCCAGTTCAGCTTTCAGCGTTTCCAGCCATGCCAGCAGTTTCTCGATCTTAGCAGCAGTACGGTCGCCCGGTGCGCTCAGACCCAAGTGGTCGGCAATTTCAGCATAACGACGGCGAGCCTGCGGACGGTCATACTGGCTGAATGCAGTCTGCTTGGTCGGGTTGTCGTTCGCATTGTAGCGAATAACGTTACAAATCAGCAGGGCGTTTGCCAGACCGTGCGGAATATGGAACTGGGAACCCAGTTTGTGCGCCATTGAGTGACATACACCCAGGAAGGCGTTCGCAAACGCGATACCCGCGATAGTCGCTGCACTGTGAACACGTTCACGCGCTACCGGATTTTTAGACCCTTCGTGGTAGGACGCTGGCAGATATTCTTTCAGCAGTTTCAGTGCCTGCAGAGCCTGACCATCAGAGAACTCAGATGCCAGTACAGAAACATAAGCTTCCATGGCGTGAGTTACTGCGTCCAGACCACCGAAAGCACACAGGGACTTCGGCATGTCCATAACCAGGTTGGCGTCGACAATCGCCATATCCGGAGTCAGCGCATAGTCTGCCAGCGGATATTTCTGACCAGTAGCGTCGTCAGTTACAACCGCAAACGGAGTGACTTCAGAACCTGTACCAGAAGTGGTGGTGACAGCGATCATTTTCGCTTTCACGCCCATTTTCGGGAACTTGTAGATACGTTTACGGATATCCATAAAGCGCAGCGCCAGCTCTTCGAAGTGAGTTTCCGGATGTTCGTACATAACCCACATGATCTTCGCGGCGTCCATCGGGGAACCACCACCCAGCGCGATAATCACGTCTGGTTTGAAGGAGTTTGCCAGTTCTGCACCTTTACGAACGATGCTCAGGGTCGGGTCCGCTTCTACTTCGAAGAAGACTTCAGTTTCAACGCCTGCTGCTTTCAGTACGGAAGTGATCTGATCAGCATAACCATTGTTGAACAGGAAGCGGTCAGTCACGATGAGCGCACGTTTGTGGCCATCAGTAATCACTTCATCCAGCGCGATTGGCAGGGAGCCACGGCGGAAGTAGATAGATTTCGGAAGTTTGTGCCACAACATGTTTTCAGCTCGCTTAGCAACGGTTTTCTTGTTGATCAGGTGTTTCGGACCAACGTTTTCAGAGATGGAGTTACCACCCCAGGAACCACAACCCAGAGTCAGGGAAGGTGCGAGTTTGAAGTTATACAGGTCACCGATACCACCCTGAGACGCTGGGGTGTTAATCAGGATACGCGCCGTTTTCATTTTCTGACCGAAGTAAGAAACGCGAGCCGGTTGGTTATCCTGGTCAGTGTACAGGCAAGAGGTATGACCGATACCACCCATAGCAACCAGTTTCTCTGCTTTTTCTACCGCGTCTTCGAAATCTTTAGCGCGGTACATTGCCAGAGTCGGGGACAGTTTTTCATGTGCGAACGGTTCGCTTTCATCAACAACGGTCACTTCACCGATCAGAATCTTGGTGTTTTCTGGTACAGAGAAGCCTGCCAGTTCAGCAATTTTATAGGCTGGCTGACCAACGATAGCCGCGTTCAGCGCACCGTTTTTCAGGATAACATCCTGAACAGCTTTCAGCTCTTTACCCTGCAACAGATAGCCGCCGTGGGTTGCAAAACGTTCACGTACAGCGTCATAAACAGAGTCAACAACAACAACAGACTGTTCAGAAGCACAGATTACGCCGTTGTCGAAGGTTTTGGACATCAGTACAGATGCAACTGCACGTTTGATATCAGCAGTTTCATCAATAACAACTGGAGTGTTGCCCGCGCCTACACCGATAGCTGGTTTACCGGAGCTGTATGCGGCTTTAACCATGCCCGGACCACCAGTCGCGAGGATCAGGTTGATGTCTGGGTGGTGCATCAGTGCGTTAGACAGTTCAACAGAAGGTTGATCGATCCAGCCGATCAGATCTTTCGGAGCACCGGCAGCGATAGCAGCCTGCAGAACGATATCAGCCGCTTTGTTGGTGGCATCTTTTGCACGCGGGTGCGGGGAGAAGATAATGGCGTTACGGGTCTTCAGACTGATCAGCGATTTGAAGATAGCAGTTGAAGTCGGGTTAGTGGTCGGAACGATACCGCAAATAATACCGATTGGTTCAGCGATAGTGATGGTACCAAAAGTGTCGTCTTCAGACAGAACACCACAGGTTTTTTCATCTTTATAGGCGTTGTAGATATATTCAGAAGCAAAGTGGTTTTTGATCACTTTATCTTCGACGATACCCATGCCGGATTCGGCAACGGCCATTTTCGCGAGTGGGATTCGAGCATCTGCAGCAGCCAGAGCGGCGGCGCGGAAGATTTTGTCTACTTGCTCTTGAGTGAAACTGGCATATTCACGCTGGGCTTTTTTTACACGCTCTACGAGTGCGTTAAGTTCAGCGACATTAGTAACAGCCATAATGCTCTCCTGATAATGTTAAACTTTTTTAGTAAATCATCTGCTCGATACGAGAGTATAGACAGATCGACGAAAATTTGTGTAACGTTTTGAAAATCAAACGGTTAATTAACGTCCACTTTACCTTGATTTACTAAAAGAGCTTATACGCTAGCGCCACTTAATTCTAACGCGCTACCTCCAGGTGGCGTAAGCAAGATTACTCACTTCTGAGTAGTA
>ENA-UERQ01001557-UERQ01001557.1-human-gut-metagenome-genome-assembly--contig:-NODE-1557-length-10632-cov-3.066604_pt1 | contig 10632 bp, 8 predicted proteins | sample MGYA00242986_ERZ507987 | MGnify/ENA primary metagenome ERZ507987 (study PRJEB26167, sample SAMN06115429) | human gut metagenome | host: Homo sapiens | place: China:Chongqing | collected 2015-04-15...
TCAGGATCTTTTCCTGTCGTTGAATGTTTAGGCTGCAGCGGGCATGATCTCTGTCAGCGCTTCACTCTCTTACTTCAGCATCCCCATCACCACAACAGCCACAAACAATACGCACATGCACCCGATAAAGATATCAATGGTCCGCACCGACACATTGATCTTATCGTACATCCGTTCTTTTATGGATCTGTTCTTCAGGCGCTCATTTTCCTCCTGCAGCCGTTTATTCTCTTCAGTGAGTTCTTCTAAAGTCTTCTCACCAAAGGCATCCACTGCCTTTTCTGCGGCTTCGGTCACTGTTCCGATTCCGCTGACCTTCTCAATCTCTTCTTCCATTCCTTCACCTCCACTCTCCCGGTGCAGGTTTTATCAAACCGCTCCGGCTTTCTTTCCATGAGGCAGGCTGCTAAAACCAGCCATCGGTATTTTCTTTCTGATACATGATGTACGCAAAAATGTGCCGCGGTACACCCGAGCGTCTCGCACGGCCGTTTCCAACAATCTGCATCTTCGCGCGAGTGTGCAAAAACGGGCGTTGGAACTCGTCCTCCGCCCGTTTTTTAACTGTACCGAAACAGTCAGTCTATTACTTCTTTGCAATGTACTTTCTGATATCGAGTGCAATCGCAACTACGATAACGATACCCTGTGCGATGTACTGGTAGTTTGTATCAACACCAAGGTACTGTAAGCAGGTCTTTAAGATCTCGAATACAAGAACACCGATAAGAACACCAGAGATACGTCCGATACCACCGTTTACGGATACACCGCCGATGGTGCAGGCTGCGATCGCCTCAAGCTCCCAGCCCTGACCCATGTTGACGGAGGAACCACCGGATTTTGCGCCTACAAGGAAACCGCCCAGTGCGTAGAGCGCTGCTGCTGTCATGTAGATGATGATCTTTGTCTTCTTTGTGTTTACACCGGAAACCTCTGCGGACTGCTCGTTGCCGCCGATCGCATACATATATTTTCCATGAGGAGTCATGTTATAGATGAACCACATAACAAGACCAACCGCAAGGGCGATCAGGAACAGGAACGGGATCGCGCCAAAGAGTTTTCCTTTTGCTACTGCTGTGTATGCGTTATGATAACCACCGATCGGAGTCGCGTTTGTGTAAACAAGGCAGACACCGTAAACGATAAGCTGCATACCAAGTGTTCCGATGAAGGCCGGAACCTGTAAGTAAGAAATTACGATGCCATTGATGAAACCAAAGATACAGCAAATTGCCACACAGATCAGAAGAACCGCGAGAACCCATAAGCCCCAGGCATTTCCGAAATCCGGAAGGTTCTGGAAGAACTTGCCGCTGTAATCCGGCTTCTGAAGTAAGGTACCTGCTAAGCAGGCAGAAAGACCAACCATACGTCCTGCGGAAAGGTCTGTACCTTTTGTAATTAAGCATCCGGATACACCGCAGGCGATGATGAATCGCGGAGCTACGTTTAATGCGATGTTGATTAAGTTGCCGCGTGAAAAGAATGTAGGCTGCTTGATCGCAGTAAATACTGCAAGTAATAAAAGAACGACGATGATTCCGTTATTGATAAGGAAATCTTTTGCACTTACTTTTTTCGCTGTCATGACTGAACCTCCCTGTAATCTACTTGTTTTCCTTGCCGCTTAAAGTGAATTTTGTGGCAAAGGACATGATCTTCTCCTGAGTTGCGTCTTCTCCTTCCACCTCACCGGTGATGTGACCGTTGCACATTACGATGATTCGGTTGGACATACCGATCAACTCCGGCATTTCCGACGAGATCATAATGATGGATTTGCCCTGTTTTACGAGATCGATCATGATCTGATAAATCTCGTATTTGGCTCCGACGTCGATACCACGGGTCGGCTCATCCATGATCAGGATATCAGGATTGTTTGCAAGCCATCTTGCGATAATTACTTTCTGCTGGTTGCCACCGGAGAGAGACTGGATCAGCGTCTTTCCGCTCGGTGTCTTGATCTTTAATTTCGCAATGCTGTCCTTTACGACCGCATCGACTTCTTTTTTGTTGATCTTACCCATATGGGTGTAATTCTTGTAGGAAGCGATCGCAGTATTGTCATCGATGCTCAGGCATCCGAAGATACCGTTTCCGCGTCGATCCTCTGTGATCATTCCGACGGAGCTGTTGATCGCATCCTGCGGCCTCTTGATGTGAGTCTCTTTTCCGAGGATCTCCACGGTACCGCTCTCAATGTGGCGCATTCCAAAGATCGCTTCCATAAGCTCGGTTCTCTGCGCTCCTACCAGTCCGCCAAAGCCCAGGATCTCACCTTTCTTTAATTCAAAAGAGCAGTCCTTGAAGGAATTCGGCAGAATACTTGTCAGGTGGCTGACCTTTAAGACCGTCTCATCCGTCCGGTAATCATCCTTCGGCGGATAGACGTTGTTCAACTCACGTCCGACCATCTGTTTTACGATCTCCTCATCGGAGATATCCTCGATCGCCCAGGTTCCAACGTATGTACCGTCGCGCATGATCGTGATATCGTCGGAGATCTGGCGGATCTCAGCCATCTTGTGGCTGATATATATCATAGAAACACCTCTGGATTTCAGGTCTCTGATGATCCGGAATAATGCTTCTACCTCGTTATCAGTCAGTGAGGAGGTCGGCTCATCCAGAATTACAAGGTTTGCACTCTGGCTGACCGCTTTTGCGATCTCTACTGACTGCATCTGTCCGATTGATAATGTGCCGAGTTTTGCTTTCGGGTCAAAATCCATCTTGACATCCCGAAGCCATTTCTCAGCTTCTTTGTTCATCGTCGCATGATCAACGACCTTGACCGGTCCGTAGTTTTTCATCGGATACCGTCCAAGATACATATTCTCAGCGATGGAGCGCTCCGGAATTGGCTGAAGCTCCTGATGAACCATGGCAAGTCCTTTTTTCAGCGCGTCATCCGGGTTTGCGATCTCCGTCTTGACGCCGTCGATATAGACCTCGCCTTCATCCATTTTATAGATTCCGAAAAGACATTTCATCAGTGTCGATTTTCCGGCACCGTTCTCTCCCATCAGTGCGTGGACCGTTCCGGGGCGAACCCGTAAATTTACTCCGTCAAGTGCCTTAACACCTGGGAAGGTTTTTTTGACCCCTCTCATTTCGAGTCTGTACTGTTCTGCCATCCCAAAACTCCTTTCAGATACACTCCCCCGCATCTCCGGGTGGCATATTTTTTAAGTTTTAAGTTCAGAGAACCGGGTGTGCCAGACACACCCGGTTCTCATTTGTTACAGTATCAATTACTTTAACATATCAAGGATTTCCTGAGCGTTATCCTGAGTAACCTTTTCGTAGTTGACCATGTTGACAGCGTCAACCTTCTCACCGCTTAAGAACTTAACAGCGATATCGCTTGCAGCCTGAGCCTGTGCGAAGTGGTTGTTGAATACAGTACCTGTCTGCTTGCCGTCGATTACGTTCTGAACAGCCTCTGTCAGAGCGTCAACGCCTACAAGGTAGATATCCTCGTTAACTTTACGTCCTGCTGCCTCGATTGCCTGTAATGCACCAAGTGCCATAGCATCGTTGTTGCAGAAGATAACCTCGATCTTGTCGCCGTACTGGTTTAAAGCGTCCTGTGCGATCTGCTGAGCCTTAGCCTGATCCCAGTCACCACGCTGTTTTAAGAGCTCCTCAACTTCCATTCCTGCATCTGTAAGAGCTTTTACAGAGAACTCTGTTCTGTACTGAGCATCTACGTTCTCCGGGTCGCCCTGGATCATGATGTAGGAAACTTTGCCGTCGCCGTTGATATCGCCCTTGTTTGCAGTCTCAAGGATCTCTTCGCCCTGGTATGTACCAGACTGTCTTGCGTCACATCCTACGTATGTAGCGTTAAGACCTTCAGATTCCCATCTCTCTTCTTCTGCAGCATCCGGCTCACGGTTGATGTAAACAACCGGGATACCAGCTTCTTTACACATATCTGTGATTTCCGGTGCGGAAGAAGCCTGTACAAGGTTTAAGATCAGAACGTCATATTTCTGTGTGATGAAGTTCTGGATCTGGTTTGTCTGCTCTGCCTGATCGCCCTTACCATCCTGAACGACTACGTTCTCAGCCTTGAATCCAAGGTCTTCTGTTAAGTAGCGAACTAACTCTGTTCTGTAAAGAGTCATGAAGTTATCATCGAACTTGTAGATGCTGATGCCGACTTTCTTGTCTGCTACATCTGTGGTTCCTGTTGCCTCAGCTGCTGTTGTTGCTGCTTCGGATGCTGCTGCAGCTGCGGTTGTCGCTGCCTCAGTAGCTGCTGCTGTTGTTGCTGTTGTGGAAGAGCTTCCTCCGCATCCTGCTAAAGACAGGGCCATCATGGAAGCCAGTGCCATTGCTGTTACTTTCTTTGTCATTCTCATGTTGTGAATCCTCCCATTCAAAAAATAATTTTGACCGTTTAGGCATTTTTCCTTAACGATGAATTCATTATAGCCTGCCTTTGTGCATTTTTCCATACTATTTTTTATGATAAATTATTAAAATTCTTTGATTCCTGTAAAAAAACCACAATTTTTTGTCATATCATGGCAGAAATCAGCTTAAATATAACAGTACAGGCATGTGCCGCCTCACACATGCCTGTAAAAAATGATGTCAGTTAGCGATGATATGCTGGGGACACCAGAAATATTTTTCCTGGGTCACCTCTTTTCCCATTGCGAGCTCCTCTGCCGTATCGAAGATCCTCTTCGCGTAGATATCCTTGCTGGACTCAACCGTCCCGAAGAGCTTTCCCTCGCGGAACGCCTCCTGACCGGCCGGTGTCCCGTCGATCCCGACAAGCTTGATCGTCCCGGCAACGATCCCTGCCCGCTCGATGGCATCGATCGCACCGATTGCCATGTCATCATTGTTGCAGAGCACAAGCTCGATTTTGTTCCCATAATCCGAAAGCCACTGTTCCATGAGGGCCGAGGCCTGGTTTCTCTCCCAGTTCGCGATCCCGCCTGTGATCTTCTCGATCGGAACGCCGCCGTCCTTCAGGGTCTCGATGGACCACTCCGTGCGGATCAGGGAATCCTGGTGGTTCGTCTCCCCCTCAAGGAGGACATAAGAAACAACCCCGTCCCCGTTCCGGTCAAGGGTGGACGGATTCTTCCGGTAGGCGTCCACGAGGATCTGCCCCTCCAGAACCGCGGACTCCTTTGCGTCCGCTCCCACATAGTACAGTTTCTCCCAGCGGTTCATGTCCTCCGCGACCGGCTCCCGGTTGAAAAAGACAATGGGAATATCCGACTCCATGGCCTGATCGATCACGCCGGACGCGGCGGAACGGTCCACCATATTGACGCAGAGCACGTCGCAGCCAAGACCGATCATACGCTCCGCCTGGCTGTTCTGCGTGAGCTGATTTCTCTTCGCGTCCCGGACATCCAGCGTCACGCGGACCCCGGTCTCTTTTTCATATTCCTTCGCCGCCTGCTCCATGGAATTCCGGAGAGTGCCGATGAACGTGTCATCCCCGCGGTATAACAGGACACCGATCCGCAGGGACGTCTTTTTTTCCTCATGCCCTCCGGTCTTTTTCGCGTACAGCCAGGCGCTTCCCCCGAGAAGCGCCGTCGCCGCAATGGCAAGGATCAGAACATTTCCCTTTTTCATACCTGCCTCCCCCTATTCCATCGGATATAGCATCTTTTCGAAGATCCCACTCCTTAAGATCTCCCCGTCGATATACTCCGGTGTCAATGTGATCCGTTTTTCCTTCCACTCTCCCCCAGCTGCCTGAACCGCCTTTTCAACACTTAAATACCCCTCGTCGAACCGGTTCCATGCCATCAGACCCTTGACGATCCCCCGGTCGAGCTGGTTTAAGAGCGCCGTCGTGCTCCCGATCCCGTAAAGAGCCGTCACATGTTCCCGGTACACACTGCTGCCCTCCAGGATATCCGCAAGTTCGGATAAGGCACCAACATCCATGCCGACCGCCATAAAATCACCGCTCTCCGGATATACCGTTTCCTCGATAGCCTTGCGGTATGTGTCCTCTGACTTTTTCTCGATCAGACGTACGGTAAAACCGGCGGGGTCCAGCACAGAGCGGATCCCGTCATACGCGTCAAGGTTCCCCGTGTACTCCATTCCCTCGGAGAACAGGCATACCGGCACAGCCGGATCCTCGCTCTCCGCAATCTTCTCCCCAAGCGTCCGTCCCATCTCGTAGCGGTCCACAGAGATGGAGCACGCCACCGAGCTGTTGATCGCCGTGGGACCAAGAAAGATCACCGGGCAGCCTGGCGAGATCTCATCGAGCTTCATGACCGCGAGATCCTCGCGGACCGGTGCAAGGATGATCGCATTCGCTCCGTCCTTTATTTCACGGACGATCAGTTCTTCCTGCTGTTCCTCATCGTTTTCCGCGTACAGCGTGATGAAATTGACATCCGCCTGATACTTCTTCTCCGCCATATCCATGCCCGCGCGGAAGCTCCCATAATAGTTGTCATTCACGTTGTCTATGATGACGGAGATCCGGCAGATCTCCCTCTTTTTTTCCTTGATGATCAGATCCGTGGACGACAGCAGATAGAGCATCACAAGGAGAAGGACGCCGGCACACCAGCTGATTTTTTCTCTATTTGACATGGATCTTTTCCCCCTCTGCAGTCTCAGCGTAAGACACCGCCCGCATGTGGATCGTCACGACCGTCCCCTCATCGAGCTCGGATTCGATGGACAGACCGTATTCCTGTCCAAAATACAGCCGGATCCGCTCATTGACGTTCCGCACCCCAATCCCGGAGCCGCTTCCGGACTTCACATGCGGCTTATCCATGAACATGCCTTCCACCTGTTCCTTCGTCATCCCGAGTCCGTTGTCGGAGACCTTCATATAAAGATCATCCCCGTCCCGGTACACCCGGATCCGGATCTCCCCATCGCCGTCCATAAACTCCATTCCGTGATAGACCGCATTCTCCACGAGCGGCTGAAGGATCAGCTTCACGCTCGCGAGTTCCATGACATCCTCATCCGCCTCAATCTCATAAGTAAAACGGTTCTTAAACCGCATGTGCTGGATCATCAGATAGTTTCTCACATGTTCCAGCTCATCCCGAACGGGAATAATGCTCTTCCCACGGCTTAAGCTGATCCGGAAGAATCTGGCGAGCGCCGTCACGACCTTCACCGCGTCCGCCTGTTTCTCATTCTCGATCATCCAGACGATGATATCGAGGGTGTTGTAAAGGAAATGCGGGTTGATCTGCGACTGTAAGACATCAAATTCATTTTTCCGCTTGGATTCATGCTCCGCCACGATGTCATCCATCAGATGCCGGATCTGGGTCGTCATGTTCCGGATGGAGGTACCGAGGTGACGGATCTCATAGGAACCGCCCACATAGACTTCCGTTTCCAGATTGCCCGCCTCAATCCCGTTCACAGAACGCTCCAGTTTTTCGATCGGCGTCGTAATCCTCGTGGAAATGTAAGCATTGATGACCGCGAGGATGAATACGACAAAGGCAACAATAAACACGATCAGAATCCTTGTCTTCAACGCGTTTAAGGATGCGCCGCCGAGTGCCGCCGCCCCGACGATCTTCCAGCCGGTATAGCCGACCGTCTTGACCGTCACGGCACGCCCCTTTCCTTTATATTCCTCCCGATGGATCCCGTCCCTGTATTCCGCTGCCGCCTCAAGGTTCTCATCCTCGAGCCCGGAGTAGATCAGCTGGGACTGCGGATGGTAGATCAGCTCCCCATCCGCGCCGAGAAGATAGACATAGCCGCCGTTTCCCAGGGTGATCCCGTCAAACAGCTGTTCCAGGCTGTCATAGCGGATGTCGATGAGGAGAACGCCCTGCTCCGTGGACGAGCCCTCCGTGATCTCCACCGCGCGCGCCGCCGAGATCACCCAACGGTACTGGTTCTCCCCCGCGTCGAACACCCGCTGGACATGCGGGACTGAGAAGTGAAGATTCTCCGTCTTTTTCAGCGCCGCCTCAAACCACGGTTCCGCTGCCGGATCTGCCCCCGTCCTGAGTCTCGTGGCGGGAACGGCCTCCAAAAGCTCTCCGTCTCTGGAAAACAGGGCGATATTCTCGACATTATCCTTGTTGTTGTCGTAGAGAAGCGTCATCTCTTTGTTGACACTCTCATTCCTCAGATCCGTGTTTTTTACGATCCCGTAGTATGTGGTGTCCGAAAGCTTCATGATTCCGCGGAGCCACACATCCACAGACCGGTTCAGCTGGTCGATCAGGATCTGGTTCTCCTCCTGCATCGTATCCGACATCTGCTTTGACATCCGGCTGTACAGGGACAGTCCGATAAAGATGCTCGCCGCCAGGGCTGTCACCGTAAAGTAGACGAAGATCATATAGCGGATGCTGGTCCGTTTGAAAAAGCTGCCCTCATTTTCCGGTTTCATACCTCTCTCCCCCGCCGGCCCTACGACCGGCTTCCTCTGAATTTCGTCGGTGAAACGCCGAATTTTTTCTTAAATACGTAGCTGAAATAATTCTGTTCCTGGTAGCCGACCTTTGCCGCGATCACATAGGTCTTGTCATCCGTCTTATTCAACAGCTCCACAGCCTTATTGAGACGCACATCCGTCAGGTAACCGATATAGGTCTGCCCCGTCGCTTTTTTGAACATCGTCGAAAAATAGGCGGGACTCATGTGCAGCGTCCGGCAGACCTGCTCCACAGACAAGTCCGGATCCTGGTAATTCTCCATGATATACCGCTTCGCGCGCTCCATGCTCTGGCGCGTCGTATTGTCACGCTCCTGGTCCATCGCCCCGTTGATCCTGAGTGCCGCCTCAAGAAGCCATTTTGAGAACTTCTCCCGGTTCATCACCTGCCGGATCATCATAAACGGGTCCGTCCCCATCCCGGTATCCCCAAAAAGCACTCCCATCTCCAGGTCGTACTGCTGGATGAGCTGGACCAGACAGTTCGCGGTGCTGAACATGTAGGTCTGGTACTGCCGCGCATGGACCTTCGCGTCAGACATCCTTCCGATGATCCCGGATACCACGGACCTTATCTTCTCCTCCGGACCGAATTTTACCGCCTGGATGAGGGCAGACTCGTCCTCCGCGGTAAACTGGAGCTTTCCGGTGTTCACCGGCTCCACATCGTTGATGTAGATCGTACTGCCGCTCCCGACAATTGCGCAGTAGCCCAAGGCATCGAGCGCTGACCGGAAGGACTCACAGATCAGACCGAGCTCCGTCCGGCTGTGCCCGATCCCGATCGTTACCGGGATCATCAAGATCTTCCGGATCTCCTTGCAGATATCGCTTAAGATGTCGATCATGCTGGTCTGGGAGTTGTTCTCATCGATCGCCACGATCCCGGCAATCTCCGCGTCAGCCGCCCCGGAGAACGAGAACAGGGAGAATCTGCAGTACGGTTTCAGGTTCTCCTCAAGGATCTGCATCACAGAGATCGGGATCAGCTCCCGCTCCTCGTGGAGCGGAAGGATCAGCTCCCCTGACACTTCGGAAATTTCCGCTTTCACCGCAATGGAGATCCACTTTTTCGCTCCCGCAAGTGGGATATCGTACTGTTCCAGGCGGTCATTGACCGTTTTCCCGTCCATCTGGTGGCTCACAAGATCCTTCAGGAACTGCTCGCGCAGGATCGGCAGGCTGCGTCTGTAGTTTTCCCGCAGAAGGCTCACATCGCGCTTCTGCTCGATCTCCTCGTCGAGGCTCTCCTGGATCCTCCTCAGGATCGCCGTCAGCTCCTCCACATTCACGGGCTTTAAAATATACTCCGTCACATTCAGCTTGATCGCGCGCTTCGCATAATCGAAATCATCATATCCGGAAAAAATGACGATCTTCATCGATGGATACCTCTGGCGGATCTTCTCCGCAAGCGTCAGCCCGTCCATGTATGGCATCCGGATATCCGTGAGGACCACGTCCGGCTCTAAGGCTTCGATCTTCTCCAACGCGTCCTCCCCATTCTCCGCGTCCCCGACAACGGTAAATCCAACCGCCTGCCAGTCGATCTTGCGGATAATGCTCTTACGCACTTCCTCCTCGTCATCCACAAGGATAATTCTGTATAAGTCCATTTCCTGCTCCTATCTTTTAAAAGATCTGTTCCAGATGCTTCCGGATGACCGCCTCATCGGTCAGTTTTGCGATATGACCGTTCATGCCCGCCTTGATCGCTCCTTTTCGGAAACCGCCGTTTCCCCATTCTGACAGCCTGCCAGACCCGGAGTGCAGAGAAGGAGCATAACGGCTCCAAAGATTACAGAGCGCCTGCCCCCTCCTGTCCTTTTCTTTCTATTCAACGCAACAAGGTCCTGCATGTATTCCATCCTTTTCATCCGCCCCGGCCACCTTGCCTGTTTCCGTGCTTTTTTATTCGCATACATATTCGCGTCCGCGCGCGCTTTTGTGTCGGAAATGCTCTCCTGCTCCTCGATCAGGGCACTGCCGTATGAGGCACCTGGGAGCATATGCAGCGATTTTTTCTGTTTTTCTATGATCCAGTAAAATTTCTCCCTGCAGTATTTTTCCTTCTCCGGTTTCCTGAACAGGACGCAGAACTCATCTCCGCCAATCCGGTAACAGTTTCCATAGCGGGAATACGCCTTTTTCAGACATTCCGCGATCACCTTCAGGCACTGGTCCCCCGCCTG
>ENA-UERQ01001558-UERQ01001558.1-human-gut-metagenome-genome-assembly--contig:-NODE-1558-length-10626-cov-5.173097_pt1 | contig 10626 bp, 7 predicted proteins | sample MGYA00242986_ERZ507987 | MGnify/ENA primary metagenome ERZ507987 (study PRJEB26167, sample SAMN06115429) | human gut metagenome | host: Homo sapiens | place: China:Chongqing | collected 2015-04-15...
ATACGGTAATTGGAGTAACATTCCTGAATTTATGATTTTTTTACATTAAGAGGGATTGGAGATGTCGGGATAATCATTATTAGCGGTAAATGAATTGGGATGAACGGAATAATGGTAATATTTAGTGGTGATGAGGCAAGAAACTTGCCTTTATGAAGCAAATGAAGCTAAAATAGACGAGAATTTATCTGTGTGGGGAGTGTGGATATACTAATTTTGCCAATAAATGAAACTTAAATCTATGATGAAAAGATTTGCAAATTTATTGGCTGTTTTTATTCTTTCTGTAAATTGTATTAGTGCCCAAAATCTAACTCGTTGGGTTAATCCGTTTATTGGAACCGGTGCTGTTCAATCCAGTCTTTCTGGGAATAATTATCCAGGAGCTACTGTCCCTTTTGGTATGGTGCAGCTGAGTCCCGATACTCGTGAAGCGCCTGATTGGGCACAAGCTTCGGGATATGATTATAATGATTCTATTATTTATGGTTTCAGTCATACACGTTTAAGCGGAACCGGTGCTTCCGATTTTATAGATATCCTTCTATTTCCTACCATGAGTGATAAAAGGAAATCGTCTTTTACTCATCAAAACGAACAGGCGCGTCCGGGGTATTATCAAGTATTATTAACGGATGAGAAGATTCAAGCGGAGTTGACGGCTTCTGTGCATGTAGGGGTACATCGCTATATCTATTCTGATGGCGGTCAGTTGAAATTATGGTTGGATTTAGATCATTCGGCAAATAAGGAGAGTTGGAACCGCCGGATAATTCAATCACAAATCCGTGTAGTTTCTCCTACAGTAGTAGAAGGATATCGTGTTATTACAGGATGGGCAAAACTGAGGAAAATATATTTCCATCTTGAATTTTCCCAACCAATCTTATCCAGTCAGTTACATGATGGCAATCGGAGGAATGAGAATACTCCTGTCATTAATGGTACAGAACTGTGTGGATTATTCTGTTTCGACAAGAAGTGGAATAATGAATTGATATGTAAAGTCGCTTTATCTTCAGTTTCCATTGAAAATGCCCGGTTGAATATGGCAGCTGAGGTTCCCGGATGGAACTTTGAACATATTGCTTTTGCTGCCGAAGCCAGCTAGGAGAAAGAATTGAAGAAAGTCATCATCCAAGGTACCGGTTTGCAGAAAAAGATTTTTTATACAGCTTTATATCACACTATGGTACAACCTAATACGATGAGCGATGTAAATGGTGAATATATGGCTGCCGATTATACGACACGTAAGGTAGCCGATAATGAAGTTCATTATTCCACTTTTTCTTTATGGGATACATTCAGAGCAGCTCATCCGCTTTATACTTTGCTGCATACCGACCGCATTCCTGATTTTATTAAAAGCATGATGAGGCAATATGACTATTATGGTTATTTGCCTGTATGGCAATTATGGGGGCAGGATAATTATTGTATGATTGGTAATCACTCCATTCCTGTCATTGTGGATGCTGTGCTGAAAGGTGTTGCAGGAGTGGATGCGGAAAAGGCTTATGAAGCGGTTCATAGCAGTTCCATCGTATCTCATCCGAACTCTCCTTTTGAAGTATGGGAGAAATATGGATACATGCCTGAGGATATTCAAACACAATCTGTTTCTATTACTTTAGAACAAGCTTTTGATGATTGGTGTGTTGCACTGTTGGCCCGGAAATTAGGGAAAGAGGAGGATTATGGGCGTTTTATGAAGCGTTCTGCTTTTTACAGGAATTTATTTAATGCAGAAACAAAATTCTTTCAACCGAAAAATAAGAAAGGAGAATGGATGGAGCCTTTCGATCCTTATAAGTATGGAGCCAATGGCGGCTACCCTTTCACTGAGGGGAATGCCTGGCAATACTTCTGGTATGTACCCCAGAATATACCTGACTTGATTTCACTGACAGGGGGAAACAAAGCTTTTACGGCAAAGTTGGATACCTTTTTCACAGTCAATCACCAAAGTGGTGAACTGAATGACAATGCTTCCGATTTTGTAGGGCAATATGCGCATGGCAATGAGCCGAGCCATCATGTGGCTTATCTGTATGCGTGTGCGGGAGAACCTTGGAAAACACAAAAATATGTGGCACATATCATGAATGAACTGTATAATGATTCCTCTTCAGGTTATGCCGGTAATGATGATTGCGGGGAAATGTCTGCCTGGTATGTGTTTGGCGCACTTGGCTTTTATCCGGTAAATCCGGTTAGCGGGAAGTATATTATCGGTACTCCTATGTTGGAGGAAGCGGTTATTCAGTTGCCTGATGGAAAGACTTTTACCATTAAGGCCCCACGCAAAGAGCACAATGAGATTTATATCCGCTCCATGAAACTGAATGGCAAGAAATATACAAAGAATTATATTACTCATCAGGATATTATGAATGGCGGAACGTTGGAGTTTGTAATGACTGCCTCACCGGGAAAATGATAACAAATGGTGAAGTATTGGAATTTGTGCCGGGAAAGATTTCTAAATGTTGAATAACTCCCTTTTATAGGTTACGATTGAAGCAAAAGAGTCTAAAAATGGCGAGTTTTTCTCTACCTAATGGGAGAGGTATATCTACTTTTGTTTCAGAAGAAACTATTAATCATGAAAAATATGAAACATTTTAAGACTTATTTAGCAGCAATGGCTTTGGCCCTTTCCGGATGCCAGAGTGCAACAGATTCCTGTGGAACTACAGAATTGTGGTATGCCCAACCGGCAAAAGTTTGGATGGAATCTTTACCTATCGGTAATGGGCGTTTGGGAGCTATGACTTATGGTGGAATAGAGGAAGAGAAACTGGCATTGAATGAATCGACAATGTGGTCCGGCCAGTACAATGAGAACCAGAACAAACCTTTCGGGCGAGAGAAAATGAACCAGCTCAGAAAGTTGTTCTTTGAGGGAAAACTATCGGAAGGAAACCGTATAGCCGGAGATAATCTTCATGGCAACCAGACTTCTTTCGGAACTCATCTTCCCATTGGAGATTTGAAGATGCAATTCATTTACCCCGAAGGTAAAGTAACCGGCTACCGCCGTTCGTTAAGCTTGGATGAGGCTATCAGCAGCGTTTCTTTCAACTCCGGCGGTGTGAACTATAAACGTGAGTATTTTGCTACAAACCCGGATAATGTTCTCGTACTCCGCTTGACCGCTGATAAGCAAAAGTCCATTACTATGAATATGGGATTGGATTTGATGCGTCAAGCCGATCTTTCTGTAGAAGATAACCAATTGGTATTTACCGGGAAAGTAGATTTTCCCTTGCATGGTCCGGGCGGAGTCTGTTTTGAAGGAAGAATAGCCGTTTTGGCTGATAATGGAGAGGTAAAGATGGAACAGTCTGGAGTAGGTATAAAAGAAGCTGATGCCGTGACTTTGATTGTTGATGTGCGTACCGATTATAAAAGTCCTGATTACAAGAAGCTTTGTGCTGATGGCGTGAAGAAGGCTATAGCTAAATCTTATGATGAATTGAAGCAGGCGCATATAAAGGATTATAACACGTTGTATAATCGTGTTTCTATTCATTTCGGGCAGGACGCTAACCGCGCGTTGCCTACGGATGTTCGTTGGAAACAAGTGAAGGAAGGCAAGACTGATACTGGTTTGGATGCCTTGTTCTTCCAGTATGGCCGTTACCTCACCATTGCCAGTTCTCGTGAAAACTCTCCATTGCCCATTGCCTTGCAGGGTTTCTTCAATGACAACAAGGCGTGCAACATGGGCTGGACCAATGACTATCATCTGGATATCAATACAGAACAGAATTATTGGGCAGCCAATGTCGGCAATCTTGCCGAATGTAATGCCCCCCTGTTTACCTATATTAAGGATTTGGCGCATCACGGTGCAAAGACTGCCGAAGTGGTCTATGGATGTAAAGGTTGGACTGCCCATACCACCGCTAATGTTTGGGGATATACTCCTGCATCCAGCACGATTATTTGGGGACTGTTTCCTATGGCAGGCTCATGGATTGCTTCTCATCTTTGGACACAATACGAATTTACACAGGACAAGCAATATCTGGCCGAAACTGCCTATCCGCTTTTGAAAGGTAATGCACAGTTCATTTTGGATTTCTTGGCAAAAGACCCGAAGAGTGGTTATCTGATGACAGGGCCGAGCATCTCACCCGAAAACTGGTTCCGTACAGTAGGCGGTGAAGAAATGGTTGCCTCCATGATGCCTGCCTGTGACCGTGAACTGGCCTACGAGATCTTGTCGAATTGTGTTCAGGCTTCAGAAATATTAGATACCGACCGCGAGTTTGCCGATAGCCTGCGTACCGCTATTGTCCAACTTCCTCCCATCCAGTTGCGTGCCAATGGCGCTATCCGCGAGTGGTTTGAAGATTTCGAAGAAGCACATCCCAACCATCGCCACACCTCTCATCTGCTGGCTTTGTATCCTTTCTCTCAGATTACTTTGGAGAAGACTCCTGAACTGGCGGAAGCTGCCCGCAAGACCATTGAAAATCGCTTGTCTGCCGAGAACTGGGAAGATACAGAGTGGAGTCGTGCTAATATGATTTGTATGTATGCCCGGTTGAAAGATGCGCAGGAAGCGTATAAGAGCGTCCAATTATTACAAGGTAAGCTTTCACGTGAAAATTTAATGACTGTATCTCCAGGTGGCATTGCTGGGGCGGAAGGTGATATTTATTCGTTTGATGGGAATCCTGCCGGTACAGCTGGTATGGCAGAAATGCTAATACAGAATCATGAGGGTTATGTAGAATTCTTACCTTGTTTGCCTATTGAATGGAAAGATGGTGGTTTTAAAGGTCTATGTTTAAAGGGAGGAGCTGAAGCGACTGCTGAGTGGACGAATGCTGTCATTAATAAAGCTTCTTTAAAAGCTACTGCTGATCAGGTTTTAAAAGTGAAAATTCCTCAAGGGAAAAAATATAGAGTGCTTTTAAATAGTAAGGAGGCAATTGCAAATCCTGATGCAAAAGGTTTGATAACGGTGGATATGAAACGTGGAGATTTGCTGGAATTGTTGTAAAAAATAGATTGCTTTGCATAGCTTGATTGAGGATTACATCTCAGTATATTGAGGTGTAGTCCTTGTTTTATGATAAAGTAACTTGCAAAATAAAAATAGTAATATTGTCCATGTCCCAAGTAATTTTTTCTATTTCTTAAACCCTTGAATCTTTGTTACTTTGCATTATAAAAAATAACTAATAGTTGATAACCATGAAAACACAATCTAATTTTTATCTATTCCTTATTGCTTTGATTTCCGCTATGGGAGGTTTCCTGTTTGGATATGACTGGGTCGTAATCGGAGGAGCCAAACCTTTCTATGAACAATATTTCGGTATAGCCGGTAATCCCGTCATGCAGGGTTGGGCTATGAGCAGTGCCTTGATTGGCTGTTTGTTTGGGGCGCTAAGTGCCGGCAAACTGAGTGACCGTCTGGGGCGCAAACCTATTTTGATTCTGGCGGCAGGATTATTTATTTGTACGGCTGTTGGTACGGGGGCTGTCCATTCCTTTACTTTATTTAATGTATTTCGTCTGATAGGAGGTTTTGCTATCGGTATCGCTTCCAGTTTGTCACCTATGTATATAGCAGAAATAGCTCCGGCGCATCTGCGCGGACGGTTTGTATCTATCAATCAATTGACGGTAGTGTTAGGTATCTTGACTTCTCAGATTGTTAATTGGCAGATAGCCGAGCCTGTGGCATTAGGAGCTACTCATGAAATGATCCGTGAATCATGGAACGGACAGATGGGATGGCGCTGGATGTTTTGGGCAATGACTGTCCCGGCCGCCTTGTTCTTTGTTTTTAGTTTTATATTACCGGAGAGTCCTCGTTGGTTAGCCTTTTCGGGAAAGCGGGAGGCTGCACTCAAGGTGTTTACCCGTATGGGAGGAAAGGAATATGCTGTTACTGAGTTGGCGGCCATAGAAGCGGCTTCAGCCTGTCAGACGCAAGAAGGAGGTTTTCGTCAATTATTGAATCCTGCTATGTATAAAGTGCTGACTATAGGTGTTGTCATGGCTATTTTGCAGCAATGGTGTGGTATTAATGTTATTTTCAACTATGCACAGGAAATATTTATGGCGGCAGGTTATGGCGTGTCTGATGTCTTGATGAATATTGTGGTGACCGGTATTACAAATGTCATATTTACTATTCTAGCCATGTTTGTGGTAGACCGTTGGGGACGTAAGGCGTTGACACTGATCGGATCATTTGGACTGGCAGTAATTTATGCCTTTATGGGAGCCGCTTATTATTTTCATATCACAGGAGTTGTGCTGTTGATTATTGTTGTGATGGCTATTGCCTGTTATGCCATGACTTTGGCTACAGTGATGTGGGTCATTATCTCTGAGATTTTCCCGAACCGTATTCGTGGAGTTGCCATGTCTGTTTGCACTTTCGCTTTGTGGGCGGCCTGCTTTATACTGACCTATACTTTCCCGATGTTGAATAGTGGTTTGGGAGCTGCCGGGACATTCTGGCTGTATGGGCTGATTTGCCTGAGTGGGGGAATATTTGTTGTATTCCGTTTGCCGGAGACCAAAGGAAAGAGTCTGGAGGAAATAGAAAAAGAATTAGTGAAATAACAATCATTTATTATGGAAAAAATAACTCAATATTTAATTCAAAGTACCGTTCATGGCAGTGAGGTGCGTGCATGGGAGGAAGATATTATGCTTCCTACTTATGAGATAGGAGAGGAAGAGAAGAATCCTATTTTTCTTGAAAAGAGAGTTTATCAGGGAAGTTGTGGAGCTGTTTATCCTTATCCGGTAGTCGAGAAGATTTCAGATAAGAAAGCAGACAAGAAATATCATGCGTTGTTTATCGAGAATGAATACATCAAGGTGATGGTGCTTCCCGAGTTGGGAGGACGTATACACATGGCTTATGATAAGGTGAAGAAACGTCACTTTGTTTATTACAACCAAGTTGTGAAACCGGCATTGGTGGGACTGACAGGACCTTGGATTTCTGGAGGAATCGAATTTAACTGGCCTCAGCATCACCGTCCTTCTACTTTTTTGCCTACTGATTTCTTGATAGAGGAAAATGCGGATGGCAGCAAGACAATATGGTGCAATGAAGTGGAGAGAATGTTTCGTACTAAAGGTATGCAGGGATTTACGCTTTATCCGGGCAAGGCTTATATAGAAATTAAAGTGAAGATTTATAATCGTACGTCTTTCCCTCAGACTTTCTTGTGGTGGGCCAACCCTGCAGTGGTGGTCAATGACCATTATCATTCGGTATTCCCGCCTGATGTGAATGCGGTGTTCGATCACGGCAAGCGCGATGTCTCTTCTTTCCCTATTGCTACAGGAGTTTATTATAAACAAGATTATTCTGCTGGTGTGGATATCTCTAAATATAAGAATATTCCGGTTCCTACATCATATATGGCTATCAAGTCTAAATATGATTTTGTGGGTGGCTATGAAGAAGATGTTCGTGGGGGACTTCTGCACGTGGCCGATCATCATGTTTCTCCGGGAAAGAAACAATGGACATGGGGAAATGGTGATTTCGGTAAGGCTTGGGATCGTAATCTGACTGATGAGGACGGACCTTATATTGAGCTGATGACCGGTATGTATACGGATAACCAACCGGACTTTACTTGGTTACAGCCCTATGAGGAAAAATCATGGGTACAGTATTTTATGCCTTATAGTGAAGTGGGTTATGTAAAGAATGCAACCAAAGATGCTTTGTTGAATTTGGAAATAAAGGAAGGTAAAGCCCGTTTGGTGCTTTATACTACGGGAGCGAATAGTGGAGTACGTATTATAGTAAAAGCTATTAAAGGCACTGTATTATTGGATAAGACTACACAAATTTCGCCATCAGAACCGTTTATTACGACTTTTGCGGCAGAAGGACTAAAAGAAGAGGAGGTATGTGCAGAGGTTCGTGATAAGGAAGGACAAATTTTGCTTTCTTATCAGGCGGATAAACCGGAAATCAGGCCGGTTCCTGATCCTGCTAAGGCTGCTAAAGATCCTCAGAATATTGCTTCTGTTGAACAACTGTTTTTGACCGGACTACACTTGGAACAATATCGCCATGCTACTTATAATCCGATGGATTATTATATGGAAGCATTAAGGCGTGAACCGGGAGATGTACGTTGTAACAATGCGGTGGGGTTATTGTTGATGCGTAAAGGACAATTTGCAATGGCAGAAAGCTATTTCCGGAAAGCGGTGGAAACCTTGACTGAACGTAATCCGAATCCTTATGACGGTGAACCTTATTATAATTTGGGCTGGAGTTGTATGATGCAACAGAAGTGGGATGAGGCTTATGATGCTTTCTTTAAGTCGGCATGGAATGCTGCTTGGCAGGATGCGGCTTATTATGCACTAGCACAACTTGACACTCGTAAAGGAAAGTATGAAAGTGCTTTGGACAAGATAGACCGTTCATTGATTCGTAATTGGCATAATCACAAAGCGCGTCAGTTGAAAACTTCCATTCTACGCAAATTGGGTCGTAAAGAGGAAGCTTTGGCGCTCGTAGCTGAATCATTGCAGATAGATCGTTTTAATATGGGATGCCGTTTTGAACATTATTTGTTGACCCGGGATGTGAAAGTGTTGGAGGAAATGAAAGAGTTGATGCGTGGTTGGGCGCACGGATATATAGAATACGCATTGGATTTTGCTGCTGCCGGATTGTATGAGGAAGCTTTATCTTTACTGGAATGCCATGTAACCGGAACTACAGAAATATATCCTGTCGTTTATTATGCAATGGGATATTTCCATACCTGTAAGGGAGATGAGAGTAAAGCATTGGAATATTATCAGCGGGCAGAAAAAGAGAATCATTCATATTGTTTCCCGAATCGTATAGAAGAAGTATTGATTCTTCAAGATGCCTTACGTCTGAATATTCATGGGGCAAAAGCGGCATATAGTTTAGGTAATTTCTGGTATGCTAACCGTCAGTATGACAATGCCATTGCCTGTTGGGAACATTCTGCGGCCATAAATCCGGCATATCCCACCGTATGGCGTAATTTGTCGTTGGCTTATTATAATAAACGCGATGACAAGCAGAAAGCCTTGGAAACTTTGGAAAAAGCTTATGCATTGGATGAGCACGATTCTCGTATCTTAATGGAGTTGGATCAACTTTATAAACGTTTAGGGCGGCCGCATAGTGAACGTTTGGCTTTTTTGGAAGCACATCTGCCCGAAGTAGAGCAGCGTGATGATCTTTCCATTGAACGTATCACTTTGTATAATCAATCAGGCCGCTATGCTGAAGCAAAAGAATTGATTGCCGCGCGTAATTTCCATCCATGGGAAGGAGGAGAAGGAAAAATCACCGGACAATATGTATTGTGTCGTGTAGAATTAGCAAAGATTGCTTTAAGTGAAAAACGCTATGCCGATGCTTTAGTTCTTTTGGATGAAACGGATGCTTATCCATTTAATTTGGGTGAGGGAAAATTGGCAAATGCTGAAGAGAATGATATCTGGTATTATAAAGGTGAGGCGTTTCGTGGCTTGGGAAATGAGCAACAAGCTATAGATTGCTTTACCAAAGCGACCATTGGTTCTTCAGAACCACAACAGGCTTTCTTCTACAATGACCAACAACCCGATAAGATTTTCTATCAAGGTCTGGCATGGCGTGCGTTGGGTAGAGAGGATAAGGCACGCAGCTGCTTTAACAAATTGATAAAGCATGGTGAGAAGCATTTGTTTGACCACTGTCGGATTGATTATTTTGCTGTTTCTCTGCCTGATCTGGCTATTTGGGAAGATGACTTGGATAAACGTAACTGCATTCATTGTAATTATGTGATGGGGTTGGGGTATTTAGGATTGCGTGAAATGGGAAAAGCCATTGATTTTTTGGATAAGGTGCGAGAATTGGACATTAACCATCAAGGTGGACAAATCCATCGTAATTTGTGTGCTGTATGAGAAAAAAGAATTTTTTCCTTTTGTTGGTAACATTGTGTCTGTGCATTTTTGCACAGGCACAAATGCTGTCTGTTTATGAATTCCCCAAACGGGCAATTGGTACTTACTGTAGAGAATGGAAGGGTCTTACAATATTCTTTAAGTTTGGAAGGTAGGTCTGTCATTCATCCCTCTGCTATTTGTATGACGATGCAAAATGGTAATATATGGGGAAAGAATGGTGAAGTGGTAGGGACTTCTACAAGTAGTACTTCTGAGAAGGTTTATCCGGTAGCTGGTAATTATCGTGAATTAACAGACCATTATAATGAACTTTCCTTGAAATTCAAGGATGGTTATTCAGTTATATTCCGGATGTATAATGAAGGAATGGCATATCGTTTTTGTGCAGGATTCTTTGATTGTAGTTGATGAAGAAGCTTCTTTTAATCTGGCTGATGATCCGGCAGTTATTTTACCTGAAACAACTAATTTTACAGCTTGGGAGTTGAGCAATGTGCTTTACGAGGGCATTTCTAAAATAGAAGAACATAAATATGGTATTACACCAACTTTATTTACAAACAAGGTGCAAAATGTGCGTGTTGTGGTGGCTGAATCGGATTTAAATAACTATCCGGGTATGTATCTGGTGAAAGTTTGCAAGGGAAAGTTGGTAAAGTCTTAAATCAT
>ENA-UERQ01001562-UERQ01001562.1-human-gut-metagenome-genome-assembly--contig:-NODE-1562-length-10543-cov-2.828110_pt1 | contig 10543 bp, 10 predicted proteins | sample MGYA00242986_ERZ507987 | MGnify/ENA primary metagenome ERZ507987 (study PRJEB26167, sample SAMN06115429) | human gut metagenome | host: Homo sapiens | place: China:Chongqing | collected 2015-04-15...
ATGTCAAGGTGGTGCTCTAACCAACTGAGCTATGAACGCAACGTTGTAGGTGACAACGGGGACGAATATTAGCGGCACAGACCGAATGAGGCAAGAGGGAAATAGCATTTTTCTTCCTGAACTCACGCGATTGCAGAGTAATTAAGCAAGTTGATTATATTTTGTTGATTTTGCAGCGTGTTTTTTATTCAGGCTGTGCGCTGGGGGCATAATGGGGACGGTTTGAATGACAGGTGCGCTCAGACTTTAAGCGCAGCAAGGATCGCGGTTTCTATTTTCTCAGGGGTAGTGAACGGCGCAAAACGCTTGAGCGGTTTGCCGTCACGCCCGATCAGGAACTTAGTGAAATTCCACTTGATACGCCCACCCAGCACGCCGGGTAATTCGTTTTTCAGGTAACGAAACACCGGATGCGTAGCCGCACCGTTGACTTCCACTTTCTCAAATATCGGGAAGCTCACACCGTAGTTGATGTGACAGGTTTGCGAGATTTCGTCGGCCCCGCCGGGCTCCTGATTACCGAACTGGTTGCAGGGGAAACCAAGCACCACCAGACCCTGCGCGGCGTACTTCTTGTAAAGCGCTTCGAGGCCTGCATATTGCGGCGTGAAGCCACAATGGCTGGCAGTATTGACCACCAGAACCAGTTTGCCAGCATAGTCGGCCATAGAGACGGGCTCACCATGCAGACGGGTGGCTGTAAGTTGATAAAAGGTGATCATGCCGGAATCCTCAAATAAGATCGCATTACTCATTTTATTATGGTCGCAACTGTCTGATTAATAAACTGACCGTTAAAGTGATGCCGATTTATTATTTTGTCGGGTTATCGCTAATTTTTTTAAACGCGTCACCCCAGCAGCATCGTTAGGTGACGACTAAAAATGGGGGACGTGACGTTGTGGGCGATTGTCACTGCGACAAACACGTGACAGATATAAAAAAATCCACGCCTGGCGTGGATTTAGAGAGAGTGTGAGAGCAGGGGATTAACGTTCGTGCCTTGCCATTAGCAGTGCCAGGTCGACGAGGCGATTAGAGAATCCCCATTCGTTGTCGTACCACGCCAGAATTTTGACCATATTGCCGCCAATCACCAGCGTTGACAGGCCGTCGATGATGGATGAGCGCGGGTCACCCTGATAGTCGCTTGAGACAAGCGGTTCATCGCTGTAACCGAGGATCCCTTTCAGTGGCCCTGTCGCGGCGGCGTCACGAAACGCATTATTGACCTCCTCTGCTGTAACATCCCGCTCAAGCGTTACGGTCAGATCGACAATGGACACCACCGGAACCGGTACGCGCAGCGAGTAACCGGTTAAGCGACCATCCAGCTCCGGGATGACTTTGCCAAGCGCCTTCGCGGCACCGCTGGAGTAGGGCACAATCGACAATGCAGCGGCGCGGGCACCACGAAGATCTTTTTCCGGCTGGTCGTGCAGCGCCTGGCTGTTGGTATAGGCGTGGGTGGTATTCATCAAACCATGCCTAATGCCGAAATGTTGGTGCAAAACCTGTGCGGCAGGTGCCAGACCGTTAGTGGTGCAGCTACCGTTGCTGACGACAAAGTGTTTATCCGCGGAGTAGAGGTGATCGTTAACGCCCATCACGATGGTTAAATCATCGTTCTTACCGGGGGCGGAGATAATCACTCGTTTTGCGCCACCGCTGTGGATATGCACCGCCGCCTTGTCACGTTCAGTGAAGAAGCCGGTTGCTTCAATGACAATATCGACTTCACGCTGACGCCATGGGATGTTGGCTGGGTCGCGTTCGCTGAACACGGTGATGGATTTACCGTTAACCACCAACTGCCCCTCACCGGCGGTGACGTCGGCGTCGAGTTTACCGAGCAGCGAGTCGTATTTCAGCAGATGCGCCAGCGTTTTACTGTCTGTCAGATCGTTGATTGCCACGATCTGAATCTCCGGGTTACCCAGTGCAGCACGCAGTACGTTACGTCCGATACGGCCAAAACCGTTAATACCGACCTTTACCATGATGAACTCCTTATCTGTTGTCTCTGGAGTAAATTTAGGCCGGTCACGTGTTGGCGTAAATGACAAAAAAGGATCACTTTACGCCATTTTACGACAATGAAAGCGTTGGCGATATTCACCAGGCGTCAGGTGAAGCTGTTTTTCAAACAGCCGTCGCAGGTTAATGCTGCTGCCAAATCCTGTTTGTTCGGCGATACGCTCCAGCGTCTCGTTGGTCTGCTCCAGACGCTGTCGTGCAGCGGCCAGACGGGCTTCGGCCACATAGCGTGCCGGTGATACGCCCGTTTCCCGGGTAAACACGCGGGTGAAATTACGCGGACTCATGGCGACTTTTTCCGCCAGTTTATCCACACTGAGATCGGCGGTGAGGTTCTCAAGCAGCCAGGTGAGCAGATCGTTAATCGGGCCCAGGGTGCTGGTCTGCTGAAGGTTGTAGCGGCTAAACTGGAGTTGTCCCCCGGGACGGCGCAGGTACATGACGAAATCCTGAGCGACGTCGCGCGCCAGACTGAAGCCGTAATCCTCTTCAACTAACGCTAACGTCAGGTCAAAGCCGGAACTGACGCCACCTGATGTCCAGATGTGTTCGTCCTGGATATAGAGCGGACCGCTTTCGACGCGCACCTTAGGGAATTCTGCCTGCATAGTTTCCAGTAGCTTCCAGTGGGTGGTGGCTCGTCTGCCGTCCAGCAGCCCGGTTTCTGCCAGCAGCATCGCGCCGCCGCAAATGGATGCAATGCGGCGGGCGTGGGGAGCGGCAAGGCGTAGCCAGTCAACAACTGCAATCCCTTCCTGCGGGTTTTGACCTCTGCCAGTGATGATGATGGTATCGAGAGGTTCGCGAGGATCTATCTCATGTAGGCGATGATCTGCCAGTAGATTTAGGCCGGACTGACCATGGATCACCTGATGCGGTTGCGTTGTCGCTAACTGAACCTGGTAACACGTCTCCGTAGCGCCTTTGGGATGCAGGCGGTTGGCCTGCATCAGAATGTCGGCAATACCGGCGGACTCAAACAGCATACCGCCATCGGGAACAATAATGAGTATCTTCTTCATGTCCTGAAAAGTAATCTTTTTACACAATAAGTCAATATTACATACTCAATTGGAAAAAGCCTTACCCGTGGCGTAGCGACATTACCACCACGGGCCGATGGTTTGATGTTGACTCAACGGCGTTGCCTGAGCATCTCCCTTGATTAAGAATAGCGTTGCATTGACCCATTAAACTCACCACGAGGGGCTGACGCTCTGCTACACCAAAAATGGTATTGTTCTACAAGTCACTCTCCTGACGAGGTCTTATGAAAATCAGAAGGTTTAGTAATGGAGATGAAATTTCGTTATTCAGCGTCTTTTTATCTTCTGTACATACCCTCGCATCACATTACTACACACAGGAACAAATAGATGCGTGGGCCCCAACGGATATCGACCCGGAACAATGGGCCAATCATATGAAGGAATTACGCCCCTTTGTTGTTGAAGTGGATGGTGAAATAGCTGGATATGCAGATGTTCAGCCAAATGGGTACATTGACCATTTCTTTGTCTCGGGAACCTACCCGAGACAGGGAGTAGGGACACTACTGATGAATCGCATTCATGAAGAAGCCAGACAACGTGGAATTGGCGAACTGACTTCAAATGTCAGTAAGGCTGCGGAGGCGTTCTTTCTACGACACGGTTTTCATGTTGTGGAACGTGGGTTTCCTGCCTGTCGCGGAGTGACATTACAAAATGCACTGATGCGAAAATATTTGGTGAAAAAATAGAAGATAACTGGGCTAAAGGTCCGCGATCAGCGAGGGCGGACACTCGGCTCTCTGCCGTATGCCATGACAGAGAGCACGCCAGAAATGAATGGATAGTTCTAGTTTGCTTTGCTGTTTTGACGGGATGTGACAATCGTCATTGCTGCCGCCGCCAGAAGTAAGAAACCACTCAAGCCAAAAGTACTGCGCCATCCCAGAGTGTCGAATACCAACCCACCTGCCGTTGAACCCAGGGCAATTGATAGCTGGATCACCGCAACCATTAAGCCACCACCCGCCTCTGCATCTTCGGGTAGTGCCCGCGCTATCCATGTCCACCATCCCGTTGGCGCAGCCGTTGCTAGTAGTCCCCACAGGCTGAGCAATACGGCAACAGCCCAGATGCTGTGTCCAACCAGTAGTAACGCCCCGGCAGTTGCTGCCATAAGCAGGGGGATCATGATTAAAGTCTGATAAAAACTTGTGTTCAGGAATATTGATACGGCCAGTGTGCCGACAAAACCCGCCACGCCTATTGCGAGCAAAATCAGAGAGAGACCAGAAGGGCCTGCGCGGGTTACGGTCTCAAGAAAGGGGCGCACGTAGGTAAATAAGGCAAATTGCCCCATGAAGAAGAATCCGCAGGCCAGAAGTCCCGCAGGGACAATGGTGATGCGGAACAGACGATGCATAGATCTCTGGGATTTTTGTTTTTTATCGCTTTCCATCGATGGCAGGCTGACCCACTGCCAGATGAACGCGGCTATAGCCAGGGGAACGAGGCATAAAAATGCCCCTCGCCAGCCCACGGTCGTCCCCAGATAGCTGCCAAGCGGTGCCGCTACAACGGTAGCCAGCGCGTTCCCACCGTTAAAAATCGCCAGCGCGCGGGGAACCTGATGCTGCGGAACGAGCCGAATGGCGGTTGCAGCAGACATGGACCAGAATCCACCAATGACCACCCCAAGCAGGGCTCTCCCCAGGATATAAACCGGGTAGCTGGGTGCCAGGGCGACGACTATCCCCGATATGGCCATTAAAACCGTCAGCCCCTGCAGGAGATGTTTTCGGTTCAGATCTCCGGCAATATGGGAGATAGTCAGGCTGGTAATGACCGCCAGCGCGCCAGAGATTGCAATTCCCTGGCCAGCTAGGCCTTCGGTAATGTGTAAATCACTGGCAATAAGCGTAAGCAGGCTGACCGGCATAAACTCGGAAGCGATCACCACAAACACGCACAGCGTCATGGCAAACACGCCCCCCCAATGCGCATGCTTTTTTTCGTAATGCGGTTTTAGTCTTACTGTGGACATTATCAGATCTCTTAATATCGAATCGGCCAGGTTCAGGCGCAGTCCGGACAGACGTCATTCAGGAAATCACGTCAAAACATGGATGAAAATGATCTGCAGGCGATTTACAGCCGCCTGCAAATATCAGGCGGCTTGGGGCGGTTATCTTAGGTTGGTATTGAAAAACTGCTCAAATTTAGCAAACGGAATCTTACCCGCAACGTTGTCGTACAGATCAACATGATTTGCCCCCGGGACAATCACCAGCTCTTTCTTATTGCTGCCGATCGCCCTAAAGGCATCTTCAGCAAAATAGCGTGAATGGGCTTTTTCGCCGGTCACGATAAGCGTGGGGATAGTGACTTCATTGGCGTAGCTCAGCAGCGGCATATTCATAAATGACAGCGGCATCGTCGCATTCCAGGCCCCAGTTGAGTTGACCGAACGCGCATGGAAACCACGCGGCATGCGATAATAATCAAAGAATTCTTTCAGAACCGGATTGGGATTTGCGGGTAACGTTTCTGGCAGAATACGTTTCGACGTACTGACGTTCCCCTTTTCATCAACATAAATGTCATGCCCGCCGGGCGCGAAAGCTCCGTTCTTCGCATCTTCCCAGCGCTGTGCGTTCAGATACTGTAATACGGCGCGACGATCCGCAGTGGTATAACGGTCTTTACCATCACCTACGCCATGCCCCATCGCACGGCTTATGTCATACATCACGCTGGTCGCCACCGCTTTCACGCGGGTATCCATCGCGGCGTCGTTTAAGGCCATCCCGCCCCATCCGCAGATACCCAGTAATCCGATACGATTTCGATCAACCTCATTTTGCAGGCCAAGGAAATCAACAGCCGCGCTGAAATCCTCGGTGTTGATATCCGGAGAGGCAACGTTACGTGGATAGCCACCGCTTTCCCCCGTATATGAAGGGTCAAAAGCCAAGGTAACAAATCCCTGCTCAGCCAACGTCTGCGCATACAGACCGCTGGACTGCTCTTTCACCGCGCCGAAAGGCCCGCTGATGGCAATGGCAGCCAGTTTGCGCTCGCCGCGATCCTTTGGAATGTAGAGATCACCGACCAGGGTGATCCCGAAGCGGTTCTGAAAGGTCACTTTACGGTGATTAACTTTCGTACTTTTAGCGAAGGTTTTATCCCATGTCTCGACCATTGAAACTGGCGCGTTCGGATTGGTTGTATTGGCATAACTCATCGTTGTAACTCCACTTAATGATGCGCAGAGCAGCATGGCTGGTATCGCGGCTGTCAGTTTTTTGGTGAAGGCAGTCATCAAAATCCCCTCATATAACGTGATAGATACAGGTTTCATACGGACAACACTGCTGTGCTTTGTTGCAATGTGAGCATTATAGTGAGCAGTAATAGTGCTTATTAGAGGGGTAAAATTGCTAGAATTAATACCATATTGTTCTAAATGGTGATGCGATAGCGAGGGAAACGTGATGGCGAAACGGGAAAACTATAATGATTTATACCTGTTCATGCAGGTGGTGCGGGAAGGGAGTTTTACCGCTGCGGCGCAACGACTCGGCCTGGCACAATCAGGTATAAGCCGTTCCGTACGCGAACTTGAAGAAAGACTGGGCGTTCAGCTTCTGGCTCGCACTACGCGTAGGCTATCGCTCACCCATGCCGGCGAACAACTCTACCGGACTATTGAGTCAGGATTCGACGCTTTAGATATGGGGCTTGCCACGCTGGCCCATTATCGCCAGTCCCCGTCAGGTACGGTACGGATTAATGCCAGTCAGCACGCTATTGATAAACTGCTCCTGCCAAAGCTTGCGGTGTTTAAGCAACGCTATCCTGACATCCGGCTGGAACTCATCAGCGAAAGTCGGTTTGTCGATATTATTTCGGAAAGATTCGATGCCGGTGTACGTCTCGGACCGGAAGTTGGCGGTGGCATGATAGCGGTCCGTATTTCCCCCGACATGGAGATGGCCATTGTTGGTACGCCAGAACACTTTCGCCGCTATGGCTTTCCACAAGTCCCGGCAGATTTGGCGGTTCATCCCTGCATCGCTTATCAATTTGGCGATGGAAGCCTCTATACATGGGAGCTTCAACAGGATGGTAAAAAAATAACTCATCAGCCGCAGGGACAATGGGCTTTTGCTGACAGTTATATGGAAGCCAAAGCAGCCAGACTGGGGCTGGGGCTGGCTTATGTTCCGGAAGAACTGGTGTCCGATTATTTAGAAGAGGGTTCGCTCATCAGAGTTTTACAACGCTACAGTCAACGCCTGGAAGGCTCATTTCTCTCTTATCCGCACCGCAATGTGTCTCCCTCTCTGCGAGCAGTTATCGATACACTGAGAATTTATGAATGAAGGCCAGGCTGCACACGTGTCAGGGTAACTGATCTGAGCGAGGAGCGGGCCTTATATACACATCCCCATTAACTTGAGTATGCTCCTCTGTGAATTTGTTTCGAAAATGATGTCGCTGATGTGCTTCATTCCCTGCTTTTTATAGAATTTTTGAGCACGTTCATTTTGTTCAAGAACCTCCAGCCATAAATATTTTTTCCCCTGACTTCGGGCAAGATCTATGACTTTATTAAACATTAGTTGACCGTAATGCTGATTTGTTTTGCTTGGGGCAAGGTAGAGTTTATTAAGTAAAACACCGCTGATGTCTGTATTCGGGACAGTTGCTTGCCATGTCAGCTTCACAAAACCAATCGGCTGCTCGATTTCAACTATATACCAGTTAATGTTTTTATCATTAATACTCTGCTCAATAACAGGAAGTGAATATTCACCCTCCAAATAATGATCAAATTCTGATTCTGACTTCCACATATGCTTAAAGTGCGCAGTATAGAAGCGGTAGCCAAGCTCATTTAGTAATCCCGAATCGGCTAATGTTGCTTGTCGTATGATTAAAGACATGGGATAGGCCCTTACTTTATGAGAGAAAAGTGATATTAAATTTGTAATATATACGGCCTGTTAAGTCTACATGTCCGTTGTGACTGTCTTACCCTCAAACTTTGAATACGCAATCTAAGGTCTGAAGTTGGTGGAGCTCGACCATTAAGTTATTTTTTATCGATGTTAGCTTCTGGCTCGAAGCAGACAGGCCAACTGATTGCCTGGTCTGCTTTGAGCGAAAATGAAAAGACATCTTCCGAACTTGCGGCTGTTCATTCAGGATTTTACAAACAAGCTCATTATTCCCACTGCCAGGGCGCTATAGAAAAGCAACTGATACAGATTCGTCGGCACGTCTGTCCATTTTCTAACGATGCCCAGCGCGACCACGACCAACGCAGCCGGGTAAATGGCGCACAGCACGGGAACCGCCATTGCGGTGAGGGAATTCAGTCCCAGCACGGCAAGTGCTGCTGACACCATCAGGGAGAGCGTCACCAGCAGCCCATAAGACGCACCGGCCGTCTGGTTGAAATAGCGCGCCGTTCCGGTCGTCAGACCAATGGCCGTGACCAGACAGGCGAGGGTAATGATCGCCGCCAACAACACCCGGCCATAAACGCCAAAAACAGTCTCGACATAGGCGCTCATCACCTGCATACCATTCGTTGCGCCCCGCACCGGGCTGTGGGACCCCATCGACAGATAGCAGATATAAATCACGGCCAGACCTGCAGCGGCAATAAAGGCTGCGGCGGTGGAATGGGTGAAGATGCCCCGCGGATGGTGGATCCCGCGCTGCTTAAGCGTGTGGGTGATAATGGCGCCAAAGCACAGCGCACTGATCACATCCAGGGTCTGATAACCGTTGACAAACCCTGTATCGAACGCGCGAGTTTGATACGCGGTTGTGGCGGTCGTGAGGTCACCAATCGGATGTAACCAGGCACATATGCCGATAAAAATCAGGGCACTAATTTTAATGGGCGAAAGGAAGAAACCGACGATTTCCAGCAGTTTTCCGGGTTTAGCCAGCGTCGCGCCAGCAAGGCCAAAGAACGCGGCGGAAAATATAATCTTCTGCATCAGGGAACTAGCTGCGCCATCGGTGATGACCTCGTAGCTAATCGTCGCGGTGCGTGGCGTACCAAATAAAACCCCCAGCGTTAAAAAGCAAATGCCAATAAAAATCAGGCTCGGCCATTTGCCTAAGGGTTTCGTTAATTCCGCGATATCTCCGCCATTAATGGCAAGGGAAATAATCGCCAGCGCCGGGAACAGAACCGCTGTGATGATAAAGCCAAAGCCTGCATTAAAGGCGTTTGCGCCCGCCTGCATGCCGACCAGCGGCGGGAATATAATATTGCCTGCACCCAAAAAAAGCGCAAGTGTCATCCCGCCAAGAGCCATTGTCTCTGGCAATGAAAGTCTGGTGTTTGCTGTCATTATTAACTCTTATTTTATATAAACATCATGCTTTGGAAGGCGTGGTCATTATATGCCTGGTTACCGTTCCGGTCATACATCGTCATTACAACTGGAATATTCCTTCGATGGTCATACGAGCGAAGCCATGCAATTCCACGCGCCCGTCATCCCGAACTACACAGCGCAACGCCCCTTTACGCTTCCCGCCTTGTTGAGCGGTCAGGACATTTTTACCCGTACGCGCTGCCCAGAACGGGGCGAGGAAAGTGTGTGCCGACCCGGTGACGGGATCTTCGTTCACGCCGACCTGCGGGCCGAACCAACGGGACACAAAATCAAACTGGTTATCAGCGGCGGTCACGATCACGCCGCGGGTGTCGAATACCGCCAGCTTGTTGAAGTCAGGATTAAGCCCATCGATGATGGTTTTGTCATCGACCAGTACAATCAGATCGTCCGATTTCCACACCCCGATAACACCGTCGGTAATGCCGAGGGCTGCCAGCAGCCCATCAGGAGTATCAATCTTCATGGCCGATTTAGCCGGGAAGTCCATGCAGAGTTCGTCCCCGTTCTTACTCACCGTCAACAGGCCGCTGCGGGTGTGGAAGCTGATAGTTTCTTGTTGGTAGCCAAGCTTGTTGAACAGCACCCAGGATGCAGCGAGAGTGGCATGACCGCACAAATCCACTTCAACCGCAGGCGTACACCAGCGCAGTTGATAACCCTCCTCGAACGGCACAAAAAACGCGGTTTCAGAAAGATTATTCTCCGTGGCGATGGCTTGCAGAACAGCGTCAGGCAGCCACGCAGTTAACGGACAAACGCCCGCCGGGTTGCCGCCAAAAGGTTGAGAGGTGAAAGCATCAACCTGATAAAAAGGAATTACTGTGGTGTCAGACTTTGTCATTTAATTTATCCAGATAGTTGTAAACGGTGTATCGGGTGACGCCCAGCGCTTTAGCGACATGATTAACGCTGCCTTTAATCTTGAAAAAGCCCTGAGCATGTATTTCAGAAATAACCCGTTTTCTGAAATCAATTTTATTTTCTGAACCCGTGGGTCTGAATTTCGAAATAACGTCATCCAGAGATTTATCCTGAATATCACCTAGCGGTTTTTCCGGCGTTTCAGCCGCGGCGGCCGGATGGAGTAAA
>ENA-UERQ01001566-UERQ01001566.1-human-gut-metagenome-genome-assembly--contig:-NODE-1566-length-10533-cov-4.358359_pt1 | contig 10533 bp, 5 predicted proteins | sample MGYA00242986_ERZ507987 | MGnify/ENA primary metagenome ERZ507987 (study PRJEB26167, sample SAMN06115429) | human gut metagenome | host: Homo sapiens | place: China:Chongqing | collected 2015-04-15...
GGTGTGACCATGACAGCTCCAACGCATACAGTTGAGACAGAAGATGTGGCAAAAAGTACAATAGCGTTATGATACCCGGCAAAGTAGAGAACGAGGCTGGATATTGTCATGAGCCCGGCAAAGAGAAACATGCAATTCTTTTTCCCAATATGCTGAGAGAGAAAGGTGAAGATCAATGCGCCTACAACCATACCAACCAGATTAATTAAGTTCAGCACAGTCATATAACCCAGGCTGCCCCAGTTATATACACAATAATAATAATTGAGATAGCCTTTCAGCATCATACCTAGCAGGCAAAAGATATTTGAGATTTGGATCAGGAGCAAGGGCTTGTTTTGAAAAATATTTTTTAGTGCCAGTTTGAGCTCAAACTTCTCACTGTCGTCTGGTACCACATGCTCCCGTACCAACTTGAAGGAAATCAGGTACATGGTCACACCCCAGACGGCAACAGCAAGTGCAAGGAAAAAGTAAACATACCAGTTAAATTCGCCAAAGAAGGCCAGTGCCATTGGCATCACTAATCCAATAATTCCAGTAATGGTATTGGACGCGGTGGTAGTGAAGCCAACGATTTCCGAGCGCTCTTTCGTATTGCTGGTCATGGCCGCAGGCAAGCTCCAGAATGGTATATCCACGGAGGTAAACACAATACTGCCTGTGATGATATACATAATACCTGCAAAAATGCACAGTCCGATGGTGCCGATATCGGGCTTAAAGAAAGAGAGTGCTAAACAGATCCCCATAAGAGGACCTGAGCGGAGAAGCCACGGGCGAAACCGGCCCCACTTACTCCTAGTACGGTCTGCAATGATACCCATAGAGATATCGGTAAAGGCGTCAAAGAATCGAGCCCCACCAAAAAGGAACGCTAGGAAGCCGGCGGGCAGCTTTAGAATATCCGTTAAAAACGGAGTAGTCCAGGTAGACCACAAGGTATACATAGAATCATGCCCGAGTACACCAATTGCGTGGCCGAGCTTTTCCTTCTTGGTACATTGCCTTGGTTCTTCCTCTAATTTAGCTTCCTTAACGACTTCGGTAGACACAAAATTTCCCTCCTTGTTTCTTCCTCAACGAGTTGCGGGGCAAGCGCGAATAACCTTGGCATGGGTCCCTGTGGCTCTTGCATTTATTTAATGATACTCCGGCAACCAGTCGCCGTGGGCCTGTATGAGGTCGTCCACAAGGCTGCGGATCTCATCGATGGTCAGTTCGCTCCCGGCATGGGGGTCCAGCATGGCGGCCTGATAGATGTACTCCTTCTTCCTGGTGAGAGCGGCATCTACGGTGAGCTGGTGCACCTCGATCTGCCGCCGATTCAGCGCGGCGAGCTGATTGGGAAGCGGCCCCATGTGGCAGGGGGAGAGATGACCCTCGTTTACCATACAGGAGACTTCCACACAGGCATCGAAGGGCAGGTTGTCAATAAGCCCAGTATTGAGAACGTTACCAGCAAATCCAAAGGTTCTGCCGGTCTCCAGTGCCTCGATGATGCCGGCGGCGTACTCGCTGCTCCTCGTGTGGGTCAGGTTCTCATTGTGGACCAGATGCTCGGCCTGCTGCTTCCACCGCGCAATCTGATCGCGGCAACGGCGGGGGTACTCATCCAGAGGGATGTGAAAGCGGTCGATAAGCTCAGGATGGTCCTTTTTGATGAACCAGGGGTAATATTCGCTGCTGTGCTCGCTGGATTCTGTGACGAAGTAGCCGAACTGCTTCATGATTTCGAAGCGAACCATATCATGATGATTATCAGGAGCAAACTGCTCGGCCACTGACGGAATTCTGTCCGCATACTCAGGATGTAACTCACGCAATGCAAGCGTGGGGGCGTAAATTGGTCCCTCCTGGGCACGCTTGCGGATGATGGGATAGAGATCCTCGCCGTTGCGGCTAATCTCTAATAGCCAGGCCATGTGGTTGATGCCCGAAATCTTGTAAGAAACGCCGTCCCAGGGCATGCCAAGCTCGGCGAGGAGTTCAGGTACACAGGCCTGGTGGGAGTGGCACAGACCAACTGTATTGACAGAACTGGCTCGGAACATCGCCAAGCATAGCATGGACATGGGGTTTGTATAATTGATGAAGAGTGCATCAGGACAGACCTTCTCCATGTCTTTCGCAAAGTCCAACATTACAGGGATGGTGCGCAGTGCCCGGAACATTCCACCGATGCCGTGCGTATCTCCGATCGTCTGGCGCAGTCCATATTTTTTGGGAATTTCAAAGTCTGTAATCGTACAGGGGTCATATCCTCCCACTTGAATGCAGTTAATGACGTATTTTGCTCCACGTAAAGCATCCAGCCGGTCTGCATATTTGACGACCTTAGCCTTTCCGTCGTTAGAGTTCCGGTTAATATTAGAAAGCATCATATAGGACTCTTCCAACCGCTGATGGTCAATGTCATAGAGCGCATACTCAAACTCGCGCATAGCATCCGTCGTAATGCAGTCGCCTAAAACATTTTTTGCAAAGACGGTACTGCCTGCGCCAAGAAATGTAATTTTATCCAAATGAGTAACCTCCTATTTTATTTGGAATGAAACATTATGCCTTAGTGGTATAAGTCAAATAATCCAAATCAATAACCGGAGTATCGCACACAATGCGGATCGTGTGCGAACCGGCTGGTAGATCAGTCTTTTGAAACAAAAGCTTTCCCACAGCCGCAGCTCCGTTAACATTTACCTGCTGCACAAACTCATTATCGATATAAACGCTGGCAACACCGAAGTTGGAATCATTTTGTCCATACCAACGGATTTCGCTTCCAGTAAATTCGAACTCGACCGAGGCGCCGGCACTAATGGCATAACGGGCGGTTCCTTCCTGAAAGACGTCATGATAGTCATCATTCCATACGCCTGTATACACCAGTTGGGCGTCCATTGCATCAACAGTAACCGTCGTCTCCGGCGGCGTTGGTTGATCTTGCTCTGGTAGATAAGAAATATAGTCCAAATTGATGTTCCAGGCGTTTTGTACAAGGCGAATGGTATGTTCTCCTTCCTCCAGTCCCGTACGCTCAAACATTAGCTGCCCAGTTGCTTCCTGGCCGTATAGGATTATGTTTTCCACTAACTCTCCGTCTAAATAGACATCTGCAGTGCCAAAATTGAAGCTCATCTCTGCATACAGGCGTACGGCTGTACCACGGAAAGTCAGTTCAGCATAAGCGCCGGCTTCGTCTGTGCGCATTGCGTTTCCCATGTAGAACTCGCTGTTGTGATACTCTTCCCAATTCCCAACATAAGTGATCCGATCCGAGAGCGCATCGACCTTTTCATAGATGGGTTCAAGGGTAGCAGCTTCATATGCAAAGCGGTCAATATCAATCACTCCGCTCTTGCACACAATTTTAATGGTATGCTCGGCAGCCGGAAGATCAAGCGCTTCAAAAAGACATACGCCTGCTTCTGCGGCCCCATTCGCATCAACTGTTGTTTTCAGTTCATCGTCCAAATAAACTTCTGCCGTGCCAAAATTGGTATCCCTCTGGCCATACCAGCGAATGGAAGTTCCAGTAAAGGAGAATACAACCGAAGCATCCGTACTGTTGGTATAACGTGCAGTCCCTTCGCTGAAAGATGCGTTGTTGTCATCATGCCATGTCCCTGTGTAAATAAGAGCCTCGTCTCTGTCATCAACAGAGGTGAAACCATAATCAGGGTCAACAGGTTCTGGATCCGGTTCCGAAATTTCCACCGCTTTAACCAGTAGATAGTCGGAAAAACGTGTATTGAATACAGCGTTATCACCCATCAGGTTTGTTGCCACGACACGATCATTGACATAGTCAACAATCCTATACATTTTATTTGGATCTAGCCCCTTCAACTCAATATCTGGATAGCCAGTGGGGCTATATTTGCTCCCATCTTTGTAGAAGGCATAGTACATAACCCCGTCTTTCTCCACCACATAGGTTTCGTAAGGGTCAAAACCATAACTGTAAAGATCGCCAATAAACCGGCCTTTCTGCAACTGAACTGTATCCGCAATCCCAAGCCATTTTTCATATTCTTCCTTGGCAGTACCGCTAAGGTCACGTTTTTCAATGAGAACAGAGCCCGTACCGACGGCACTTGGATACCAGATGTTATTGTGGTCGGCTGTAACAGGGAAATAATCTCCCATCAGTGCCTTGTAGGCTTTCACGCGTCTCCTTGTTTGATCCACAGAAGTGGGGTCAGCCGTAGCAATCTGTGTCATATATGGTAAACTATAGTAGTCCTGGGGCGTACCGCAGTTGCACAACAAATTGAACACATTGGGGTCGTTGGCCACCATAGCCTCATAAGAGACGCGGTATATCTCGGATTGCTTTTCAGTGGATTCTTCTGGCGAGGCGTGGTTATGTGCAGGATTGTAGCATTCAGGCATACTCCACACATAATCTCCCTTGAAGCCATCGAACCCCCAATCATTCATTGCACGGTTTACAAAGTCAACTTGGCTTGCAATCGCACCATCCGCCATAGGGCAAAGTGCATATCCCAAGCTGGGATTGGTCCCACCACCAGGAGTAGGAAGCCTTGCAGGTCTTCCATCTGCATCCATAACGAAATATTCAGGGTGTTGCTGATAGAGTATACTATCGATCCCGCCGTCACAAGGTCTCCACCAAAGGAGTGCAGTCATACCATGCTCATGAATTGCATCTGTCAGCCGCAACGCATCGGAGGCTCCATTTGGAAACTTTTCTGGATTTAAGGCCCAGTCTCCTGCATTGGTATACCAACCATCATCCAAAGTGATCTGCTTGACTCCGGCTGCCTGAAGTTCATCCAATTTGCCGATTATTAAGTCGATCGTCCAGTTAAACCCCCAGCCCCAGCTTTCCCATCGGAGATCATAGCTGCTATCAGGAATATCCCCAGGTGCAGGCATAATCACGCCCAAGTGATCCATTGCATTTTTGTAACCTCTCAAGCCGTTATAATAGTCACCCGGATGGACTACAGCAAAGCTCTCACCAATTTCGATCACGCTTCCGGCGGCAATGACTTTGCCTGGCCACCCGATAGAAACTTGAGCTGAATCACTGGTTTCCTGAACCGGAGTATGTACCTCCCTTCTGGTTGCAGAAGCATCGCCAACGGTAATCCCTCCATCAGCAATGTAAATATCTGACACAGGAATACTTGCAGCCGTGTCATCCTGTTTATTCTCCCTACTGAACTTGCCAGAGTCGGTCAGGTCAATCTTTTGAAGCGTATCATAGTAGTGCATCGGCCCCTCACCGCCGCCGTTATAGCTCCAGATACGATCTTCCGCACCATAAAGCTCATACACACTGCCAATGAACCAAGACACTTCCACATCAGAAGCTCCTGCCTCATAGGATGTTGCAGTATATACCACACCCTCCTCGATATCAGAGGTCTCCAGCACATAGGTACGAATTAGGCCCGTGCTCATGCTCTGAGAGGTAATGGTCATTCTCTGACCGCTGCCCATCACTCCGCTGGTGCTCTGCTCCACATCACATGAAATATGGCTGAAGTCCTGAACCTCCTGCCCTCCAACCACTGGCCCTCCCAATGGAGAAGGCTTGCTCATCTGGATAAGCCCAGACCCCTCTGTGCGGTACAGAGTGATTGTCTGCCCGTCCGCGTCATAAGTGACGCGGACGCCATTGCCGGCAATGGCATAATCACCTTCTGCAATCAGTCCTGCGTTGCCGGTGTCCGTTGCAGGCGCCGCCGCAAAAGAAGCGGTGGGCAAGAGCTGCAGACACAGCATCGTACTGAGCGTGAGTGATATGAACTTTTTACCACGCATTTCCGAGTCCTCCTTCTCTATAATCCTTTGTGTTGAAAGTCGCCTGCTAGAATCGCTTTATTCTCCCACATACGAAAAATAGTCGAAGTCAACCACCGGAGACACACAGACGATGCGGATGGTATGCTTCCCATAGGCCAGACCGTCCGCCTCAAATAGAAGCTGCTGAGCCGCCGCCGGCCCATACACATTTACCTCCCCTGCCAGAACGCCGTCCACGTATACCTCCGCAGCGCCGAAATTTACATCATTTTGACCATACCACCGAATGGCCGTCCCCACAAATGTGAACTCCACGGACGCGCCGATCTCGTTGGTATAACGGGCCGTCCCTTCATAAAAGCTTCCGTTGCTGTCGCTATTCCATGCACCCGTAAACACCAGGGAAGCATCCCGGTCATCCACCGGGACATATACGGGCGCAGGCTCGATTGGACCATACGCATACACATTGAGTTCGGCGGCAGTACCGAACCCACCTGCGCCGGCAATCGCCTTGAGCTCCAGGCCGACGGCTTCTACCGGTGCAAAGCTCACGGTTTTATCCTCGGCATCGAGCGCCCAGTCTGAGCCGGAGGCGACTAGGTCCTTACTGCCGTCCTGGTGGATGGCGTACAGCTCATACTCCGAAATTATGCCATTTGTCCCGTTTTGACGTGGGGTATAGACGAAGCGGCCGACGGTATAGGGCTGGTCAAAGGAAACGGTGATACTCTGCGGCAGTTCATCTTTGGGAGCATAGTTGGTATGCCATATTGTGCGGACGTTTCCATCGAGGACATTGGAGGCGGGGCCCTCCGTCGTCCCGCCGTAGACGCTGGTGGCGGTTGCCGTCATATTGGACTGGGGAATCAGCGTGTACGGATTCTCCACCACTGCAATTTCAAGGTCGTCGGACAGACCCTCCCGGGTCTCCGCCATGATGCGCGCTGAACCGACAGAAACGCCTGTAATGGTTCCAAACTCATCCACCGTCGCCACATCCGGATCACTGGAGGTATATTTCACGACCTGATCAGAGGTGTCCACAGGCGCGAAACTGGTTTCCAGCTTCATGACATCCCCTGTGGGAAGGGAAGTGGTCTCAGCACTCAGCATAAGGGAATTGCCGGAAACCAGGGCGGGCGTCGTGTAGCCGGGGTCATCCAGCAGCACGCGCATCATCTCAACAAAACTGTTTTCCGCATAGCCGATCCTCCAGATGCGGTCATCCTCACTTTTGGCCTGAATGGTCAGATTCCCGGAGGAATCCGCGACCATCTTGTTATTGGTGTCCTTCTGCAGGGCACTGTACCAGACGCGCATGGTACCATCTCCGGCGGAACTGCCTGGCTCATAGTAAAAACTGGAGCGATAGATCTGGAAATCATCCCAACTGCCGTCTGGCCCGGGGGACAGCAGGGGCTTGGTGCCCACCTGCTCCCAGTTGACTCCATCCTTTGATGTGGTCAGGTGCAGGACAGAGCCATCCGGATTTCGACCGGCAAAGCACTGGGAGATACAAACAAACTCCTTCAAATCTGGAACATACTGGACATCCTGATGCCAGGGGGCCAACTGCTGCCCATTCTCGTCAAGCCCCAGGAAGCCGTTGACGCGGACTGGCTCATCCCAGGTGATCCCGTCGTCCGAATAACGCATTTCCACGAAGTTCGCCTGACCATTCTGATACCCCACGTCGCCGGTATTGTTGGCCCACAGGATGAACACATCCCGGAAGTCATCGTAGACAATAGTGGGAGAGAGCATATCGTAGCGGTCTGGAGAAGCAATGGCGGTAATGAAGTCATCCTCTCCATCCGCAACCTGACGCTCCGCGTCGGAGGTGGGCTTCGACCATACGCGGGTCATCTCATCATAAGTCACGGGGACGCCCCAATGTACGCCGTCATAGGAAATCCGCAGCCGGACTTCGGCCCCAACGCCTCCGCCCTGGTCATCCGCCCAGTTCCAATAGGCCATCATGGCATCGTATTCCGCGTTATAGACCATATCAGCGTCGCAGTTGTGGTAGCGGGTGCTGGGCGGCTGCGGCTCAATGGGATTGGAAAGCCCCTCCGGTTCTACCCAATGCACTCCGTCGCTGGAGGCAACGATGGACGGGTTTTCGTAGATGGAGATCCGCATCACGTTGGGCGTATAAACGGCCCAATAGCGATAGCCGTTCCACGGTTCTTCCAGGACAACTACGTCCGGGTGAGTCACCTGATCATCGGCATGCGCACTGTCGCTGTAATAGGCGGGAAAATCCTGATATCCGGGGGCCTTGTTCAATGCGGACTCGCTGGAGTCTGCCGCAAGCGCCGCGGTTGGAAATAACTGGGCCGTCACGAGTAGGCCCGTTAGAAGCGAAACAGCTTTCCTTCGATTTCTCATATCCCTTCTATTCCTCCTTTGTAGTCCGTCCTTATCCTGTTAACGACGCCTGCTCCGGCAGTTTCATATTTGGAGCTATCCTCTCCCCTCTGCTTTCAAATCGTTTCTCTCAGACAAGGCAAACGATCCTTGTAAGAAAAATTTACAGGGATATGTAGGCGTCCAGGCCCTTGGGCTGGTCGGGGTTTCCGCCTAGGGCAATTGCTTTCAGCAGAGCTGTCATTTGCGCGACATAGATGAACAGAATGCCCCATGCGGCGAACTCGCCGACTTCCGGAATCTGAATATGGGCTGCCGCGTCGTACCTATTTTCTGTGCAGTGGGAAATCGTGACCACAGGGCCGCCGCGCTGAATCACATCTTTCATCATAGCGCTTTGGAGCTTTTCTTCACCGGGCCGCAGCAACGCGAGAGTCAGAGTCCGTTTTCCACTGACCACGATAGGCCCGTGACGGTAATCCAGCAGATGGAAATAGCGGCCTGTCAGCATGGAGATCTCGGTAAAGGCGAGGGCGCCCTCCTCCGCGATGCCGCAAATGGGGCCGTCCGCCAGCACCACCACATTGTCCCAATCAAGGTTTGCGATCTCGGCCAGCACCGGCCGGTACTTCAGCTGAAACGAGGAGCTCTCCCGCATGGCTGCCAGGACACTCTCTCGGAGGCGGTCATCCCTTGCGTATTCCGCCGCCAGAAGCAGTGTGGAGGCATACAGGTTCGTGACAGTTCGGGTCTGGCAGACACTGTCATCATGGCACCAGTTCAGCGTCAGGTTCAGGTCGCACAAGGGCATCAGATCATTCCCATCCTCCGTTGTGATGGACACCGCTGGACATCCGTGAGCCTCTTTGATGTGCTTCAGGGCCCAGACCATTTCAGAGGTCTTTCCGGACCGTGAAAGCAGGAGCACGATGCTGCCCTTCACCGTCTCATACCAGAACAGAGGGTCCACAATGTAGTCGCCGGCGGCGATCGCATTTGCGCTGGTTCCCGGGAGCGACGCAAACAGAGATGCTGTGCTCTTCGCCAGCATATAGCTGGAGCCGCAGCCCAAAATGGTAAACTTCTTTTGCTGGTTTTCCTGGAAGAACTGCTCCAGATTTTTTTTGTTCTTCTCAAAGTATTGGCAGGTGTAGTTTAGGGACAGCGGGGTATCCAGAATCTCAGCTTCGGTCAAAAACATAACATCATTCTCCTTCGGTCATTTAACTGGGTGATAAAGGGAACCGTTCTATGGCCAACATGAGCGCGCCCTCGGTCGCGGAGTATTTGGGTTCACAAAGTATGCAGTTCAGCTCTTCGGCCTTTTTACGGAGAGGGGCCAGGATGAATTCTCCGGCATGGAAGATACCGCCGGAGAAGGAAACGCTGAGAGGCCCTGCGCTCGGCGGAGAAACGAAGTTTTGCCTTGAGCGTGCGAATCATGAGCGCCAACTCAAGCGCAGCCGTTTCATACAGCGCGGCAGCGGCTGTGTCGCCAGCCCGGGCGGCCTGTAGGACGTACCGCTGGAACCCCGCTACTTTTTCCCGATAGGGGGCAAATTCCCGGACAATCCGATCAATAAACTGGTAGTCCTCCGTCAGGCCAAACTCCCCGTGGACTAGCTCATAGAGCGGACCCCTCGGCAACCGGCCATCGGCCTCTTTGGAAAACAGACTCATTCCCTGCCGACCAATCCAGTAGCAGGAGCCCTCATCCCCAAAAAACTCCACCCACCCCCCACAGCGGGCAAATTCTTTGTCACACCCGCGTCCAAATGCGATAGAACCTGTGCCGGAAACAATATGGCTCCCCTCCCCACAGGCGAGGGATCCAGCCCAGCCAACTTCACCGTCATTCACAACATACACTGGGACTGGAGTCAGAGCATCCGTCAGCAGGCGAACGATCTCCCGGTCATTTGCTGGGTTTTCGCCATAACAGGGCATACCCACGCAACACCCGGCACAATCCTGTGGGCTTACCCCGCCCCCGGAGAGGGCCTCCCGTACCACCTTCGTGATCAGGGCAACGGATTCCGGAATACCGATGGACTGATAGGAACAGGTCGGGTAGGTCATGGTTTGGATCGGAACACTGTCAGAGGTGGAGATCGCGACGGCGGTTTTTGTGCCTCCGCCGTCTACCCCGACATACCATTGCTTCATATTGGCTCCTCCATGTGGTACTTTTAACTGTAATAACGCGTGCGGATCGGCTGCTTCTGTATATACTGTATAGTTTTTTGCTAATTTTGTCTATGGTTTTGGGTAAAATAGGCCAACTACCCTCAGTTGTATGCATTTTGAATCGATACAACTGACCTGAGTTGTATCTCTTTTTTTAACAGGGAAATATTTCCTTGTAAATTCACTCCCCATATG
>ENA-UERQ01001576-UERQ01001576.1-human-gut-metagenome-genome-assembly--contig:-NODE-1576-length-10474-cov-9.786477_pt1 | contig 10474 bp, 5 predicted proteins | sample MGYA00242986_ERZ507987 | MGnify/ENA primary metagenome ERZ507987 (study PRJEB26167, sample SAMN06115429) | human gut metagenome | host: Homo sapiens | place: China:Chongqing | collected 2015-04-15...
TTATATATGCACGGTTAGTGGCACGCCTCCATTTTTCAGCAGAAGATAAATCACTAATTCACAATCAATTATACATGCAAAAGGGGTAGCACGGTTAGTGGCACGCTTTTACGTGTATAATTCCGGTAAAACAGAGGCTCTATTTCACCCAAATGAAGGCTCTATTTACCCCAAACAGAGGCTCTATTTTGATAAAACAGAGCCTCTGTTTCACGAATCCAACAATTCTTTGTATATTCGCTGCCAAAATAAAATGAACCTACTGATGAAACGGTCTTTTTTATATGTAATCTTCTCTCTTTTCCTGTTGCTCCTGCCCATTGGACAAACAACTGCCAACAGCAATGACTCTATCCGTCTTAGCCTGCTGACTTGTGCGCCCGGAGAAGTGATATACACCCTGTTCGGACACACTGCCATTCGTTACGAAAATCCCTCACAAGGGATTGACGTCGTATTCAATTACGGCTTATTCAGCTTTGACATCCCTAACTTCGCTCTCCGCTTCTCACTCGGAGAAACGGACTACCGGCTGGGAGTGATCGACTACCCTCATTTTGCAGGAGAATATGCCTATTTCGGACGCAGCGTATGGCAACAAACACTTAACCTGAACAACGAAGAAAAGGCCGAACTAATCCGCTTGTTACAAGAAAATTACCGCCCCGAAAACCGGGTGTACCGTTATAATTTCTTTTACGATAATTGTGCCACCCGTCCCCGCGACAAGATAGAAGAAAGTATTGCAGGCAAAGTGATTTATCCCGTAGAACCGCAAGACGGTTCACGTACCTTCCGCGAGATCGTCCACCAATATTGCAAAGGACATCCGTGGGCACGTTTCGGCATTGATCTATGCATCGGAGGCGAAGCCGATCGGCCTATCACGCAGCGACAGATGATGTTTGCCCCGTTCTATCTAATGGATGCATTTGCCGGCGCACAAATTACCGGTGATTCCATTCAACGCCCGCTTGTAACGGACAGCGAACTGATTGTGGATGCCACTCCCGAAGAAGATGAAAGCTTTTGGATACCCACTCCGCTGCAATCCGCTCTTCTCCTCTTTATACTTACCGCCGCCGCTACCATTTACGGCATCCGCCAACGGACAGGACTCTGGGGAGTCGACCTCATATTGTTCGGTACGGCAGGTATCGCAGGATGTATCCTTGCGTTCCTGGCCCTCTTCTCCGAACACCCGGCTGTCAGCTCCAATTTCCTGTTATTTGTCTTTCATCCGGGCCAACTTCTTTTCCTTCCTTACATCATATATTGTGTCCGAAAAGGGAAGAAATGTTGGTATTTGACCTTAAATCTTATTATTTTAACACTTTTTATAGTGCTTTTTCCGGTAATTCCGCAAAGATTTGACTTTGCTGTTGTACCTTTGGCACTCTGTTTGCTGATACGTTCAGTGAGCAATCTAATTGTGACATCTAAAAAGAAATAATGAAAGGACTACTAACTTCCCTTATCACCGTACTGACCTTCACCGGGCTGCAAGCCCAGTCGCTACCTGCCGCCCCTAAATTAGTGGTGGGACTGACGATCGACCAATTACGTACGGACTATCTGGAAGCATTTTCGTCACTTTACGGCGAGAAGGGCTTCAAACGTCTTTGGAAAGAGGGAAGAGTGTTCCATAACGCCGAATATACTTTCAGCGGTGTAGACCGCGCTTCCGCCATAGCTGCCATTTATAGCGGTACGACGCCCTCCATGAACGGAATTATCTCCAAACGCTGGATGGACGCCGCCACCCTCCGCCCCGTCAACAGCACGGACGACACGGCATTTATGGGATATTACACCGATCAGACGGTCGCCCCCACCAAATTGCTGACTTCCACCATTGCCGACGAGCTTAAAATAGCTACACAAGGCAAGGGACTTGTATACGCCATTGCCCCCAACTGCGACGCCGCCATTTTTGCCGCCGGACATGCCGGAAACGGTGCTTTCTGGCTCAATCCCAATACCGGAAAATGGAGCGGGACAACCTACTACGGAGAATTTCCCTGGTGGGCAAGTCAATACAACGACCGCCAGGCTGTCGATTTCCGTATCGCCGGCATGACATGGGAACCGGTTTTCCCGCGGGGGATGTACACTTTCCTGCCAGATTGGCGGGATATGCTTTTCAAATATAAATTTGACGACGACCGCAACAACAAGTTCCGACGGTTCATCGCCAGTCCCTTTGTGAACGATGAAGTCAATGCACTCGCCGAAGAAGCGCTCAACAAAAGTTCTATCGGTATGGACGATATTACTGACTTATTGGCACTGACTTATTATGCAGGCAACTACGCACATAAATCCGTACAGGAATGTGCTATGGAAATACAAGATACATACGTACGTCTCGACCGCAGTATCGCCAACCTGCTCGACGTGCTCGACAAGAAGGTAGGACTACAAAACGTGCTTCTTTTCGTCACCTCGACCGGCTATACGGACAGCGAATCGCCCGATTCGGGATTATACAAAATCCCCGGTGGAGAGTTTTATCTCAACCGCTGCGCCGCCTTGCTGAATATGTACCTCATGGCTACATACGGTGAGGGAAAGTACGTTGAAACCCACCACAACCAGCAAATCTATTTGAACCATAAATTACTGGAAAAGAAAGAACTGAACTTGACGGAAATACAGCAGAAGTCCGCCGAATTCCTGATGCAGTTCAGCGGAGTGAACGAGGCATATTCCGCCAACCGGCTTCTACTGGGTTCATGGACTCCGGAGATCTATAAAATACGCAACGGTTACCACCGCAAACGTTCGGGAGACCTCGTAATCGACGTCCTCCCCGGGTGGACAATCGTCAACGAGAATGGCGGCGAAAACAAAGTGGTACGCCATTCTTATATCCCTTCGCCATTGATTTTCATGGGACATTCCGTGAAACCGGCCGTTATCCAGACACCTGTAACGATAGACCATATCGCGCCTACACTGGCACATTTTATGCGCATCCGGGCTCCCAACGCCTGCACATCTGCTCCTATTACCGGCCTGCGGTAAAAGAAACCTCACAAAAACAGGGCGCAAAACATAAATAAATCAGCATTTTAATGTAACTTTGCGCAAACTATTTTAATTCGATAAATAATAAACATACTTATACAAATGGGATTCAATGAATTTTTAAGCTCGATTTTCGGAAACAAATCCACGCGAGACATGAAAGAAATCAAGCCCTGGGTGGAGAAAATCAAAGCTGCTTACCCGGAGATTGAGAAACTGGACAACGACGCACTCCGTGCCAAAACGGAAGAACTCAAAAAATATATCCATGAGTCGGCTACCGCCGAACGTGCGAAAGTGGAAGAACTGAAAGCGAGTATCGAAAGCCTGGAACTGGAAGACCGCGAAGAAGTCTTTGCACAAATCGACAAGATAGAAAAAGAAATTCTGGATAAATACGAAAAAGCACTGGACGAAGTACTGCCCGTTGCTTTCTCAATCGTCAAGGCTACTGCAAAACGTTTCACGGAAAATGAAGAAATCGTAGTTACCGCCACTGATTTCGACCGCCAACTGGCTGCTACAAAAGACTTTGTACGCATCGAGGGCGATAAGGCCATTTATCAGAATCACTGGATAGCCGGTGGTAACGATACGGTCTGGAACATGGTACACTACGATGTACAGTTGTTCGGTGGTGTCGTTCTGCACAAAGGCAAGATTGCGGAAATGGCAACCGGTGAAGGTAAGACATTGGTGGCTACCCTCCCCGTATTCCTGAATGCACTGACCGGAAACGGTGTGCACGTGGTTACCGTGAATGATTATCTGGCAAAACGTGACTCCGAATGGATGGGCCCTCTTTATATGTTCCACGGTTTGAGCGTAGATTGCATCGACCGTCACCAGCCGAACTCCGACGCACGCCGCCAAGCATATCTGGCAGACATCACGTTCGGTACCAACAACGAATTCGGTTTCGACTACCTGCGTGACAATATGGCGATCAGCCCGAAAGACCTTGTACAGCGTCAGCACAACTACGCTATCGTCGATGAGGTCGACTCCGTATTGATCGATGACGCCCGTACTCCGCTGATTATCTCCGGTCCCGTGCCGAAAGGTGACGACCAACTGTTCGAGCAGCTCCGTCCGCTAGTAGAGCGTCTGGTAGAAGCACAGAAAGTATTGGCAACCAAGTACTTGTCTGAAGCAAAAAAACTGATCGCATCCAACGATAAGAAAGAAGTGGAAGAAGGATTCCTCGCCCTGTACCGCAGCCACAAATGTTTGCCGAAGAACAAAGCATTGATTAAGTTCCTGAGTGAACAGGGCATTAAAGCCGGTATGCTGAAGACGGAAGAAATCTACATGGAGCAGAACAACAAGCGTATGCACGAAGTGACGGAACTGTTGTACTTCGTCATTGATGAAAAGCTGAACAGTGTAGACCTGACCGATAAAGGTATCGACCTGATCACCGGTAACTCCGAAGACCCGACACTGTTCGTTCTTCCGGACATTGCCGCAGAACTCTCGGAATTGGAGAATATGAACCTGACCAACGAACAGTTGTTGGAGAAAAAGGACGAACTGCTTACAAACTACGCTATTAAATCGGAACGTGTACATACTATCAACCAATTGTTGAAGGCTTACACCATGTTCGAGAAAGACGACGAATACGTAGTGATCGACGGACAGGTGAAGATTGTAGACGAACAGACCGGACGTATCATGGAAGGCCGCCGTTACTCTGACGGATTGCACCAGGCTATCGAAGCCAAAGAAGGCGTGAAAGTGGAAGCTGCCACACAGACTTTTGCTACGATTACTCTGCAGAACTACTTCCGTATGTATCACAAGCTATCCGGTATGACCGGTACAGCCGAAACGGAAGCCGGCGAACTCTGGGACATCTACAAACTGGATGTGGTAGTGATCCCGACCAACCGCCCGATTGCCCGTAAAGATATGAACGACCGCGTCTACAAGACGAAACGTGAAAAATATAAAGCCGTAATCGAAGAAATCGAACAACTGGTGAACGCCGGACGCCCGGTATTGGTAGGTACTACTTCGGTAGAAATCTCCGAAATGCTGAGCAAGATGTTGACCATGCGCAAGATCGAACACAAGGTGCTGAATGCGAAGTTACACCAGAAAGAAGCTGATATTGTTGCTACTGCCGGTTTGAGCGGAACAGTTACCATTGCCACCAACATGGCCGGTCGTGGTACCGACATCAAACTAAGCCCGGAAGTGAAAGCCGCAGGCGGTTTGGCAATCATCGGTACGGAACGCCACGAATCCCGCCGTGTAGACCGCCAGTTGCGTGGTCGTGCAGGACGTCAGGGTGACCCGGGTTCTTCTGTATTCTTCGTGTCACTGGAAGACGACTTGATGCGTCTGTTCTCCTCCGACCGTATCGCCAGCGTAATGGACAGGCTCGGTTTCCAGGAAGGTGAAATGATTGAGCACAAGATGATTTCCAACTCTATCGAACGTGCACAGAAGAAGGTAGAAGAAAACAACTTCGGTATCCGTAAACGCCTGTTGGAATATGACGACGTGATGAACAAGCAACGTACGGTTGTCTATACGAAACGCCGCCATGCTTTAATGGGCGAACGTATCGGTATGGATATTGTGAACATGATTTGGGACCGTTGCGCCAACGCTATCGAGAACAACGACTACGAAGGTTGCCAAATGGAACTGCTTCAGACGTTGGCTATGGAAACTCCGTTCACCGAAGAAGAATTCCGCAACGAGAAGAAAGAGAAACTGGCTGAAAAGACATTCGGCATTGCCATGGAGAACTTCAAACGTAAGACTGAACGCCTGGCACAGATTGCCAATCCGGTTATCAAACAGGTATATGAGAACCAGGGACACATGTACGAGAACATCCTGATTCCTATCACGGACGGTAAACGTATGTACAATATCTCTTGTAACCTGAAAGCTGCTTACGAATCCGAATCCAAAGAGGTAGTAAAAGCATTTGAAAAGTCAATCCTGCTGCACGTTATCGACGAAGCATGGAAAGAGAACCTGCGCGAACTGGATGAGCTGAAACACTCTGTACAGAATGCAAGCTACGAGCAGAAAGACCCGTTGTTGATTTACAAACTGGAATCTGTAACGTTGTTTGACTCAATGGTGAATAAGATTAACAATCAGACTGTTTCTATCTTGATGCGCGGACAAATTCCTGTACAGGAAGCTCCGGATGAACAGGCTGCCCGTCGCGTAGAAGTACGCCAGGCTGCACCGGAACAGCGTCAGGACATGAGCAAGTATCGTGAGAACAAGCAGGACCTGAGTGATCCGAATCAGCAGGCTGCTGCCAGTCAGGATACGCGCGAGCAACAGAGACGTGAACCGATTCGTGCCGAAAAGACTGTAGGACGTAATGATCCCTGTCCATGCGGAAGCGGCAAGAAGTATAAAAACTGTCACGGAAAGAACGTTTGATAAAGAAGAGTTCAAGTAGTTAATTAGTCCTAACTACTTTACTAAATAATAAAGGCTGCCTGACAAGTCAGTAGTATCTGCAATTCCCCTCCTTCGGGAAGAAGGGTTGGCTGAAAGCCGGGGTGGTAGGTGGATACACAATGCTGATAATAATAGACTTATATATTCACCTACCACCTCCCCCTACGGGGACTCCTCCTTCCCGAAGGAGGAGAGTTTTAGATACTATCGACTTGTCAGGCGTCCTCTTTCTTTTATTCGTGTAAAATAGTACTTTTGTTCAAACTACTAAATGAATCAAACTATGGCAAAATCTTATTCACTGGCATTCATCTCTCTGTTCCTGTTGCTATTCAACAGTTGCCAGAGCATCGAACAGATTTCCATTGATTATCTGCAACCCGCCGACTTGAGTTTTCCACCCCAGCTCCGAAAGGTAGCTGTTGTGAATAACACCAGCGATGCACCGGATAACAAATTGATTACAGAAGTACAGAAAACGAAGGAAAACGTTCCGGAAGTAAGTCGCGCCACAGCCTATGCCAACGGTGATCCCAAGATTGCTGCCGAATCATTGGCAGAAGAAATAGCCCACCAGAATTACTTTGATGAAGTTGTCATTTGTGACTCCGCCTTACGTGCCAATGACAAGTTAGCGCGTGAAAATATGCTAAGTCAAGAGGAAGTCAGCCAGTTAGCTTCCGATTTAGGAGTTGATTTTATTATTGCATTAGAGAATCTGCAATTCAAAGCAACCAAGACCATTCGTTATCTACCCGATTTCAATTGTTATCAGGGAGCTATGGATGTAAAAGTATATCCCACAGTACGGGTTTATGTGCCGGGACGAAGCAAGCCCATGACCACCCTTCACCCTAATGACAGTATCTTTTGGGAAGATTTCGGAGGTTCGGTCACAGAAGCGGCTGCCCGTATCATCCCCGAAAGGGAAATGTTGAAAGAAGCTGCGGAATTTGCAGGAACAGTTCCGGTAAAGCATCTGGTTCCGATATGGAAAACGGGAAAACGGTATTTATACACCGGCGGTTCGGTTCAGATGCGCGATGCAGCTATCTACGTCCGCGAAAATTCATGGGATAATGCATTCGAACTTTGGCATCAGGCTTTCGAAGGAACCAAGAACACAAAGAAGCAGATGAGAGCCGCCTTCAATATTGCCGTGTATTATGAGACGAAAGATAGTCTGTCTCAAGCAGTGAAATGGGCGGAAAAGGCACAGCAACTAGCCAAGAAGATAGAGAAAAAGAATGTTGTCAACAATGTCAAAGCGAGTATTGACGATGTGCCGAATTATTACCTCACCAGCCTCTATTTGGCCGAATTGAAGGAGAGAAATGCCCAAATATCCAAATTAAAGATGCAAATGAGCCGATTTAATGATGATTTTTAAGGAAATCATGTATCAAATCTTATTTTTTTTATACCTTTGAACTGACAAAAAGAAGGAACCTATGAAACTGAGCCAACAATCATTATCTATCATCGAATCGGCTATCCAAAAGGCAGTCGGCAAATATGTATGCAATTGTGAACAGACAGTCGTAACCGATATTCATCTGCAACCTGACCAGACGTCAGGGCAACTGAATATTTACAACGATGATGATGAAGAACTAGCAAACGTCATGGTGGAAGAATGGGCAACATACGACGGCGATGATTTCCTCGAAAATATCGAGCCCGGCTTACGTAGTATCCTTTGCAGAATGAAAGATGCAGGTGACTTCGACAAGGTGACTATCCTGAAACCTTATTCGTTTGTACTGGTGGATGAGGACAAAGAAACGGTAACTGAACTATTGTTGGTAGACGACGATACGATGCTGGTGAATGACGAGCTACTGAAAGGATTGGATAAAGAGTTGGATGATTTTCTGAAAGAGTTGCTGGAAAAGTAAAATCTAATATATGGCAATAAAAAAGATTCTGTTAGTAGCTTCTTTTTTACTTCTGCTTCTATCGACCCATGCGAACACGGCTTATTTTAAACACTTAAGTGTACAGGATGGCTTGTCGCAGGTCAATATAATATCCATTTATCAAGATGAGACGGGAGCATTATGGTTTGGTTCTTTTGAAGGAATCAATCGATATAATGGCCAGTCCGTCACTGTATTTCACCCTTCCCAAGACAACATAGGTCTGACCGAGAATGAAATAATGGCCATTTGCGGCAACAAAAAAGGGAATGTATACATACAGGCACTGCATGACTTGGTGTGCTACAATACCCGCACACAACAGTTTCATAAATTACGCGCAAATAATGTCTCCAACATATACTACAAGAACGATACGCTTTGGATTGCCGGGCGTAACAAACTGGAGTTCCGGGTGGAAGGAGACTCTACTATCCGCCTGCTCACCACTTTCAAAGAAAACATAAGAGTTTCTTCACCTATCTGCTGCACTGATGACGGATATATATACATAGGTATGAACAAGGGACTTCTACGAATCGACCGTGCACAACCCGAACGCCAACACTCTCTCCTGCCCGACATCAAAGTGCAAAGTCTTTATCAGGATTCTCAAAAGAACTTATGGATATGTACCTCCCGCCAGGGAGTGTATCGGCTGGCTCCCGACGGTTCTATCCTCAACTTCCGCAACCTTCCCGATAATACCAACTCATTATCGAACAACGATGTACGCTGTGCTATCGAAGATGACTTAGGAAATCTGTGGTTCGGCACATTTTATGGACTGAATAAATACAACCCGTCAACACAAGTATGGGAGAATCATGTTCATCAGAATAACATATCCCACAGTTTGAGCCACTCATCCGTTTTCGCTCTCTACAAAGATACGCAAGGAGGAATCTGGATAGGGACTTATTTCGGAGGTGTCAACTACTACAACCCCACCGATGATCATACCAGCTACTACGAAGCCAATCCTGATATGCCTCATGCACTCAGCTTCCCCGTTGTAGGTAAAATGCAGGAAGATGCCGAACATAATTTATGGATATGTACCGAAGGAGGAGGACTGAATTTCTTAGACCGGCAAACCCGGCAATTCACCCGATACGTCCACAACAAGGGAGGCTTGTCCGGAATCGGGCACAATAATCTGAAATGTATCTGGCTGCGCAAAGAAACCGGGCAATTGTATATCGGTACGCATACAGGGGGACTCACGATCTTTGATACTCGAAGGAAAACAGCACATACACTCAAAAATAGCCCCGACAAAGCCAACTCTTTACCCAGCAATGTGATAAATGACTTACAACCTTATAAAGGAAAACTCGTCCTGTCTACCCAAGCAGGAATCGTTGCCATGAATCCGGAAACGGAGACTTTCGAGCCGTTATCCCCCCTGCCCGACGTCCGGAGTCTTATAGAGAACTATATTTATGTAACATTTCATATCGACCGGAATGACAATATCTGGTTAGCCAACGGCAACGGCGGAATAACCCGGGTGAACCTGTTGACAGGAAAAAGACAGAATTACCGGCATGACCTCAAAAAAGAACACAACATCGGACGCTTCAAAGTGCTACATATCTTCGAGAACCACTTGGGCGAATTATTCTTCAGTACGGCAGGTTCCGGGTTATTCAAATATGAACCGGAAACAGATTCTTTCTTCCGCTTCGCCATGGAGGACAATCTTCTAATGAGTAATTATTGCTATTATGTCGCCGAATCGCCTTCACATGAATTGTTCGTACTCCACAACCGGGGAATCTCCTGCCTGAATTCTGAAAAAAAGGAACTCACATATACATACGTTATTCCATACATGAGTTTCGGACAAGGCTCATGTATCTATTTTACTCAAAGCGGAGAATTATTCCTCGGAGGAACCAACGGCTTGGTTTCTCTGCCGGGAATACAGAATCTCCCCACATCGAATGATCATCAATTCTACTTCGACCAACTGATTATCAACAATAAAGTGATACAACCCGGAGATGAGTCACACATCTTGTCACAAACGATGCCTTATACGGAATCTATCAAGTTGGCACACAATCAGAACAGTCTTA
>ENA-UERQ01001587-UERQ01001587.1-human-gut-metagenome-genome-assembly--contig:-NODE-1587-length-10427-cov-9.179710_pt1 | contig 10427 bp, 10 predicted proteins | sample MGYA00242986_ERZ507987 | MGnify/ENA primary metagenome ERZ507987 (study PRJEB26167, sample SAMN06115429) | human gut metagenome | host: Homo sapiens | place: China:Chongqing | collected 2015-04-15...
ATCGTCGTCGATGGGGTGCAGGGGCGCTTCCGCACCACCAACTGGTACATCACGGCGGCGGTAACGCTGCTCAGCGGCATCCTCGCCTATTTCGTCAGCGGACGCGCTCTCAAGCCCCTGCGCAGCTTTACCTCGCAGGTGGAGCAGGTGCAGCTGAACAATCTTGCCGATATGAGGATCGATGAAGATGCTATTTCGGAGTTCCGGCAGCTGAGCCGCTCGTTCAACCAGATGCTGGAGCGGCTGAACAACGCCTTTTCCGCCCAGCGGCAGTTCACCGGCAACGCCGCCCACGAGCTGCGCACGCCACTGGCACTAATGCAGGCGCAGTTGGAGCTGTTTTCCGCGGAGCATCCTGATGTGCGACCGGAGACGGCGGAGTTCCTCACGCTTTTGCGTGAGCAGACGGAACGGCTGATACAGATGACCAGGACACTGCTGGAGATGAGCAATCTGCGGCAGGTGGCGCGGAACGAGCGGATCCAGCTCGCTCCCATGATCGAGGAGATCTTCACAGATCTTGCGCCGCTCTCAGATAAGCTCGGCGTCACGCTGACGGCGGAGGGCGACGGCATTATGACCGGCAGCGATGCACTGATCTACCGGCTGATCTTCAACCTGACGGAGAATGCTGTCAAGTACAACCGGCCGGGCGGCTCGGTACGGGTTTCTGTCACTCAGGAGTTGGAAAAGCTCCTGCTCCGCGTCTCCGACACCGGCTGCGGCATCCCGGAGGTGTATCAGCGCAGTATCTTCCAGCCCTTCTTCCGGGTGGACAAGTCTCGCAGCCGGGAATACGGTGGCGCAGGACTGGGGCTCTCACTGGTATGGGAGATCGCCGACCTCCACGGCGGCTCCGTTTGGGTAGAGAAAAGTTCGGAGAAGGGTACTACCATTGCGGTGGGGTTGCCAACGCAACAATCAACGAAGCCCTAAAACCCTTTTATTCGTTTTTCGCCGCTTCGCTTGCCGCCCTGCGGCGTTCCTCTCTGTATGGGGCGGTCAGCCGGAAAGAGAAGCGTCCCTTTTCAATCTCAAATTCCTTGCAGCCCGTGTCCGGGTCTACGTCCGTCAGCTTGCAGACGGCAGGGTGTTTGCGGTTGTATGCGGTCAGCCTGTTTTTGAGGTCGGTGTTGTGGGTGCGGATGAAGATGGTGGGGTCTTTCTCGTCAAAATAGATTTCGGTGGTCTTTTCCTGCTTGGTAAGTCCTGTTCTCATAGGCTTATCCTTTCTGCGGCTCTGTCACGCAATAGGGGTGTTTTTCAGGTGTTTTCTTCGGCTCTTGACTTGGGAAAAATGGCGATTTTCAAACAGGAGCGCGCCGGACGATGTCTGCCCTGTCCGACGCGCTCCCATTCGATAAAATGCGTTTTTCCGGCTCTACACAGGAATCAGCGAGCTTCGTCCCTTGTGACCGCTTTTTCTCTGTGCGGATGGAAGAATCGCCACAGATTATTACGCTGAATCACATCCTCATAGCTGCGGACTTTCCCGCGCAGCTCCGGACTTTCCCGCGCAGCTCCGTATTTTCACGCTCCAATTCTGCCGCACGGAGCTTTCTGTGGACAGACTTAGGTCATAGTTCCTTCACAAGCCAGGTCTCTTTAGGTAAGGCTTTGTTGTTGCAGTTCAACAGTTCTTGGATCGCCAAATTGGCAAAGCGGTGAGTCCTGGATGTGTCCCACCCCACCAAGGCGGTAACTTCCGCCGTACCGCGTTCAAAATCAAACGAAATTTCTCCCCATTCGCCGTCGTTGTCCACCTGATACAGGTAGATAGCGGCGGCAATTTTTTGTTTTCTGCGGGTCTGCGATTTCCGTTTCAATCGAACCATGTGGATGACGCCAGCCTCTGTCAACAGACAGGCCAGATGTTCCACCGCCCGGCGATAGGCACGTTCCGCCCCGCTGGCGGTGCTGCCCTCAAACTGCACCGCCAAGTCCTCAAAGCTCATGCGGGTGCTGAGCGGGCTCACCCGACCGCAGGTCATGCAGACGGCGTTCCGCTTTTCCAAAAGGGTCTGTTCCCGGTAATCCAGCTTTTCAAAAGCCTCCCGAACAGCCTTGGCCCGGATGCTGTTCCATAGAATGTCCGCATAATTCCAGCTGTCGTCCCGGCTTACATCTTCTCCGGTCTCCTCCCCCTCTTCGTCCTGTACTGTCTGGTAGAAGGGCACCCGGCTGCGGTTGCACTGTGCCAACGCCAGGTACTCTGCGGCAGTCATTTCGGTGCAGTTCTGATGGTTGGCATATTCGGCGATGACATCTTTTGTGCTCTTGCCGGAATTGTTGTAGAGCCAGGCGATCCCACGAGCGGCCTTGTATTCGTCCAGAGATTGGAAGGAACCGGCCTCTTCCTGGCGGCGGCACTCCAGAAGTGCATTGCCGATAAAATAATGGGCATAGGTCAGAAAGTCCGCCTCCTTCATCGGGTCATAGCCCGGAAGGCAATCCAGCATGGCGAGGACACACCCCATTTTGTAGTCCAGGAACCGCTCCGGGTCATAGCGTTCCAGCCCCTCCCGCATCAGGAAACGGCGAACACGGCCATTGAGCCGGGTTTCATAGTGGTGCAGGAAGAAGGAGAAGTAGTCCAGGTTTCGCTCCCGCAGGGCGGCAGTGATGTAATCGTTGAGTGTTCCTGCCTCCGGCGGCTGCGGGTCAAGCTGAAAGACGCGCGCCGCCTCCCGCATAGTCAGCCCCTCCGGCTGGGCCAGAAAACCATATCGGGCGCAGTAGCCGTCCAACGCCCAAGTAAATTCCACTTCCGCCATTTCCTCACCGCCTTCCTATGGCACTACAAAGCCATTCGTCTCTTTGCCTCTGCAAGCAGGGCCTCCTGGGTCATTTCCTGCTCGTATCTGGTGCTGGCATAACTGTGGTCAGAGATCGCCCGCAGCATCTTATCCTTTGCCAGCTTTTTCATTACTTTGGCCAGTTCCGCGTCCAGCTTCCCACGGCGGGTACTCTGGAGGATGGTATTCATCCGACGGTTATAGACCGCCTTAATGGGGTGGTCTGCCGCCAGCTCCCGCTGTGCCCGCCCCCGCAGGTTGCCGATCTGACGGCACGTCCGGCGCCGCTTGTCCCCTGGAGCCAGACCGCCGCAGTATTTGGTGCGCCGGGCATCGGTGGTCAAAAACCACCGCCCGCAGATGGGGCACTGTCTGGGCGCATGGCCCACGCACAGACCCTCGAACAGGTCGGAGCGAAACATCCCCACAAAACTGACGTAGTGCATCCGCTTCACCAGCTGCGGTTCCGCCGCACCGGGGCGAATGGCGGAGACGTACTGCACCGAGGCGTTGGTCAGGGTCATCCAGGAGGGATTGCCGTCAGAGAGTGTCGGTTCTTCCTGGAAAAACTGCCCAAACAGTGCTGCGTAGCCCTCCGCCGTGCGGTCGTGGCCGGGTTCATTCAGCTGCCGGGCAAACGGGAGCAGGGCGTCCTTGTACTGGCGGAGGGAATAGCTCAGATGTCCCAATACCTGGGTCATGCGGATCAGCTGCGCCGCCCTGCTGTGCTGGCCGGTCAAGGTGCAGAGCAGCTGCTCCTGCTGGGAAAGCTGCAAATAATCTCTTGCATCTTCCAGATACGCGGCAGAGAAAACATCCGCCAGTTTCTTCCCGAAGTCACTATTGGACAGCCGGGAGAACGGCCGCGTAACATCCATGAAGGAGAGGATGCCGCTGGCAGCGCCCTGCACTTGGGGCAGCAGCGTCAGGTCCACCGTCCCCGTGTTCATCCCCTGCAGCAGGCGGTTCATCGTATCGCAGGGCGGGGTAAGGGTTTCAATCGCTTCAGCTGAAATGTTCAATACCTCGCAGCCAATGGTCCCCGTGGGCATGGCGCAGCCCTCGTAAGTCACGGTATCCTGCCAGAAATCCAGCGACAGCACTGCGTGGTTGATGATCTTGTCCATCGGCCTCCTCCTGTCATGTTTTTCTTTTTCTATCATAGCACACAGGCAGGGCTTTGTCATGTTTTTTGAAACGGCGCTGTCATGCCATCAGCCTGTTTTTTTCGATTTTCCCCATAACTGATACAGAGGGGTGAGAAACTTGCCCCACGCATCAAGAAATGGAGGGAATTGTATGAACCTGTTTGAAACCGTAAAAACCGCCGTCAACGCCAGGGAGGCTGCACAGCTGTATGGCGTTGCGGTCAACCGCTGTGGAATGGCGCTCTGCCCCTTCCACAACGACCACCACCCCAGCCTGCTGGTAGCAGACGACCACTACCACTGTTTTGCCTGCGGAGCGCACGGGGACGTCATCGACCTGGCTGCCAATCTTTTTGGCCTGAGCCTGTATGATGCAGCCCGAAAACTGGCGGCGGACTTCCATCTTGCGCCGGACAAGCCCCCGCCGGAATCCATCTGCCAAAAACTGAAACAGAAAACCAAGGCACAGCAGCTCCAGGAGGATGAGCGGCTGTGCTGTGCTGTTCTGTTTTGGGGCAGTACCGCCGGACACTGGAAGAGTGGAAACTGCAGTATGCTCCACAGACACCGGAGGAAACGCTGAACGAGCGGTTTGTGGAGGCTTGCCACCGGCTTCCCTGGGCGGAGTGCCTGTTGGACGCCCTGCTGCAAGGAGATTCCCATGAGCGGGAGACGATAGTTCAGCAGCTGATGGCAGACGGAAGCATCCAAAAGATCAATCGGCAACTGAAAGAATGGAGAAAGGAGACAACACACAATGCGCAAAAACTCTGCTGTGCCGCCCAGTCACGGCGGCTGGCCCGCTTGGTATGACGGGAAGAACATCAACGAGGTGCTGTTCTGCGAGGAATTTCTGGCGGCCCACCCCATGAAGTGCATCCGGGGCAGGCTGTTCACGGTGGATGGAGCGGTGGAGGACGAGGCGGTGGTCAGCCAGCAGATCCTGGAGACGGTTTCCGGCTGCGTCACCAGCGGACTGTCCAAACTGGTGTCCAATCTGCTCGCCAGCATCAAACTGCAAGCCTACTCGCCGCCCCTTCCCATCGAGACCGACCGCATCCATGTGGCCAACGGCACCTATTTCATGGACGGCCGCTTCTCGCCGGAAAAGACCTACTGCAACAACCGCCTGGCCGTGGGCTATCTGCCAGACGCCCCCAGACCGGAGCGGTGGCTGCGGTTCCTCTCCGAACTGCTGGAACCGGAGGACATCCCCACCTTGCAGGAGTACCTGGGCTACTGCCTGCTGCCCACCACTAGGGCCCAGAAGATGCTGCTCATCATCGGCAGGGGCGGCGAGGGCAAAAGCCGGATTGGCCTGGTGATGCGCGCCATCCTGGGGGACAGCATGAACACCACCAGCATCCAGAAGGTGGAGAACAACCGCTTCAGCAGGGCCGACCTAGAGCACAAGCTGCTGATGGTGGATGACGATATGGATTTGAGCGCCCTGCCCAAAACCAACTACATCAAGTCCATCATCACCTCCGAGTGCAAGATGGATTTGGAGCGCAAAGGCGTCCAGAGCTACCAGAGCTTGCTCTATGTGCGCTTTCTCTGCTTCGGCAACGGGGCGTTGACGGCGCTTCACGACCAGTCCGACGGCTTCTTCCGGCGGCAGATCGTCCTGACCACCAGGGACCGTCCAGCAGACCGGGTAGACGATCCCTTCCTGGCAGAGAAGCTGGCAGCGGAGCGGGAGGGCATTTTCCTGTGGTGCCTGGAGGGGCTGCACCGCCTCATCGCCCAGAACTACCGCTTTACGATCAGCCCCAAGGCCCAGGAGAACGTGGAAACGGTGAGGCGCGGCAGCAACAATGTGGTGGAGTTTTTGCAGTCGGAGGGGTACATCCGCTTTCGTGCGGACTATGAGGCCAGTTCCAAGTCCATCTATAAGGCATATAAAGTCTGGTGCGAGGACAATGTGCGCAAGCCCCTGTCAGCTAACCGGCTCAGCTCGGAGCTGACCCAGAATGCGGCGGTCTACAACGTGGAGCCCACCAACAATATCTACTCCGGCGGCAGGCGGGTGCGGGGCTTTGTAGGGATCGAGGTGGTCGCACGGCCCTTTGGCTGAAATTGAAGTGAGATTTTGCTGTACGTACTGTACGGTACGTACAGAGGATTTTCGCTTTTCCCTCAGAATAAGAAGGCAAAATGACTATGCAAATTTCAAGGCCTGTGCAAACCGTGAACTATTTCACGGCAGGAAGCACAGGCTTTCTTGTTTGGTGATTTACCGGGCAGTGAAGCCCCATCGCCCGGCGGTGAGGAAGCACACGGTCGCAAACAAAACACCGCCAGACGGTAAAGCCGGATGGGGTCACGTTTGAGTACCCCATCGCAGCGCAAATTACGAATGAAAGGCGTCCGTGCTCAAAAATTTTATCCACCGGTGACGGCACATCACCGGGAAATGAACACATTTCACGAACAAATGGAGGCAAAAACGACATGAAATCCAATCTGAGAAACGAGATCAAGGCTTACATTGTGCGCTCCGGCTGTACGATGCAGGAGGTGGTAGACCTGCTTTCTGACGAACATGGTTGGAGCGACAGTGTTTCCAACCTGTCCAACAAACTCCAGAGGGAGTCTCTGCGCTACACCGAGGCCGTGCAGCTGGCCGATGCCCTGGGGCACGACATCGTGTGGCAGCGCCGCACCAAACCGTGACTCTCGTCCCTATCGCAAACAGCGCGCTGTTTGTGATGGGCAGTCAGCGAAAATCTTCCGCGTTATCGCTGACGCCAAAGAGTTGCGGCCCGATGTAGGGACGCAACTCTTCGGGCTGGATATGGAAAAGCGGTGGGGCAGATTTTCTATATCCAGCGGCGGGCATCGCAATGCCCGCAATCCCCCTCGGAGAGCCCACGGCACTTTGCAGCCCTTCGGGATGAAAGTGTTATAGTGGGTTATTACACTTCCCGCAGGAAGTGCATCCCCCGTCCCGCAGCCGTCCACGCCCCAACGAAAGGAGTTGATTTTTATGGCCAGAAACGATGGAATCGACCGCACCAGCGCCAGAAATGTGGATGTCCCGGACAAGGACATCGGCAACACCCAAAAGCACAACGAACGGGAAAAAGACAGCTACCGCAACCCCGATATTGTCCCGGAACGCACCCCGCTGAATATCCACTTCAAAGCCCCCACCGCCAGCTACACGGAGATGTTCCGACAGATGGAGCAGGACAAAATCATCTCCACACGTGGTCTGAAACCCGACGCCATCCACTTTGGAGAGCTGATCTTCGATGTGAACTCCGCCTACTTCCACAACCACGGCGGCTATGAATTTGCCAGGCAGTTTTACGCCGACGCCTACAAAGCCGCCGTGGAGATCGTGGGCGGGGAGCAGTATATCCTCTCCGCCGTGATGCACGCCGACGAGATCAACCGGGCTATGTCCGAGGCACTGGGCCAGGAAGTGTATCACTACCACCTCCATGTGGTCTATGTGCCGGTGGTGGAAAAGCAGATCCTTTGGAGCAAACGCTGCAAGGACAAGTCTTTGGTCGGCACGGTGAAGGAGACCGTCATGCAGGTCAGCCGGAGCAAGAAATGGATGTCCAAGCCCGCCCTCGACGCCGATGGAAACCCGGTCTTGCAGAAAAATGGAAAACCCGTCTTGAAAAAGTCCTACAGTGTGCTGCAAGATGATTTTTTCCATTTTATGCGCGCCGCCGGGTATACCGATGTGGAGCGCGGCGAGCGAGGCAGCACCGAAGAGCATCTGACCGTGACCCAGTTCAAGGTACAGGCGGAGCAGCAGCGGCTGGAGGCTGTGACCGCCCAGGTGGCCCAGGCAGAGCAGACGCTGAACGCCACCGAGGCCGTCGCGCAGAAAAAAGCAAAGGAGCTGAAATCCCTCCAAAGCCAGACCAAAGAACAGCGCACAATCGCCCTGACTGTAGAGGAAATTCAGTCAATGGGCAAGAAAAATCCCATCACGGGAAACATTTCACTGACGCCGCAGGAGTGCGACACATTAAAATCCTACGCTGTCAATAGTATCATCGCCAAGGCGGACAACGGCAGGTTGCAGGAGCGGCTGGCTTCCGCCCAAAAAAGCGCCGCGATTTGGAAAAAGCGGTATGAATCGCTGAGCGAAAAATATCAGGAACTAAAAAAGAGCGTCCATCCCTATCTGGACGCCGTGAAGCTCGCACCGGAGAGGGTGCGGGCTTTTCTTGTGGCCGTTTTGACCCACACCTCGCAAGCAAGACAGCATGAGCAGCCCGCGCGCCGCCGCGGGCAGGATATGGAACTTTGATCAATGGAGGTCACTATATGAAAAACCAAAACGATTTTATCAACGAAATGGACGATGGATATATCGACATCGAATCCTGCTTTGACCCGGTTTTCGAGCCGCCGGCAGAACTCCTGGAAGAATGGAGCAGGCGGTATGAGGGGCCAGAACCGACCTTGGAAAACACATCGTTTTATGTCGTTGGCCCGGACGGCACGAAGTATTTCTACTGCGGGAATCTCTGCATCAAAATCTCCGAGCATTTTGCGGATGGAGGCAAGCAGATGGACGAGCTGGTGGAGGACGCCGTCCGCCACCATGCGGGCCGGGACAGCAGCGCCCCGACCTTTTTGAATGCCGTTTAAGCGTACAAAGAGCAATGATTGATCGTTGAATCGCGCCCGCGCTTACAGTATAATAGATGTAGAAGTATTGTAAGCGTGGGTTGTTTCAACGCAAAGGAGGATATTACAGTGAAACAACCAAACAATACGAAAACCAAAATCTACAGCACCGCTTTGTATATGCGCCTGAGCCGCGATGATGAAAATTTCGGCGACAGCGTCAGCATTGAGACCCAGCGCACCATCCTGCAAAAGTTTGCCGCCGAGAACGGTCTGCGCGTCTATGGTGAATACGTGGACGATGGATGGAGCGGCACCAATTTTGACCGCCCCAGCTTTCAGCGGATGATGAATGATGTGGAAGCTGGGAAAGTCAACTGCATTGTTACCAAAGACCTCAGCCGTTTTGGGCGTGAACACGTGATGATGGATTATTATCTGGAGTTCGTGTTCCCGGAGAAACAGATCCGCTATATCGCCATTGCTGAGAACGAGGACACCGAAAAGGGCTTGTCTGAGTTTGTGCCGTTCAAGAATCTGTTCAACGAGTGGTTTGCCAAGGACACCAGCCGCAAGGTAAAGAGCGCGCTCCACGCGAAATTTGAAAAGGGAGAACGTATCTTTGCCTATGCGCCACTGGGATACAAGCGCCACCCGGAGATCAAGAACACGCTGACACCGGACGAAGAAACCCGCTGGATCGTAGAGAAAATCTTCGATTTGGCCGTTCATGGCGCTGGCGCGGCCAAGATCACCCGCATTTTGATTGCGGAAAAAGTGCCCACCGCCGGTTGGCTGAACTACAAGCGGTACGGAACCTTTGCCAACATTTACGCCGGCGCGCCGGAGGAAAAGTCCTACGCCTGGACGATTGCACAGGTCAAAAGTATCCTGAAAGATGAAACCTATATCGGCAACAGCATCCACAATAAGCAGACCAACATCTCTTACAAGAACAAGAAAAAGGTCCGCAAGCCGAAAGAGGAATGGATTCGTGTGGAAAATACCCATGAAGCCCTTGTCAGCAAGGATGTCTTTGACCGGGTGCAGGAGCTGATCGAGACGCGCCGCCGCAAGCAGAAAGACGGCACGACACAGATCTTCTCCGGGCTGGTGAAGTGCGCAGACTGCGGCTGGTCGCTGGCGTTTGGCATGAACAATCAGAACAAAAAGCCCTATGGTCACTACCATTGCAGCAACTATGGCCAGGGTACCGGACACTGCACCATGCACTATATCCGCTATGATATCCTTTATACCTACGTCCTGGCACGGATTCAATATTGGTCTTACCAGGCACAGATGGACGAGGGACGCCTGCTGCAAAAGCTGCTGAAAGCCGGTGACAGGGAGCGCACGGCAAGCCAGAAAAAACAGGCAGCGGAGCTGAACAAGGCAGAGAAGCGCAAGGCCGAGCTGGACCGCCTGTTTGCCAAGATGTACGAAGATTGGGCCGCTGGGCGCATCACCGAGTACAACTTCAATATGCTGTCCCAGCGGTATCAGACCGAGCAGCAGGAGCTGGCGGAAAAGATCGAAAAGCTGAACGCCGACCTTGTCGCCCAACAGCAGAGCGCCGTGGACGCCGAAAAATGGGTGAACCTGATCAAGCAGTATGTGAATCCCTCAGAACTGACTGCCGAACTGCTGAATGCCTTGATCGAGAAGATTGTCGTCCATGAAGCCGTAAAAGACGAAAGCAACACCCGCACCCAGGAGATTGAAATCTACTACCGTTTTATCGGCAAAGTGGAGTAAAAACGCAAATAAACCATTTATCTCTTTAAGTTGGGGAAACCGGTGCCTCCTGCCCGGACATTTCACTTTTATGCCCTCTGGCCCGCGCTCTGGAAACCAATGTGGATACCCTGCTGCAGTTTGAGGA
>ENA-UERQ01001589-UERQ01001589.1-human-gut-metagenome-genome-assembly--contig:-NODE-1589-length-10425-cov-2.417472_pt1 | contig 10425 bp, 8 predicted proteins | sample MGYA00242986_ERZ507987 | MGnify/ENA primary metagenome ERZ507987 (study PRJEB26167, sample SAMN06115429) | human gut metagenome | host: Homo sapiens | place: China:Chongqing | collected 2015-04-15...
GAACACATTTTATTTCGCTGGCTTTATTTGAGCCCGGAGGCGCGCATTGAGCGTCTGCGCGAGCTGATGATGCCGGTCAGTAAGCCTGAGCGGTAATTGCCGGGCAAAACCGGAACACTTTATGTATACCAGCACTTTTTCTTCCGCAAAAAAATCCTACACTCTCAGCATCCCTTTTTCACCGGTATGCCGCTATGCGCCAGCTTCAGAAAATCCGTCAGTATCAACGGCTTTATCAGCACTACGGCGCAGCGCCAGCGTCCACGACTATCGCGGAAGTCGCGGAGGTTGCGCTGTGCAGCGAACGTCATGCGCGCACCCTGCTGCGCCAGCTCGCGCAAAGCGGCTGGCTAAGCTGGGACGCGCAGCCGGGGCGCGGGCACCGTGCCACCCTGCACTGCCTGACCACCACCAGCGAACTGAGCGCGCCGCTGATGCACGCCTGTCTGGAAAAAGGCGATTACCAGAGCGCGCTGCAGCTGGCCGACGGCGATCCGGCCAGCCTGCACCACATCATCACCCCGTTTTTAGGCGGCAAATGGCTTAAGCACCAGCCGACGCTGCGCATTCCGTGGTATCGCCCGCTGACCTCGCTGCATCCTGCCCTTCAGCGTCGCCGCGCCGAACAGCATATTATCTGCGCGGTTCACGCCGGTCTGACGCGCTATGCACCCGGTAACGCGCAGCCGGTAGCGGATTTAGCCCATCACTGGGATACCTCCGAAGACACGCTTCGCTGGCGCTTTTACCTGCGCAGCGGCGCGCACTGGCATAACGGTCAGGCCATCAGCGACGAAGATATTCTCAGCGCGATGCAGCAGGTGCTGGACGATCCGGCACGCAGCGCGGGGCTCGCGCACGTTCAAACGGTGTCGCTTGTCGCCCCCTGGTGTCTGGAGATTGCGCTGAACGTGCCCGATGCCATGCTGGCGCATCGTCTCGCGCATCACGCCTGTCGTCTGCCGCACCCGCACCAGCCGGATATCGGCGCGGGCCCTTTTGCGATTGCCCATCACCACTCGCATTACCTGCGCCTTGAGCGTCAGCCCTGGTACTTTGCCGCGCACCCGCTGCTGCACGCGATTGAGTTCTGGCGCACCCGCAGCGAGGCGGAAAAAACCGCGTGGATCACCGTGGGTAAAGGCGACAATGCCCGGGAGGCCGTCACCTCCACCAGCGGCGGGTTTGCCTGGCTGATGCTGAACGCCGGGCTGCCGCAGCCGCTGGCCGCGTGGCTGCGTCAGGAGATCCAGCACATTAACCAGCAGCACCTCCGCCGGGAGGATGTCGATACCCGCACGGAGATCCTGCCCGGCATCACAACGCCCGCGTTTGCGGATGCCTCCGACGTGGCGCTCCCCGCGGCCCTTTCTCTGATCTGTTACGACACGCCGGGGCTGTGCGATCTGGCCAGCATGCTGCAAACGCGCCTGAAAAAGCGCGGCTGTGACGTTAACATCCAGCGGAAAGACCGCGAGGCGTGGCATGCGCCCGACGCGCTGGCACAGGGAGATATCTTGCTGGGGGATTATCTGGCGGGTGAAGTACCGGTATTTGCGCTGGCAGAGTGGTTTACCGAAGAGCCCGCGTGGACCGCCGCGCTGGGGCAGACCGCCTGGCAAAAAGAAAAGCAGACGCTGATGACATACTGCGAAAGCGAGGAGACGCTCAAATCACACCTGCCCGCTTTCTTTCAGCACCTGCTGGAAAGCGGCGCCTGCACGCCGCTGTTCCACTACCGCTATCGTCTTAACACCCTCGAAAACGTGCAGGACATTGTGCTGACCGCCAGCGGCTGGCTTGATTTTACCCGCGCCTGGCTGCCGCCGGTTCAGGAACGCACGACCAGCGCGTCGTAGCCGCGCCAGCGGTAGTTGACCATGGAGATCAGCCAGCAGGCAACGAACAGCCCGACCACCACAAACCCGGCGTTGCCCAGATTATCGTTTACCGCACCAATCAGATCCCAGACGCCGCCGCTGAGGGCGAATTTGTCCATCAGCAGGCCCAGCGCTTCCAGCCCGCCGATAAACAACGCCACCACCACGGAGGTGCCGGTGATGGTCATGTTGTAGTAGAGCTTGCGCTGCGGCTTGTTAAACGCCCAGCCGTAGGCACCGACCATCAGCAGGTTGTCGAGGGTATCCACCAGCGCCATGCCGCTGGCGAAGAGCGCCGGGAAGATCATGATTGACCACACCGACATCCCGCTGGAGGCGCTGGCAGCAGAGATCCCCAGCACGCCAATCTCGGTGGCCGTGTCAAAGCCGAGGCCAAACAGGAAACCAACCAGGTACATCTGCCAGCTTTTATTCACCAGGCGGAAGGTTTTGCCGAACAGCCAGTTCATCACGCCGCCCTGGGCAGGGAGCGTGATGTCACCCTGCACGGGCCTGCCGTGTTTCAGCGCCTGAAAACTGCGCCAGACGCCGCGCAGGATCACCATGTTCACCAGCGCCATCGCCAGCAGGAAGGTCGCCGATACCGCCGTGCCAATCAGGCTGCCGGTTTCGTGGAACCATTCCATGTTTTTCTGAAACGCCGTCGCGGTAGCGGCGATGGCAATCGAGGCCAGCACCACGATGGTGGAGTGCCCCAGCGAGAACCACGCCCCCACGCCGGACGGGCGTTTGCCCTGCTGCATCATCTTACGCGTCACGGTATCAATGGCCGCGATGTGGTCGGCGTCCACCGCGTGACGCAGCCCGTAGCACCACGCCAGCAGGCTGGCGGCCATCAGCGCCGTGCTGCCGCTAAAGGCGTGCCATGCCCATCCCCAGGCCAGCAGGTTTGCCATTACCAGAGCCAGCAGCAGAAGTGCGGCGCGAGGTTCATTGCGTAAGAGTCGTAACATTTTAAGTCCTTTGTGAACCTGACCGGGCGGCGGCGACCACCGCCTGCCCGAAGGAGATCGCTCCGTCACCTGCGGGCAGGCGCGAAGGAAAAAGAAGCGTAAAGTCAGAAAGATAATGACGCAGACGCGCGCGCAGCAGACGGTTGTGTAATACCCCGCCGCTGAGACAGATTGTCGAAAGCGACAGGCGCCGGGCATGAAACGCGGCGAGCTCCGCCAGCCCTTTTGCCAGCGCATCGTGAAACGCCCAGGCGCGCGCGCAGGGTTCCGCCTGCCAGCTCAGCCACTGCTGCCAGAAAAGCGCGAGATTATCCGCGTCCAGCGTCACCGGATGGTCGACACCCGCGCACTGCGATGCCAGGGCTTCCAGCCGGCAGGCGGCTTCACCTTCCCAGGATTGCGTTTCGATACCCAGCGCGCAGGCGACTGCATCAAACAGGCGACCGCAGGACGAGGCCCGCGGCGCGTTGATGCCACGCTGGATCGCCGTCGCCAGCAGCGGCCAGTTCTGGCGCTGTACCGCGTGGGTTTCCGGGTACTGCTGCCAGTCAGGCACAAACGCCAGGCAGTGGGCGAGCAGATTGCGCCACGGCTGCCGCGCCGCCAGATCGCCACCCGGCAGCGCAACGGCAGGCAGCCCGCCCAGATGCTCGCACGCGAGATAGTTCATCCGCAGGCACTCCCCGCCCCACAGCGCGCCGTTCTCGCCCATGCCGATCCCGTCCAGCGTCAGGGCGATAACGTCTCCGCCCTCGCGCGGCCAGCCGTTTTCGGCCATGCACGCCGCGGCGTGAGCGTGATGGTGGTGTACCTCTTCAAGGGGCAACGCCTGCGCTTGCGCCCACTGGCGAGCGCGGTATCCAGGATGGGCATCGCACACCACGCGCGTCGGCTGAAAGGCGTAAATGTCCTGCATCACCGACAGCGCGGAACGCCACTGCGCTTCCACACCCTCGTCACCGAGATCGCCAAAATGCTGGCTCAGCACCGCCTGGTTCCCACGCACCAGGCAGAAGGTGTTTTTCATCTCCGCACCGGTGCATAACATGGCGGGGATATTCTCGAACCCCGCAGGCAACGTGATAGCATCCGGCACAAAACCGCGCGCCCGGCGCAGCATCGCACCGTCCCGATCCATCACCGAATCGTCCATCCGCTGCAGAATGTCACGGTTATGCAGCAGGAAACCGTCCGCGATGCCGCTGAGCTCATCCAGTGCCTGGCGGTTGGTGACGGCAGGCGGTCTGCCGCTGAGGTTGCCGGAGGTCATCACCAGCGGGCGCTGGCAGTCCATCATCAGAAGATGCTGCAGCGGGTTCGCAGGAAGCATGATGCCCACGGAATCCAGACCGGGTGCGATACCTTCCGGGAACGCGGGCAGCCAGGCTTTTGGCATGAGCACAATGGGTGCGGCGGGTGAGCGTAGCAGCGTCTGAACCGTCTCCGGCAGGTCATCCGCATGCGGGATCATCACCGCCAGCGGCTTCGCGGGCCGCTGCTTGCGTGACCGAAGCGTCGCGACCGCCTGCGGGTTACGCGCATCGCAGACGAGGTGAAAGCCGCCCAGCCCTTTAACCGCAACAATACCGCCGCTTTTCAGCATCGCCACCGCCGCGCGCAGCGCAGCCTCGCGCTCAGCGGTCATGTCGCCCGCACGCCACGCCAGCGCGGGTCCGCAGTCCGGGCAGGCGACCGGCTGGGCGTGAAAACGGCGGTCGGCAGGATTACGGTACTCTGCTTCACACGGCCCGCAGAGCGGGAACGGCGCCATTGCCGTGGCCGGGCGGTCGTAGGGCATGGCGCGGATAATGGTAAACCGCGGCCCGCAGTGGGTGCAGTTGATAAACGGATAGCGATAACGGCGCTCGCCGGGGTCGCGCATTTCAGCCAGACACGCCGGACAGGTGGCGGCATCCGGCACAATCTGGGTGTCCATCGCGCCGCCCGCACTGTGGCGGATAACAAACGCGTGCGGCAGGTTCGTCCAGGTGAACGGCTGCGTTTCAACGTGGTCAATGCGTGCCAGCGGTGGGCAGTCCTGATGCAGCCTCGCGGTAAAGGCCCCCCCATTACCCGCGAGGCGCACCAGCACGCCCTCTCCGTCATTGCAGACGTCACCGGTCAGCTGAAGCGCCTGCGCCAGCTGCCAGACGAAGGGACGAAACCCCACGCCCTGCACCTTGCCGCGCACCCGCAGCTGAACGCCGTTGCTGCTCATACGGTTCAGAACAGCAGTGATGACGAGGTGTCGAACGCCGCGCGACGGCGCTTTTCGGCGCTCATCTGCTCAAGCTTGTCGCGATCCACGCAGACCAGCGCGTGCGTCGGGCAGGCTTCCATACAGGCCGGGCCGGCCTCACGGTGGTAACACAGGTCGCACTTGTTGGCTTCGGCTTTCTCCGCCCGCACGCTCAGCCCCATGCCGCTGTTGCGCACCACCGGACGGACCACCACCTCCATCGCGCCATACGGGCAGGCAACCACGCAGGTTTTGCAGCCAATGCAGCGCTCCTGCATCACGTGCACAAAGCCTTTCTCGCGTTTAATCGCCCCGTTCGGACAGACGTTCGCGCACGGCGCGTCTTCGCACTGGCGACAGATGGCGGCGGTAGAAATATTCACGCCTTTAATGACGTGGATGCGCGGCAGGAACGTGTCAGGCGTCAGTGACGCGCAGTCCTGCTCCGCCTGATGGGAAACCACGCACGCCACTTCACAGGTACGGCAACCAATACACTTACTGGCATCGGCCATAATAAAACGGTTCATCTGCTTCTCCAGCATTACAGTTATGCGCGGAGATATTCATAAACCGTGCCAATAATTAACTTATTGATTTTATAGCATTTTAAAAATCACAGTGGTGCCGTCATCGTCACTTATGACGATGACAGCTGTCGACATCAGCGGTGCGGGCCGTCAATAACCGAGTCGCGCAGGACAAGCTCGCCGCAGAAGGTTTGCTGATATTTAAACTCACCGCCGTCGAGCATGAAGATCAGGCGGCTGATGGTCTCTTTGATCATTTCCGTTACCGGGATGCGGACGCTGGAGAGCGACGGCACAATGTAAGGCGCGATGGCCACATCGTCGAAACCGATCACCGACACCGCGTCCGGCGTGGCCACGCCGCTGTCGTGCAGTTGCTTCATGGCACCGATGGCCATATCGTCATTGCTCGCCACCAGCGCCGTAAAGCGCTCACCCCGAGCAAGCAGTTCGGACACCGCCGCCGCGCCGCTGGCGGGGTTCCACTTCCCCTGCGCGATCAGCCCCTCGCGCAGCGGAATACCGTGCTGCGCCAGCGCGTCCTTATAGCCGGAGAGACGCTCAACCCCGGTGGGAGAATCCAGCGAGCCGGTGATAAAGGCGATCTCACGATGCCCTTTCGCAATCAGCTGTGACACCGCGTCCTGGCTGGAGGCTTTATGATCGGACCACACGCTGTGGCTGCTGTTTTTCCGCAGGCGGCGGTTGAGCACCATAATGGGCTGCTCGCACTTCTCGACGATCTCATCCATCTCTTCCACGCTCAGAAAACGCGGATAGATGATCACCGCGTCGCAGCGCATATCGAGCAGATACTGGATCGCCTCGCGCTCTTCATCGGCGCTGTGCTTGCCGTCCGCGAGGATCAACTGCCGCCCTTTCTCCTCCGTCATGCGCGCGGCGTGAAACAGCAGTTCGCTAAAGTAGACGCCGTGATACAAGGTGTTCGTCACCACCAGGCCCAGCGTCTGGGTACGTTTGGTCGCCAGGTTGCGCGCCAGCAAATTTGGGCGATAGCCGCTCTCTTCAATGGCCTGAAACACCCGGTCTTTGGTCTCCTGGCTGACATAGCCATTGCCCGATAGCACCCGGGATACCGTCGCTTTCGAAACGCCTGCCCGCTTCGCCACTTCAAGCATCGTGGTCATGTTGTTATTCCGTCTGAATCTGATGGAGCGCAGTGTACTGCACTGCAGAAAAATTGTCGCAGCGGCGACATCACGCTTTGGGTTCCTGCTGGTGATCGGCGTCACGAAATAAAAAAATGGTCAAAAAGCGATCTTGTTTCATTCATAAAAACTCATAATGATTATGTGGAACCGGTTTCCTACATTTCACACAACGATAACAGGATCACATCCGATGGCCAAAAATTACGCTGCGCTGGCGAACGACGTTATCAGCGCGCTGGGCGGCAAAGAGAACATCGTCGCCGTCACCCACTGCATGACGCGACTGCGTTTCGTTCTGAAAGACGAAACCCTCACCGACGCCGCGCGCCTGAAAAGCATCAGCGGCGTGCTCGGCGTGGTGCGCAGCGACAACCAGTGCCAGGTGATTATTGGCAATACCGTCTCCCAGGCGTACCGCGAGGTGGTAAGCCTGCTGCCCGCTGACCTGCAGCCCGCGGTGCCGGAAGGCCCGCAAAAGCTGACGCTGCGCCGCATTGGCGCCGGGATCCTCGACGCGCTGATCGGCACCATGTCCCCGCTGATCCCGGCGATCATCGGCGGCTCGATGGTCAAGCTGCTGGCGATGATCCTCGAGATGACCGGCGTGCTGCCCAAAGGCGCACCGACGCTCACCATTTTGACCGTCATCGGCGACGGCGCGTTCTTCTTCCTGCCGCTGATGGTGGCGGCCTCGGCGGCGGTGAAATTCAAAACCAACATGTCGCTGGCGATAGCCATTGCGGGCGTGCTGGTGCACCCGAGCTTTATCGAGCTGATGGCGAAAGCCGCGCAGGGCGAGCACGTTGAGTTCGCCTTTATCCCGGTGACGGCGGTGAAATACACCTACACCGTCATCCCCGCGCTGGTGATGACCTGGTGCCTGTCGTACATCGAGCGCTGGGTGGATCGCATTACCCCGGCGGTGACGAAAAACTTCCTCAAGCCGATGCTGATCGTGCTGATTGCCGCCCCGCTCGCCATCGTGCTGATTGGCCCGCTGGGCATCTGGATCGGTAGCGCCATCTCCGCGCTGGTCTACACCATTCACGGCTATCTGGGCTGGCTCTCCGTCGCCATTATGGGCGCGCTGTGGCCGCTGCTGGTGATGACCGGGATGCACCGCGTCTTTACGCCGACCATCATTCAGACCATTGCCGAAACGGGTAAAGAAGGGATGGTGATGCCGTCGGAAATTGGCGCCAACCTGTCGCTCGGCGGTTCGTCGCTGGCGGTGGCGTGGAAAACCAAAAACCCGGAGCTGCGCCAGACGGCGCTGGCCGCCGCGGCATCGGCGATTCTGGCCGGGATTTCCGAACCGGCGCTGTACGGCGTGGCGGTGCGCCTGAAGCGCCCGCTGGTCGCCAGCTTAATCAGCGGCTTTATCTGCGGCGCGGTGGCGGGAATCGCCGGTCTGGCCAGCCATTCGATGGCGGCGCCAGGGCTGTTTACCAGCGTGCAGTTTTTCGATCCAGCCAATCCGATGACTATCGTCTGGGTATTTGGCGTGATGGCGCTGTCGGTGGTGCTGTCGTTTGCCCTGACGCTGATCCTTGGCTTTGAGGACATTCCCGTTGAGCAGGCCGCTGCCGACGCCAGAGCGCGCCAGGCCCGGGCCCAGGCATCCCACGCCTGAACACACAATTGATAATGAGGTAATGCATGGCGAGTTTCCCACAGGGATTTTTATGGGGCGGCGCACTGGCCGCCAACCAGTCTGAAGGCGCTTATCTTGAAGGCGGTAAGGGGCTGACCACCGTGGATACCCTCCCCCACGGCGCCCACCGCCTGCCGGTAAAATTAGGCCTGGAGAAGCGCTTTACGCTGCGTGAAGACGAATTTTACCCCAGCCATGAAGCGATCGATTTTTACCATCGCTATAAAGAAGATATCGCCCTGATGGCCGAGATGGGCTTTAGCGTCCTCCGCACCTCTATCGCCTGGAGCCGCCTGTTCCCACGCGGCGACGAACAGCAGCCGAATCCGCAGGGCATCGCCTTCTATCGCTCACTGTTTGAGGAGTGCAAAAAGCACGGTATCGAGCCGCTGGTCACGCTGTGTCATTTCGACGTGCCGATGCATCTGGTGATGGAGTACGGCTCCTGGCGCAACCGCAAAATGGTGGATTTTTTCAGCCACTACGCCCGCACCTGCTTTGAAGCTTTTGACGGCCTGGTGAAATACTGGCTCACCTTTAATGAACTCAACATCATGCTGCACAGCCACTACTCCGGCGCCGAGCTGGTGTTTGAAGCGGGTGAAAAGCAGGAGGCGGTAATTTCTACCCTTACTCCTGCAAGCCGGAAGATGTATGGATGGCGCTGGAGAAGGACCGCGAAAACCTGTTCTTTATCGATGTCCAGGCCCGCGGCGCCTATCCGGTGTGGGCCGCGCGGGTGTTCCGGGAAAAAGGGGTCACGATTGCGAAACAGCCGGGCGATGACGAGATCCTAAAAAACACCGTCGATTTCGTCTCCTTTAGCTACTACGCGTCGCGCTGCGCCTCGGCGGAGATGAACGCCAGCAACACCAATGCCGCCAATATCGTCAAGTCGCTGAAGAACCCGCACATCCCGGCCAGCGAATGGGGCTGGGGCATCGACCCGCTGGGCCTGCGCATCACCATGAACATGATGTACGACCGCTATCAGAAACCGCTGTTCCTGGTGGAAAACGGGCTTGGCGCCCGCGATGAGATCGATGCCAATGGGGACATCAATGACGACTATCGCATCAGCTACCTGCGCGAGCACATCAGGGCGATGCGCGATGCTATCGGCGACGGCATTCCGGTGATGGGCTACACCAGCTGGGGCTGCATCGATCTGGTCTCGGCGTCAACCGGCGAGATGAGCAAGCGCTACGGCTTTGTCTATGTCGATCGCGACGATGCCGGCAACGGCACCCTGGCGCGTAAGCGTAAAAAGTCATTCTTCTGGTACCAGAAGGTGATAGCCAGTAACGGCGCCGATCTCGACTAAGCACCCTCGCCCACGCGCGCCCGTTCCCCGCGCTAACCGGGGGACGGACGTCGGCTATCTGTTGCATCCATTACATGCTTTTTTCTCGAGCCTGATTCCAGTTTCTGGTTTGCCACCTGTTTACAATAACTGGTATTTTATCCAGTACTTTTACCGGGGTATCTTCAGCAAGGAGCACATCATGAGCGCACAGCACCCTACCGCAGCCAGAGGGATAGCCAGGGCCATTCGCCAGTTAACCGTGGGATATGTCAGAAAACGCCATGAGGACCGCAAAACGCGGGAGACGCGGCGCTACACCCGCCACGCGGCATTAAGCTTAAACGGCGACTGGCTGGAGCAGGCGGGGTTTCCGGTCGGCACGCAGGTCAGAGTCTCGGTGTCGCCCGGGAAATTAGTGATAGAGAATCTTGAGCTGGCGCCGCCGGGAACGGGGCTCCCGGCAGGTCAGTCGTGCGCCGGCGGAGAGCCCGGTTCGCCGCAGGGCTAGTCGTCCGCGGCCTCCAGCTGAGTAAAGCCGCCCTTGCCCTGCCAGCCTGCCAGCTGCTGATACACCCGGGCAACGGCCTCTTTCACCGGCTGGGTCATCGGATAATAAAAACCGACGATATCCGGCTGAATGCCGAGGAAAATCACTTCGCCAATATCTTCT
>ENA-UERQ01001603-UERQ01001603.1-human-gut-metagenome-genome-assembly--contig:-NODE-1603-length-10326-cov-2.715387_pt1 | contig 10326 bp, 17 predicted proteins | sample MGYA00242986_ERZ507987 | MGnify/ENA primary metagenome ERZ507987 (study PRJEB26167, sample SAMN06115429) | human gut metagenome | host: Homo sapiens | place: China:Chongqing | collected 2015-04-15...
TCTTAGTTCGGTGCCTTAGTTAGAGAAGAGAGGTCTTAGAGTTCGTATTGAACTCCTTTGACTACACCAATGATAAGGCAATTACCATTGATAGGGATGTTGGGATACCGAGGATTTAATGGCACTAAAAACTTTTGAGGGCCATCGATGACTAATTTTTTTACTGTAGCTTCGTTTGTTCCATCAAGTCGAGCGATGACTATTTTTCCATGACGAGGTTCTGCATCTGGATCTACAATCACTGTTGCGCCTTCTGGTATTGTTGGGAGGCCATTAGGGTTAGTCATGGAGTCACCTTTAACCTCTAATGCAAATGAGTTATCACCAATCTTTAATGATGTATCTACCCACTTGTCCACTTCACTAAACACTTCTGCTGCCCTGCACTCAGTAAACTGCCCAGCCTGAACCCACGATATTACAGGAACTCTGCGCATGTTTGTGACGAGTTTGCCTTCAAACTCAGCACCATAAAGAATGTAATCTATTGACGTATTGAAGAACTTCGCTAATTTCGAAAGTGCCTCCCCACCAGGGGTATTGATGTCTTTCTCCCAGTACCCCACAGCAACGTCGCTTACTCCACAAAATTTACCCAATTCTTTCTGGGACGTTCCGGTAACTCTTCTCAGAGCTTTTATACGCTGACCAACCGTTTCCATAGGAGCACCATTTCTTGAATTGCTAAGTAATCTTAGTTTTTATTGACCAAAGATAGATTTGTAATTAGCATCTAATAAAACTTAGTTTGGAGGGCGTATGACAACTGACGATATCGAAAGCTACTTCGGCAGTATTGAGAAAGTTGCTGCTTTTTTCGGCATAACAACTGAAGCCGTTTATCAGTGGCGAAACCGTCCGGGCCAGTTAATTCCAAAAGGACGTGCAGCAGAAGCTGCATATAGAACTTGCGGACGGTTGCCATTTAAACCTGAGCTTTATGAAAAATCTAATGGATAAATCGATTAACAGAAACCACAGAACGATGAGGCTAACCGTGGGTAAGCATCACTGGAAAGTAGAAAAACAGCCTGAGTGGTACGTGAAAGCTGTCAGAAAAACTATCGCAGCGTTGCCGGGTGGTTACGCTGAAGCAGCTGACTGGCTGGATGTAACAGAAAACGCATTATTTAACCGCCTTCGTGCCGATGGCGATCAGATTTTCCCGCTGGGATGGGCAATGATTTTGCAACGTGCTGGTGGAACTCACTTCATTGCTGACGCTGTGGCGCAGTCTGCAAATGGCGTCTTTGTGTCTCTTCCTGACGTCGAGGATGTGGACAACGCCGATATTAACCAGCGCCTGCTGGAAGTCATTGAACAGATTGGCAGTTATTCCAGACAGATTCGTTCGGCAATCGAAGACGGTGTGGTGGAACCGCATGAGAAGACAGCAATTAACGACGAGCTGTATCTCTCAATTTCGAAGCTGCAGGAGCATGCAGCACTGGTCTACAAAATCTTTTGCATTTCAGAAAGTAATGACGCCCGCGAGTGTGCAGCTCCGGGCGCCGTGGCGTGTCGTGACTGTGGAGAAACTAACGCATGAACAGTTTAACAACACACTACCGTCGCTCGCAACTGATTGCGCTTCCTGTACCGGGTGGAAAAGCGAAGGTGGAGTATTGCTATGCAGTTAATGTACCAGGTGACAGGGAAATTGTAACCCACAGCTTTGCTGAGTGGGCTGTGGGTGATTTCAACCGGCAGAAGGAGACAGTCCTTTGCGACAAGTTAACCGCTGGTTCAAAGATCACTACGGAGTGCCCGTCAGAGTCATTCGTTGGGAGCCGGAAACACAACGAGTTATCTACCTCCGCGAAGGCTATGAGCATGAGTGCTTCAGCCCGCTCGAACAGTTTCGTCGTAAATTCAGGGAAATAGAGGTCGGTCATGAGCACTAAATTAACCGGCTATGTATGGGATGGTTGCGCTGCATCAGGCATGAAATTATCCAGCGTGGCAATTATGGCCCGCCTGGCTGATTTCAGTAATGACGAAGGTGTGTGCTGGCCATCAATTGAAACTATTGCCCGTCAGATTGGCGCGGGGATGAGTACCGTCAGGACGGCTATCGCACGGCTGGAAGCAGAAGGCTGGTTAACGCGTAAGGCGCGTCGCCAGGGTAACCGCAATGCGTCGAATGTTTATCAGCTTAACGTTGCGAAGCTTCAGGCAGCGGCATTTTCTCAACTGTCAGATTCTGACCCGTCAAAATCTGACGCATCAAAATCTGACCCGTCAAAATTTGATGCGTCGAAATCTGGCAAAAAAGCGGGTTTTCACCCGTCAGAATCTGGCGGGGATCCGTCAGTAAAATCAAAACATGATCCGTCAGATAAAAAACCTTCTCGTCCGGACGCTTCGCAACCGGACACGCAGACGGATGAACAGGATTTTTTAACTCGCCATCCTGATGCGGTTGTATTCAGCCCTAAAAAGCGCCAGTGGGGAACGCAGGATGATTTGACCTGCGCACAGTGGCTCTGGAAAAAAATCATCGCCCTGTACGAGCAAGCCGCCGAATGTGACGGCGAGGTGGTTCGTCCCAAAGAACCGAACTGGACAGCCTGGGCAAACGAAATTCGCCTGATGTGTGTGCAGGATGGTCGTACTCACAAACAAATCTGCGAGATGTACAGCCGCGTCAGCCGCGATCCGTTCTGGTGCCGTAACGTGCTCAGCCCGTCGAAGTTGCGGGAAAAATGGGATGAGCTTTCCCTGCGCTTATCACCGTCCGTCAGCACGTACACCGAAAAACGCGAAGACCCGTACTTCAAATCCAGTTACGACAACGTGGACTACAGCCAGATCCCGGCAGGATTCAGGGGGTGATCATGAGTCTTTTGAATGAAGTTCAGAAATTCATTGAAGCCCATCCGGGATGTACTTCCGGAGACATTGCGGATGCTTTTGCAGGTTACTCACGGCAGCGCGTTCTGCAGTCAGCAAGCAAGTTACGTCAGAGTGGGCGTGTGGCTCACCGTTGTGAAGGAGATACACGCAGACATTTCCCGCGCCTGACTGAGAGAGCGCAGGAACCGGAACCACAACCAGTTCGAGAAACCAGACCTGTGCGCAATTTCTATGTCGGCACTAACGATCCACGGGTGATTTTGTGCCTGACCCGCCAGGCTGAAGAACTGGAGTCCAGGGGCTTATACCGTCGTGCTGCAACCGTGTGGATGGCGGCATTCCGTGAAAGCCACTCCCAGCCAGAACGAAACAATTTTCTGGCGCGTCGTGAGCGGTGCTTACGGAAAAGCAGCAAGCGCGCTGCATCGGGTGAAGAGTGGTATCTGTCAGGGAATTACGTGGGGGCTTAATGAGTAATAAATATTGCCAGGCGCTGGTGGAACTGCGGAACAAACCAGCCCATGAACTGAAGGAAGTGGGCGATCAGTGGCGCACGCCGGACAACATTTTCTGGGGAATTAACACCCTGTTTGGCCCGTTTGTTCTGGATCTGTTTACTGACGGTGATAACGCCAAATGTGCCGCGTATTACACGGCGGAAGATAACGCGCTGGCGCATGACTGGTCAGAACGTCTTGCGGAGCTTAAAGGTGCTGCCTTTGGTAATCCCCCATACAGCCGCGCCAGTCAGCATGAGGGGCAATACATCACCGGCATGCGTTACATCATGAAACATGCCGGTGCCATGCGTGATAAGGGCGGGCGCTATGTTTTCCTGATCAAAGCTGCCACCAGCGAAGTGTGGTGGCCGGAAGATGCGGACCATATTGCTTTTATTCGCGGGCGTATTGGTTTTGAACTGCCTGCCTGGTTTATCCCGAAGGATGAGAAGCAGGTGCCGACAGGCGCTTTCTTCGCTGGTGCTATTGCTGTTTTCGACAAGACCTGGAAGGGACCGGCAATCAGCTACATCGGGCGCGATGAACTTGAGGCATGTGGTGAAGCCTTTTTGGTGCAGGTTCGCCAGCAGGCGGAAAAACTGGTCAGGGAGATGGCGGCATGACGACGTTAACTCAATGCCAGCAGCAGGTGCTGGATATGCTGATTTCTTACCAGAAAGAGCGTGGCTTTCCGCCAACCAATCAGGAGGTGGCAACCATGCTGGGATACCGTTCAGTGAATGCAGCGGTAGAGCATCTTCGTGCACTGGAGAAAAAAGGCGTCATCACGATAAAGCGTGGCGTGGCCCGGGGGATAACGCTTCATACCGCGGTGAAGGACGACGACAGCGAGGCGGTCGGGATTATCCGCGCACTGCTTGCCGGTGAGGAAAACGCCAGGCTGCGTGCAGCCCACTGGTTACATGAGAGAGGCCTGAAAGTATGAAGCTGATCTTGCCTTTCCCGCCCAGCGTGAACACGTACTGGCGACACCCCAACAAAGGGGCGTTTGTAGGTAAAAGCCTGATAAGCGAGGCGGGGCGAAAATTCCAGAGCGCGGCGTGCGCAGCAATAGTTGAGCAGTTACGTCGTCTGCCGAAACCAACGTCGGCACCTGCTTCAGTGGAGATCGTGTTGTTTCCTCCGGATAACAGGATCCGCGAACAACAACAACGGGGGTGTGGGAAGACGACAGCCAGGTGAAAAGAATGCTGGTGGAGTGGGGGCCGGTTATCCCGGAAGGGAAGGTCGAGATCACTATCAGTAAGTACGAGAAAACGGCGGGTGCAGCCGCCTGATTAAGAGGAGAAACGAAGTATGAATAATCTGATGGTCATTGATGGTATTGAAGTTCGTCGTGATGCTTATGGGCGTTACAGCCTGAACGATCTGCACAGGGCTGCCGGTTCTCAGGATAAGCATAAGCCTGCATTCTGGCTCCGCAATGAGCAAACCGAACGTTTAATAAGCGAGTTGCAGATTTGCAACTCGGTCAATATAGAGCCAGTTAACGTTAGTCGTGGCGGAAATAACCAGGGGACGTATGTCTGCAAAGAACTGGTGTATGCCTATGCAATGTGGATCAGCCCGTCATTCCATCTGAAGGTGATCCGTACTTTCGATATGGTAACCAGCGCACCGGAAAAATTATCCGGGCAGGCTGCTGACAAGATGCAGGCTGGTGTGATTCTGCTGGACTTTATGCGCAGGGAGTTAAACCTGTCTAACTCTTCAGTGCTTAGTGCCTGTCAGAAACTCCAGGAGGCTGTTGGCTTACCGAATCTGGCACCGCGCTATGCCATTGATGCTCCTGCTGACGCGCCTGATGGCTCAAGTCGCCCTACGCTGTCGCTGAGTGCACTGCTGAAACAGTATGGTATCCGCCTGACGGCTAATCAGGCATATCACCAGATGGTGAAGCTGGGGATCGTCGAGCAGCGCGAACGATACAGCCGTACCGCGATTAACAACATCAAAAAATTCTGGTCGCTGACAGCGAAAGGCTGCATGTTCGGCAAGAACATCACCAGTCCCGCAAATCCGCGCGAGACGCAGCCGCACTTTTTCGAATCCCGATTCCCTGAGCTGTTAAAGCTGCTCGATACCGTTCATTGAGGTGACCGTGAGAGCACTACTGACCCCTGAAATTGCCCCGCGTATGGGGATCGTATTGTTCAGACCCGGTTCAGAGCTGATGCCCCTGTTTAGGCAGGGGCGTGTCCTGCTGGAGCCTGAGCCGGAACGTTATTCATCTTTTGCCAGTGGTGCCGTTCCGGCGGCATCACAACCGCTGGCGGATGATCCTGCCGTTCGGGCCGTGTTCCGCAATGAGGCAGTGATCCGTCGTGCTGGTGGAGTGGAATGTCTTGAAAGCTGGTTACTTCGTGAAAAAGGCTGCCAATGGCCTCATTCCGACTGGCACAGCGAGAACATGACCACAATGCGACACGCGCCGGGCGCAATCCGTCTGTGCTGGCACTGCGATAACCAGCTGCGCGATCAGTTCACGGAACGGCTGGAATCAATGGCAACGGATAACTGTGCCCGCTGGGTGTTGTCTGTCGTGCGTCGGGATCTCGGTTTTGATGATAGTCACGTTGTGACAATGCCGGAACTGTGCTGGTGGCTGGTTCGTAATGACCTGGCGGATGCCTTACCGGAAAGTGCAGCCCGTAAGGCACTGAGATTACCGAAGCCTGTTGTGCCGTCTGTCACCCGGGAAAGTGACCTTGTGCCTTCGGTTCCTGCCACCAGCATCATCCAGGATAAAGCGAAAAAGGTGCTGGCGCTGAAAGTGGATCCGGAGTCGCCGGAGTCTTTTATGTTACGCCCAAAACGTCGCCGCTGGGTTAACGAAAAGTACACGCGCTGGGTTAAGACGCAGCCGTGTGCATGTTGTGGAAAGCCTGCTGATGATCCCCACCACCTGATAGGCCACGGTCAGGGCGGGATGGGTACAAAAGCGCATGACCTCTTTGTGTTGCCTTTGTGCAGAAAGCATCACGACGAGCTGCATGCGGATACCGTGGCATTTGAAGAGAAGTATGGCTCCCAGCTGGAGCTGATATTTCGTTTTATCGATCGCGCGCTGGCAATTGGCGTGCTGGCGTAAGTGGAGAACGAGCATGAACCTTGAAGCCTTACCGAAATATTACTCCCCAAAATCTCCAAAATTGAGCGATGACGCACCGGCGACAGGCTCTGGTGGTTTAACAATTACGGATGTAATGGCTGCGCAGGGGATGGTGCAGTCGAAAGCACCGCTTGGGTTTGCCTTATTCCTGGCAAAAGTTGGTGTTCAGGATCCTCAGTTTGCGATTGAAGGTCTGCTCAATTACGCGATGGCACTGGATAACCCGACATTGAACAAATTGAGTGAAGAAACCCGGCTACAGATCATTCCTTACCTTGTGAATTTTGCCTTTGCTGATTATTCCAGGTCTGCGGCAAGTAAGGCTCGCTGTGAGCATTGTGCTGGTACTGGATTTCATAATGTATTGCGCGAAGTGGTGAAACACTCCAGAAGCGGGGAATCTGTTATCAAGGAAGAGTGGGTAAAGGAACTGTGTCAGCATTGCCATGGTAAGGGAGAAGTCAGCACAGCGTGCAGAGGGTGTAAGGGTAAAGGGATTGTTCTGGATGAAAAAAGAACCCGGTTTCATGGCGTACCGGTATATAAGATTTGTGGGCGTTGTAATGGAAACCGGTTTAGTCGTTTACCGACCACGCTGGCACGACGTCATGTCCAGAAGCTGGTACCAGACCTGACCGATTATCAGTGGTATAAGGGGTATGCGGACGTCATTGATAAACTGGTAACAAAGTGCTGGCAGGAAGAAGCATATGCTGAGATGCAATTAAGAAAAGTGACGAGATAAATGATTTTCGCCGAAGATGGCGACATAATTCTTGCATTTTTCAAAAAATATGGATAAGATTTTCCCAACGATGGGCTTTGTATGTCTACCGTTGATAAGATTTAAGAACCCGCCGCTGAGCGGGTTTTTTTGTGCCTTGATGTTGGCAGTACGGTAAACACGCTGGTGGTCGTGAATACTGACTTTTTATCTTGCTGGCTTTTTAGACAAGAGTTATTGGTATGTCATGTTAACCAGAAGGAAAAAAGACATGCTAAAACAGCTAGATATGACAGAAACGGCGAAAGTTGTTTTTAATGAATTAAGCGTCGAACCGGCAACAGTCGGGGAGATAGCACAAAACACATACCTTTCACGCGAACGCTGTCAGTTAATACTGACCCAGCTGGTTATGGCGGGGCTGGCAGATTACCAGTTCGGCTGTTACAGACGCCTTCAGCAATGAAGGGCTTTTAATTTGTGAAAATGGGCGGCTGGTGGGTGTTGGTAGCACCTGCCAGCCATTCGCTCATGCTTACTGGTCACAAGCGAACCATGGCCCACTGCTTTAGCGCAAAAGCAGAGTGAGCCTACCAGAGTTACGCTTACTGATCCATGAAAAATACTGTAAAAATAAACAGTGTTGATTTAATCAACGCTGATTGCCTGCATTTTATTCAGTCCCTGCCTGATGATTCCATTGACCTGATAGTTACCGATCCGCCGTACTTCAAAGTGAAGCCCAACGGTTGGGACAATCAGTGGAAAGGGGACGAAGATTACCTTAAGTGGCTGGACCACTGTCTGGCTCAGTTCTGGCGGGTGCTGAAACCTGCCGGAAGCCTTTACCTGTTCTGTGGACATCGCCTGGCATCTGATATCGAGATCATGATGCGTGAACGTTTCAACGTGCTTAACCATATCATCTGGGCGAAGCCGTCCGGACGATGGAACGGGTGTAATAAAGAAAGCCTGCGGGCATATTTCCCCGCTACAGAGCGCGTTCTGTTTGCTGAACATTACCAGGGGCCATATCGCGGCAAAAGTGACGGCTATGCGGAAAAAGAAAGGGAACTCAAACAGCACATAATGGCACCGCTGATATCGTATTTCAGGGATGCACGTGCCGAACTGGGTATAACGGCAAAACAGATTGCCGAAGCCACTGGTAAGAAAAACATGGTTTCCCACTGGTTTGGTGCCAGTCAGTGGCAGTTGCCGAATGAGGCTGACTACCGGAAGTTGCAGGCACTGTTTTCCCGTATAGCGGCAGAGAAGTTTCAGGAACAACAACTGGAACAGACACACCACCAGCTGGTGGCATCTTATGATTCACTGAATCGCAAATATTCTGAATTGCTGGATGAGTTTAAATCTCTCCGGCGCTATTTCTCCGTATCAGTCTCCGTGCCTTATACCGATGTCTGGACGCATAAACCCGTTCAGTTCTACCCGGGTAAACATCCGTGTGAGAAACCGGCGGATATGCTCCGGCAAATAATCAATGCCAGTAGTCGACCAGGTGATCTGGTTGCTGATTTTTTTATGGGATCTGGTTCCACAATAAAAGCAGCAATGGAGCTGGGGCGTCGGGCGTTAGGTGTTGAGCTTGAGTCAGATCGGTTTAACCAGACGGTGAAAGAGGTAAGTGAACTGGTGGGGAAATAATTCTGGTGGCCACGTTGCGTGGCCTTTTTATTTCCAACACAGCACCCGCAAATAATCGCGAGGTGAGAGATGACGAAATGCCTCATAACCCAAATACCTGGCCGGACTGGCTGGAGTTGTTCCAGAGCTGGTGGCGTGGAGATACGCCGCTGGGCGCAGTGATTATGTCGATTGTTATGGCTGGTTTGCGTATTGCCTATTTTGGTGGTGGTGGCGGCTGGAAACGAAAAACACTCGAAATTTTGCTCTGTGGCGCTCTGACGCTGACCTTTGCATCCGCGCTTGAGTATGTCGGATGGCCTAAATCGCTTTCTGTTGCCATTGGTGGTGGGGTGGGGCTGATCGGGGTCGATGCAATTCGTGGGGCTGCAATGAGAGTAATCGGTAACAAGTTTGGTGGCTCTAAGGAGTAATTTATGCAGGTACTAAATTCCCAGCGTAAAGCTTTCCTCGATATGGTGGCATGGTCAGAAGGAACGGATAATGGACGGCAACCGACATGTAACCACGGTTATGACGTTATTGTCGGTGGTGAACTCTTCACTGATTACTCCGACCACCCTCGCAAACTTGTCACGCTAAACCCAAAACTTAAATCAACGGCTGCTGGACGCTACCAGATTCTTTCCCGATGGTGGGATGCTTACCGTAAACAGCTTGGTCTGAAAGACTTCTCCCCCAAAAGCCAGGACGCAGTGGCATTGCAGCAGATTAAAGAGCGTGGCGCTTTACCGATGATTGATCGCGGTGATATCCGTCAGGCTATCGATCGTTGCAGCAATATCTGGGCTTCACTGCCGGGCGCAGGTTACGGTCAGTATGAACATAAAATCGGTGACCTGATTGCCCGATTTAAAGAGGCTGGTGGGGTGGTAAATGAAGTTGAGTTATAAGCTGATTATCGCTGCTTTTTTCGTTACTGCCATTGGTTCTTTCATCTGGTCAGCCAACTACTACTACAGCAAATATCAGTACGAAAAGAAACGTGCTGATGAGGCTGTACAAAATGCTGAATCAGCAACTGCCATTACCAATAACGTCCTGCAATCAATGCAAATCGTCAATACAGTTTTGGAGGCTAACCAGCATGCAAAACAGCAGATCGCACTGGAGTCACAGAGAACCCAGGAAGATATCAAAGTGGCTGTTGCGGATGATGATTGCGCTTCACGCCCTGTGCCTGATGTCGCTGCTGACCGGTTGCGGAAGTACGCGGACAGTATACGTGCAGGTTCCAACGATACCGTTACCGGCGAACCTGCTCGCTGAAACTCCACAGCCAGTTATACCCAATCCTCTGACTTATGGGGATAGTCTTAGTTTGAATGTAAGTCTGCTATCAGCACTGGGGCTATGTAACCGTGATAAGTCTGATCTTCGTAGGTTAGGAGAGCAAAAGTACAATCTGCATTTGAATAATAATATTCATTAGGTGAAATATTTTT
>ENA-UERQ01001616-UERQ01001616.1-human-gut-metagenome-genome-assembly--contig:-NODE-1616-length-10222-cov-3.578216_pt1 | contig 10222 bp, 7 predicted proteins | sample MGYA00242986_ERZ507987 | MGnify/ENA primary metagenome ERZ507987 (study PRJEB26167, sample SAMN06115429) | human gut metagenome | host: Homo sapiens | place: China:Chongqing | collected 2015-04-15...
ATACAACATGTTGTACATATGTTGATTGACTGCAATGTGAGACAAAAACGGGACACACAAAGCTTTGCATGGGTTTGCAAGGCTTTGCATGTTTTTCGAAGATGGGACGCGTGAGCGCAGTATTGACGGGGTATGTTATTGACTTAGAAGGTAGTTCTAGGAACTTCTAAGCCGTAGGTCGTAGGTTCGAATCCTACAGGGCGTTCAGCTTCTGCTAATCGCGACAAATTTTCTTTTGCCAACCACATTTCCACTTCTGTAAGACTTAGTTGTACTTCCTCTCTGAGTGAAAAATCAGCTAGCGGCTGCTGTTCAAGCGCTGCGCACATCCTGCTGGCAGAACGCATCCCCATGCTGGCGCAGCTGCTTTTTAGCTGATGTGCCAGACGTTTTATCTTCTCGTACTCATATGCTGCGCGCGCTGCGTCAATCTCATCTAATACAGGAAGGGTGTGTTGCTTAAAGAGCGCTAACCATTCGTGCACCTTTTGCCATCCCATTAGCTGGATATCCCCGGCTAATTGCTGGGTATCTAACCGTTGGTTGTCATTTTCTAATGCAACCGGGAGAGGGGCGTTACCATGCAGATAATGGGTAATGAGCCGACTGAGTTCATCCTGGGGAACCGGTTTTTGAATAACGCCGAGAAACAGGGTGCTGGTTCTTTGGCTTAGCGTTTCGTCGATGACGTGTGCGCTAAAGCCTATTAGCTTTAACGTCGGAAACTCGCGGGTTAACTGTTGCGCCAGCGTGATGCCGTCGATATCCGGAAGATCAAAATCAACCAGCGCGGCATTATACTGGGTGTCTTGCTGCAGTATGGTGAGCGCCGCAGCCGCACTGTCTGCAGCCGTGACCTGGGCGCCATTGAGGGTGAGCATTTCTGTACTGATGCGCTGCGTGAGGGGGTTATCCTCGATTAGCAGTAAGCGTAAACCCTGTAACGATATGGCACGTGGAACGGATTTAGCTACTGGCATCGCGCCAGCCCGTAATGGCAGACGCAGACGAAAGCAGCTTCCGACTCCCGGCGTACTGGTGACGCTCAGTTCTCCCTGCATCGCCTGCGCAAGGCTGGCACTGATAGTGAGTCCAAGCCCGGTCCCCCCACGTTTACCGCTAACCTGAACAAACGGCTGAAAAATATCGCGCTGATGGACAGGGTCAATCCCGCATCCCGTGTCCTCAACCTCAATATACCAGTCCTGATCTTTACATCGGCTACGCAGGGTGATGTGTCCGCGATCGGTAAAGCGCAGCGCGTTGTTTAATAGGTTAGTTATGATTTGCCGAATGCGGCGCGGATCGCCGCGTAGGGAGTCGGGGACATCGTCGGCAAAATCCGTAACCAGCACGACCGGGCGACCCACAACGCGACCGTGCATGAGCTGAAGCGTACTTTCCAGCAAGGGTCTGGGCTCAAAAGGTTCATCGCCGATCGCCACATTTTTTCCGCCCGCTTCGATGGCGGAATAGTCCAGGATATCGTTGAGGATGGTCAGCAGAGACTCGCCAGAGTCGGTGATTGCGCGCAGATTCTCCTGATGCTGCGCCAGAGCGGGATTGTCTGAGAGCAACTGCGCAGTGCCGAGGATCCCATACAGCGGGGTGCGTATTTCATGGCTCATGGCGGCAAGAAACGCCGATTTTGCCTGGTTGGCTTTTTCGGCTTCTGCCCGCGCCTGACGGTGTTCAGACACCATAGAACGCAGTTCGGCGGTGCGAGCTTTTACCTGAGCGGCCAGATGTTCGCGATGGCTATTAAGGGCGTGAACGCTACCGCGAAAGGCGTCCATTAACCGACCGATGGTATCCAGTTCGCGAACGCCCGCTGTTTCCGGAAATGGGGAGTCAATATCACCTTCAAGCAGACGCTGTAACGCCTGGGTTTGCTGCGCCAACGGGCGCGTGACCGAGCGGTAAACTACGCGCCAAAGAATGAGAATTAACAAGCACAATGACACCGCACCTAACAGCAGCAGCAGCGTTTGCCCGCGCTGGCTGGCCTGTTTGAGATGCGCCAGCCCGGTCTGATTGCGTTGACCAATGATTTCTACCAACTGACTGACTTCGCTACTGAAACGGGTAAATTGCTCGATATTGTTCTGCGATAAGATCTGTAAGCGGGTGGTGATGTCATTATCCTGACGATACAGGGCCAGCAGATCGACATAACGGCTTATCGAATTTACAGCGCCGGCAACCTGAGTGCGTACCACCGGATCTTCAATGCGTATTTGTCGGCGGTGAAGCACTCTGACGGCGGCATTAAGCTGGGTTTCCAGCGCTGCAAGGTTATTCTGCGCCTGGTTATTCCCCAGATTCATCACCATTTGCTGCACGCGTAGCGCGCTCAGGCGCAGTTCATTCATCTGGTTATAATATTCCAGATCGATATCGATAAGCCTGTCGAGAGCGTGTTCCGCCGCCTGCCCCTGATGGCTCTCAATCAAATCATAAATGCTTGCCTGCGTAGCGCCCGCCGAGGTGGCGGCATTACTGGCCTGACCGCGCGCCATTTCGGCAACGTCGGCGGTAGCCTCAACAATATGTTGGCTGAGCTGTTGCTGCCGATCGCGCAGTTTCAGACGTTCGCCAACCAACTCCCCCTGATGGCTTAACGACTGGGCGATCTCTTTTTCCTGTTGTTCAATGGCCGACGTGTCAAAGCCCTGCTCGCGCAGGGTTTTCAGTAAAGCGGTTATTTTCAGGCTTTGGGCGGTTAACATACGTCCCTGAGCCAGCCACATATTTTCATTATCTGCGGTGGTCAAATTCTGCGCGGAAAACAGTTCCCAGGCGCTGGCTTCGCTGAGCTGGCGCGCCATGTCCATGGTCGGGATCAGCGCCTGGGTATTGGCCTGCTCAACCTGGCTGACAAAACGCAGGTTATACCAGCCTACCAGCGTACTAATGAGGGTCAGTGCCGCCATCAGCCCGAAGCCTATCCACAGTCGTTTGGTCAGAGATAAATTCACTGTCGGGTCGCCACAGATTAAAAAGGTTGAGTCCAAAAGAGGAAAGCAACTAGGATAAAGCCTTATCAATGTTGAGGCTATCATGCGCGTATTGGTTTTCCTGCTTATCACACTTTTTCCCGGCTTAGGTCACGCGACCGGGTCCGCACTGCTGCGCTGGCCGGATACCCAGCGGGCAGTGCCGGAGCCGCTAACGGACGTTACTGCAAACAAAGTCTGGAAACTGTGCGCGCTGTATCCCAGCCTGAAGGATTCCTACTGGCTTTCCGTGAATTACGGCATGCTGGAGGCGGCGAAAAAATACGGCGTAAGCCTGAAGGTGCTCGAGGCGGGAGGGTATCGCCAGTTCGACACGCAAAAATCACAAATCGCTCAATGCCAGCAATGGGGCGCGGATGCCATTTTGTTGGGCAGCAGCACGACGACTTTTCCGGATTTGCAGGCACAGGTTGGCACGCTGCCGGTTATTGAGGTGGTGAATGCTATCCATGACGCAACGGTAAAAGCCCGGGTTGGGGTTCCGTGGTTCCAGATGGGTTATCAGCCAGGCCGCTATTTGGTTAAGTGGAGCGCGGGCAAACCGCTAAAGGTCTTATTATTGCCAGGACCTGATGATGCCGGGGGCAGTCGTGAGATGGTGGCCGGATTCCGTCAGGCGATTGCCGGCAGTCAGGTGCACATCGTGGATGTGGCGTTGGGCGATAATGATATTGAAATACAGCGTAACCTGTTGCAAGAGATGCTTGAGCGTCACCCGGATGCCGACGTGGTGGCCGGTACGGCAATTGCTGCGGAAGCGGCAATGGGGGAGAAGCGCAATCAGGGCGCGCCGTTAACTGTCGTCTCTTTTTATCTGTCGCATCAGGTGTATCGCGGGCTTAAACGCGAAAGAATCATTATGGCTGCCAGCGATCAAATGGTCTGGCAAGGTGAACTGGCGATTCAGCAGGCTATCAGAGTATTACAAGGACAACCGGTGCCGGAAAATATCAGTCCGCCGATCCTGGTGCTCACCCCGAAAAATGCCGACAGCCAGCATGTAAAGTGCTCGTTGTCACCCGGCGGATTCCGTCCTGTTTATCTGTATCAGTACACGTCGGCTGCTAAAAAATAGCCTTCCCCGTGCTGTGTCACCAGTAAATCAGCCCGCAGCTTGTGGCGTAAACGGCGGATCAGTACGTCCACGGTGCGTAAGTCCGGATTGTCTACCCGTCGCGCCGAAAGCATGCGCAGTAAACGTTCGCGACTGAGAATTTCCCCCGGATTGGTGACAAACGCGACCAGCATTTCATACTCGGCGCGGGTGAGTTTGATTGCCTCGTCGCCCAGTTCCAGAGTATGACGGGAGACGTTCAGACAATACCCGGCAAACTGATAGCAGTTGTCTTTAGCCTCCGGTCGCGCCTCGCGGGCAAGGTCGATACGCCAGAGTAAATTTTTCACTCTCACCACCAGTTCACGTAGCTCCAGCGGTTTGGTGACATAATCATCAGCCCCCATTTCCAGGCCAACGATACGGTCAATTTGGTCACTACGACCCGTTACCAGGATGATCCCCACCGTTGAGCGTTCACGCAGGGCGCGGGTCAGCATTAAGCCATTTTCATCCGGGAGATTGATATCTAACAGAATAAGATCGACAGAGTGTTGTGACATGATTTCACGCAGGCCGGCTCCGCTGGCTGTGACCGAGACTTGATAACCTTCCTGTTCAAAATAAGCCTGTAATCGTGCCTGGGTAACGGGTTCATCCTCAACAATGACAATGTGATGCGACATCCTGGTTGTTGTCTCTTTCTGTTCATATCTGTTCATATTGTGCCGTAAGCCATTCATCCTGACCAGTGTTGCCGTTCACATTTGCGAAATAAGATCCTCTGTAACTAAACCATATATTTACAGGGTCTATTATGCGGAAACTATGGAGGGCGCTGCTCAGACCGAGCGCACGTTGGTCAGTGTTGGCGCTGGTCGTCATCGGGATGGTGGTCGGTATCGCGCTGATCGTCTTACCGCACGTTGGCATTAAATTAACCAGTTCAACCGAATTTTGCGTGAGCTGCCACAGCATGCAGCCGGTTTATGAAGAATATAAACAGTCTGCGCATTTTCAGAATGCCTCCGGGGTACGCGCAGAGTGTCATGATTGCCACATTCCATCCGATATCCCTGGCATGGTGAAACGTAAGCTGGAGGCCAGCAACGATATTTACCAGACCTTTGTTGCCCACTCTATTGATACTCCTGAGAAATTCGAAGCCAAACGTGCCGAGCTGGCGGAGCGCGAATGGGCGCGAATGAAGGAGAATAACTCCGCGACCTGTCGTTCCTGTCATAACTATGATGCGATGGATCACGCGAAACAGCATCCTGAAGCTGCGCGTCAGATGAAGATTGCGGCCAAGGACAATCAATCCTGTATTGACTGCCATAAAGGTATTGCGCATCAGCTTCCCGATATGAGCAGCGGTTTCCGCAAGCAGTTTGACCAGTTACGCGCCAACGCAAACGACGATGGCGATACGCTCTATTCCCTGGACATCAAACCTATTTATGCCGCCAAAGGGGATAAAGAACCTGCGGGCTCACTGCTGCCTGCTTCTGAAGTAAAAGTGTTAAAGCGTGACGGCGACTGGCTGCAAATTGAAATTGTGGGCTGGACCGAGAGTAACGGGCGTCAGCGCGTGCTGGCGCAATTGCCAGGTAAACGCATTTTTGTGGCCTCCATTCGTGGCGACATCCAGCAGCACGTGAAAACCCTGGAGCAAACGACCGTCGCGGAAACGAATACGCAGTGGAGCAAGCTGCAGGCCACCGCCTGGATGCAGAAGGGCGATATGGTTAACGACATTAAGCCAATCTGGGCTTATGCCGACTCGCTCTATAACGGAACCTGTAACCAGTGCCACGGCGCACCTGAGAAAGAACACTTTGACGCCAACGGCTGGATTGGCACGTTGAACGGCATGATTGGATTTACCAGTCTGGATAAACGTGAAGAACGTACCTTACTGAAATATTTGCAGATGAATGCCTCTGACACCACGGACAAGCCGCATGGCGATAAGGGAGAAAGCAATGAAAAATAACGATCTCTTTCAGGCATCTCGCCGTCGTTTTCTACTGCAGTTGGGCGGCTTGACCGTCGCCGGTATGTTAGGACCTTCGCTGCTCACACCGCGCAGCGCCAACGCCGCAGAGGTGCAGGGAACTGGCGTCAAAGAGGGGATCCTGACCGGATCCCACTGGGGGGCAATCCGCGCCACCGTGGTTGATGGGCGTTTTATTGAAGCCAAACCGTTTGAGCGTGATAAGTACCCGTCAAAAATGATCGCCGGACTGCCGGACCACGTGCATGGCGGGGCGCGTATTCGCTATCCAATGGTCCGTGTCGACTGGTTGCGTAAACGCCATCAGAGCGATACCACGCAGCGTGGAGATAACCGCTTTGTGCGCGTTTCGTGGGATGAAGCGCTGGACTTCTTCTATCAGGAGCTGGAGCGAATTCAGAAGACCTATGGCCCGAGCGCGCTGCTGACGGCCAGCGGTTGGCAATCAACCGGCATGTTCCATAACGCCTCGGGGATGCTGGCGCGCGCCATTGCGCTGCACGGCAACAGCGTAAGTACCGGAGGCGACTATTCCACTGGTGCAGCCCAGGTGATTCTGCCGCGCGTGGTCGGGTCAATGGAGGTATATGAACAGCAGACCTCCTGGCCGCTGGTGCTGAAAAACAGCAAAACGATTGTGCTGTGGGGTTCCGACCTGATTAAAAACCAGCAGGCGAACTGGTGGTGCCCGGATCATGATGTTTATGAATACTACGAACAACTGAAAGAAAAAGTGGCGCGCGGCGAGATCTCGGTTATCAGTGTTGATCCGGTCATCACCTCGACGCACGACTACCTGGGCCGCGACAAGGTTAAACACGTCGCCGTGAATCCGCAGGCCGATGTGCCGCTACAGCTGGCGCTGGCGCACACACTTTATACCGAGAAGCTCTACGATAAGCATTTTCTCGATAACTACTGCGTAGGGTTTGAGCAGTTTCTGCCTTATCTGCTGGGGGAAAGTGACGGACAGCCTAAAGATGCCCAGTGGGCGGAAAAAATATGCGGGATTGATGCCGATACGATTCGTGAACTGGCGCGGCAAATGGCGGGCGGAAGAACGCAGATTATTGCCGGCTGGTGCGTCCAGCGTATGCAGCACGGGGAACAGTGGGCGTGGATGATCGTGGTGCTGGCCTCAATGCTTGGACAAATCGGCTTACCCGGCGGTGGCTTCGGCTTTGGCTGGCACTACAACGGCGCGGGCACACCAAGCCGCAAAGGGATTATCCTGAGCGGTTTTTCTGGCTCCACCACCGTACCTCCTGTGCATGACAGCACTAATTATAAGGGGTACAGCAGCACCATCCCGATCGCGCGTTTTATCGATGCGATTCTTGAGCCGGGTAAACAAATTAACTGGAACGGCAAAACCGTCAAGTTGCCGCCATTGAAGATGTGCGTTTTTGCCGGGACCAACCCTTTCCATCGTCACCAGCAGATCAATCGTATTATTGAGGGCTGGCGTAAGCTGGAAACCGTTATCGCCATCGATAATCAGTGGACCTCGACCTGTCGATTCGCTGACATCGTATTGCCCGCGACGACCCAGTTTGAGCGTAACGATCTTGACCAGTATGGCAACCACTCCAACCGCGGCATTATCGCCATGAAACAGTTGGTGCAGCCGCAATTTGAAGCACGTAATGATTTCGATATTTTCCGCGATCTCTGCCGCCGCTTTAATCGTGAAGAAGCCTTTACCGAAGGGCTGGATGAGATGGGGTGGCTGAAACGGATCTGGCAGGAAGGAAGCCAGCAGGGGAAAGGGCGCGGCGTTCATCTCCCCGCTTTTGACGTTTTCTGGAATCAGCAAGAGTACGTTGAGTTCGAACATCCGCAGATGTTTGTACGTCATCAGGCATTCCGCGAAGACCCCGATCTTGAGCCGCTGGGTACGCCGAGCGGATTGATCGAAATTTTCTCGAAAACCATTGCCGGTATGCAGTATGACGACTGCCAGGGGCATCCGATGTGGTTTGAGAAAATCGAACGCTCACATGGTGGACCCGGGTCGCAGCGTTGGCCACTGCATCTGCAATCTGTTCACCCTGATTTCCGTCTGCACTCGCAGCTTTGTGAATCTGAAGCGCTGCGTAAGCATTATGCGGTAAGTGGTAAAGAGCCGGTGTTTATCAACCCGCAGGATGCCAGCGTCAGGGGGATTCGCAACGGTGATATTGTCCGTGTGTTTAACGCACGTGGACAAGTACTGGCCGGGGCGGTTGTCTCCGATCTCTACTCGCCAGGCGTGGCGCGTATTCATGAAGGTGCCTGGTACGACCCTGATAACGGCGGAGAAACTGGGGCGCTGTGTAAATACGGCAATCCAAACGTATTAACAATCGATATCGGCACGTCTCAACTGGCGCAGGCGACCAGCGCTCATACTACGCTGGTGGAAATTGAGAAATATACCGGCAAGGTGGATAACGTGACGGCGTTTAGCGGCCCGATAAAAATGGTGGCGCAGTGCGAATATGTTCCGGCGGAGAAGGTATCGTCATGATAAAACACTCTTCCCTGACAACAGAACAGATGGCCTGCGTTTACGCCTGGCTGGCGCAGTTGTTTTCCCGGGAACGTGACGATGACAGCCTGGCACTTTTGCAGTCCAGCGAAATGGCTGAGTGGTTCGCGGTGCTAAAAGGTGAACCGTCGCTTGAAGCGGAAGTCCTTCAGCTGGAGGAGAAAATTGCTGCGCTTCAGGTGCGTGAGGACGCAACCCTCGAACTGGCGGCTGATTTTTGTAGCCTGTTTCTGATGTCGGAAAAACACGCGGCGTTACCCTATGCGTCGGCCCATCTTGAAGGAGGGCCGAATTACGGGGTCATTAAACGATTGTTAGCCGATGCTGGCATGCAGGTAAGCGAAACGTTTAGCGAGTCAGCCGATCATCTGGCAATTTTTATCGAACTGCTGAGTCATCTGCATTTTTCTCTGGGAGAGTCCGGGCTTAGCCGCCAGCGTATTGATGCGCTGCGCAGAGAAACGCTGGCGGGGCTGTTACGCTGGTTACCGGAATTCACCGCCAAATGCCGCCGCTATGATGACTTTGGTTTCTACGGTGCGCTGAGTCAGCTGTTGCTGGCACTGGTCAGGCTGGATATTCAGAACTGAGTGATGGCCTAAGCCACAGAAAAACGGAAATACATTCGTTCTAATGCTTGTCATTTTAACGAAAATGAATGGCCGTAATGAGTAACTGAGAGTGGGACATCCGGAGGCAATGAATCTGTTGCCTCCGGTATATTGCTACATTTACCGCTGAGGTGAACGGAACCCTGAGTAAGAATCACATGTTCTCAAGAATGCTTAACTTATAAACGTTAGTGCAAATTCGCCCCCATTTTGACCCTATCACCGCACAACCAGCACGGGACATTTTGCATGGCGTACTACGGCAGCCGCCGTTGAACCCAGCAGATAAGTGCTAAAACCAGGCTTATGTGAGGCAATGACGATAAGCTCAGCGTCTACCGCCTCCGCCAGTTTGAGGATCTGATCCTTCGGCGGGCCGTAAACGACGTGAGTCTGACTCCTGCCTGCAGGAATATTGAACTGCTTAATAATCTCTTCGAGTTTTTCGCTGGCCTTGGCCTGCAGACCGCTTCTGTCCGGGAATTCTGTTGAGTAAGCCAGCCCCAGCGAGGCATAGAACGGAACGGTAGGAATAACGGCTAAAAAGTGGACCTTAGCGGTTTTGGCATGCGCCTGGACCTGTGGAACAACATGGCGGGTTAAATCGGTTTCAGAGATATCAATGGGCACCAGAATTGAGCGATACATATTCACTACCTCCTGTTTGTTTACCTCTACCCAGAGTGTAGCGAAAATCGAATCTGTATAATAAGTGACCAGATCAAGGTTGCATGCATAAATGCGCGTCAATGATAGGTGTGTGTCACAAGTCTTGTCGTGAATGTATATCTGAGCACAACCAAAAGAGGGGTATCTTCATTAATACGTGTTATCTCGTAATAGAAAAGGGTTCGTTTTTATGTTTTTTCATTGTATATTTTATTATATAGCGGCTATTACCAAGGGCATAATTTTAATGCCATTCAGCACTCATCAAATTTTTATTCTGACGTTTCCATAATTAATGGTTAATTAAACATTTGGTTTGGTTTA
>ENA-UERQ01001625-UERQ01001625.1-human-gut-metagenome-genome-assembly--contig:-NODE-1625-length-10163-cov-2.184216_pt1 | contig 10163 bp, 10 predicted proteins | sample MGYA00242986_ERZ507987 | MGnify/ENA primary metagenome ERZ507987 (study PRJEB26167, sample SAMN06115429) | human gut metagenome | host: Homo sapiens | place: China:Chongqing | collected 2015-04-15...
AACAAAAGAGGATTATTAACCTTAAATTTCAGGGGAGAGATCACAGTAAGACGTTAGCGGGGATAATAATACAGGGCGTAATTATTCCACTCTGCATTGAGATTGAACTAATAATCGTAAAAACGTCACGCTATGCGCAAAAAAAAACCTCCCGAGGGAGGTTTGCTTTTTGAAAGGAAAGGATCACCGCTCAATCGCCAGCGCCACCCCTTGCCCACCGCCAATACAGAGCGTGGCAATGCCTTTACGGGCGTTACGCTTTTTCATTTCATGCACCAGGGAGACCAGTATACGGCAGCCGGACGCGCCGATAGGGTGCCCCAGCGCAATAGCGCCACCGTTGACGTTGACCCGCAGCGGATCCCACTCCAGCATTTTGCCTACCGAGATCGCCTGCGCGGCAAAGGCTTCGTTGACTTCAATCAGATCCACGTCGCTAAGCTGCCAGCCTGCGCGCTCCAGACAGCGGCGCGTCGCATAGACGGGGGCGATCCCCATTAACGCCGGATCCACCCCCACGCTGGCAAAGGCTTTAATACGTGCGAGCACGGGAAGATCCAGCTCCTGCGCTTTGCTTTCGCTCATCATCATCACGGCCGCAGCGCCATCGTTAATGGAAGAGGCATTCCCTGCGGTCACCGACCCCAGCGTTTCAAAGGCCGGGTTAAGCTTCGCCAGCCCTTCTGCGCTGGCATCGGTGCGCGGCTGCTCGTCGGTCTCCACCATCACGGCTTCACCGTTCTGACGCTGGGTCCTGACCGGGACGATCTCATCGCGAAACCGTCCGGAATCAATTGCGGCGCGGGCTTTTTGCTGCGAGCTCAGCGCGTAGGCGTCCTGAAGCTCGCGGCTGATGCCATATTCACGCGCCAGGTTTTCCGCCGTCACGCCCATATGATAATCGTTGAACGCATCCCACAGGCCGTCATGCACCAGGCTGTCGAGTAACTGGCTGTTTCCAAGCTGCGCGCCGGTACGGCTGTCGGTCAGAACGTGTGGCGCGCGACTCATGTTCTCCTGCCCACCGGCAATCACCACATCCGCCTCGCCGCACTGAATGGCCTGGGTGGCAAGATGCAGCGCTTTTAAACCGGAACCACAGACGTCGTTGATGGTAATGGCGGAAACCGTGTTGGGCAGCCCCCCTTTCAGCGCCGCCTGTCGGGCAGGGTTTTGCCCGGCTCCGGCGGTCAGCACCTGGCCGAGGATCACCTCATCGACTTCATGGGCGGCAATACCGCTGCGTTCCACCAGCGCTTTCACCACCACGCTACCCAGATCGACAGCCGAGTGGCGCGCTAATGCCCCCTGAAAACAGCCGATAGCTGTACGCAACGCACCCACTATAACGACATCTTTCATCACGACCTCAGTGTTAAATGACCTGACGATAGTAGAGTATTGTTATCAACAATTATCGCGATTGTTTAAAATTAGTGAGTTAAATCACAAGGATCAGCGCGCGTCCTGCAAATACTGTCGCAGCCAGCTTCCGGCGACGCCAGGGGGAGAGCGTTTGTTCCAGAGCAGATCGACACCAATCGCGCGTGGCCAGCCGGGGACATTGAGTTGCACCAGCGATTTCGCCGCCGCAAATTCATCGACCAGCGCACAGGGCAGTACACACCAGCCAAATCCCTGGACCGCCATACTCAAGAGTAACAGGTAATTCGGTGCTGACCAGACCGGCCCCCGGGCAAGGGTGGCTTCGCGTTCGAGATAGGTGCTCAGGCGCAGCTCTCGCCAGCCCTGTAGCTCATCAGCCCTGGTTTCGTGTTGCCCGGCAAGCGGGTGTTCCGCGCTGACGTAAATCGCCATCCGGGTCTGCAGGGGAAGCCGGGTCACACCGATATCGGTAGGATAACTGCCGCGCGCTTCCGTCAGGCCAATTTGCGCCCTCTCCTTCTGCAGCAGATCGATGACATCCTCTTCTTCGCCAATCAGACATTCGAATTCCGTATGCGGAAAGCGCTGGTCGAACTGTTTCATCAGGTTTTCAAGCACGTCCGGGTTGAGCGTATCGGAGAGCACAAACGTCAGCCGCGCCTCTGTCTGCGCGGTTAACGACACCGCCAGTTCGTCCAGCCGCGCGCTGGCGGCCAGGATCGATTGCACATAGCCCAGCACCTGCTCGCCCTGGACGGTTAACACCGGCTGGCGTGCCGAGCGGTCAAACAGATCAAACCCGAGATCGGCTTCCAGGTTGGCAATGGACGTGCTGATTGTGGACTGGCTTTTACGCAGGCGGCGGGCGGCGGCGGAAAAGGAACCTGCGGCCACGGTCTCGACAAACGCGGTGAGGGCTTCAGGGGAATAGCGCATGAACTATCTACTTTATCGATGGATACTATCTTTAATATATCAGCTTTAGCGATAAAAATAGGCCACATCGACGCCCATCCTGGCGAATGAATGAGGTCACTATGCAACATCAAGATGCACTCCACCGTAAACTGCCGGAGCGGATCTTCCATGCCGTCTGCTTTGAAGGGATTGCCACGGCGATCCTCGCCCCAACCGCAGCCTGGCTTATGCAGCGCTCCGTGGTGGAAATGGGTGGGTTAACCATTATCCTGGCGACCACGGCGATGCTGTGGAACATTATTTATAACTTTGGCTTCGACCGCTTCTGGCCCGTTCAGCGGGTCAAACGCACGGCAAAAGTGCGCGCGCTACATGCACTGGGGTTCGAATGCGGGTTTATTGTGATTGGCGTGTCCATTGTCGCCGCCGTTCTCGGCGTGACGTTGCTTCAGGCATTCACGCTGGAAATAGGTTTCTTCCTGTTCTTCCTGCCGTACACCATGTTCTATAACTGGGCGTACGATACCCTGCGCGAAAAATTCCTTAAGCGTCGCCAGCAACGACGCGCCCTGGCTGGCTAAACGCCCTCTGGCCGGACGCCCGTTCCGGCCAAACTCCTTCGAAGCAACTGCGCTCTCCACGCATAATTATGGTAAATTGCACGCCATTCTGATGGTTTGATAGTTGAAACGTTGCTCTAATGTCGAAAATTTGGTCAAAAGATGAGACTCTCTGGAGTTTCGCTCTCTATGGCACGGCCGTGGGCGCAGGAACGCTGTTCTTGCCCATTCAGCTGGGCTCCGCAGGCGCCATTGTCCTGTTTATAACCGCCCTCGTGGCCTACCCATTAACCTACTGGCCGCACAGAGCGCTGGCGCAGTTTATTCTGTCGTCGAAGACAAAAGGTAATGAGGGGATCACCGGTGCCGTTTCCCACTACTACGGCAGAAAGGTGGGGAATCTGATCACCACGCTCTATTTCATCGCCTTCTTTGTGGTGGTGCAGATTTATGCGGTGGCCATCACCAACTCGTTAACCGAGCAGCTGGCAAAACACCTGACGGTAGACACCACCGTTCGCGTGCTGGTCAGCCTGGGCGTGGTGCTGGTACTGAATCTGATCTTCCTGATGGGACGGCATATCACGATAAAAGTGATGGGCTTCCTGGTGTTTCCGCTGATCGCCTATTTCCTGTTTGTCTCGCTCTACCTGATCGGCAGCTGGCAGCCCTCGCTGCTGACCAGCCAGATGGCCGTGGATCGCCATACGCTGCACCAGGTCTGGATTTCGATTCCGGTGATGGTGTTTGCGTTCAGCCATACCCCGATTATCTCCACGTTTGCCGTTGACCGTCGCGAGAAGTTCGGGGACGAGGCCATGGCTAAATGCAAGAAAATCATGAAGGTGGCATACCTGATTATCTGCCTGAGCGTGCTGTTCTTCGTCTTCAGCTGCCTGCTCTCTATTCCGCCGTCGTATATTGTGGCCGCCAAAGAGGAAGGGGTGACGATCCTGTCCGCGCTGTCGATGATGCCCTCTTCACCGGCGTGGCTGGGAATTTCCGGGATTGTCGTGGCGATTATTGCGATGTCGAAATCGTTTCTCGGCACCTATTTTGGGGTGATTGAAGGGGCGACGGAGATCGTGAAGTCGTCGCTGAACCAGGTGGGCGTGAAAAAGAGCCGCGCCTTTAACCGCGCGATTTCAATTCTTGGCGTGTCGTTGATCACCTTCGCGGTCTGCTGCATCAATCCGAACGCCATTTCGATGCTTTATGCCATTAGCGGCCCGCTTATCGCCATGATCCTGTTTATCATGCCGACGCTGTCGACGTATCTGATCCCCTCCCTGAAACAGTACCGTTCCATTGGCAACCTGCTGACGCTGATCGTCGGGGTGCTGTGCGTGTCGGTGATGTTTGTCGGCTAATTCCCTTTCCTGCCCGGCGCGCTGCCGGGCAGGCCATTTAGTCCCGGCCTCCTGCTTACAGCGGAAAAGGCCTGTCCTGCACCACCGTTTTCATGACAAGCGTTGAGCGAAGATGCTGCACGCCGGGCATAGCGGAGAGCTTCTCGTCGTAGAGCTTCTGGAAAGCGGAAAGGTCGCGGGTCACGACGTGCATCAGATAATCAGGATCGCCAAACAGACGCTGCGCCAGCACGATCTGCGGGATCTCCTCCACCGCCTCTTCAAACGCGCTAACCGCCTTGCGGTCACCCTCTTTCAGCGTCGCAAAGACGATTGCCAGGAAGTTAAATCCCATTTTGGCGGGGTCGAGGCTGGCACGGTATCCCGTTATGGCCCCGCTTTGCTCCAGCGCCCGCACGCGACGATGGCACGGCGAGAGGCTCAGATTCACCCGCTCAGCCAGTTCGGTAAGCGACAGGCGGCCGTCAGACTGCAGCTCAGCAAGAATTTTTCTATCGATGCTATCCATGTGGAAGATTTTCTCATTTTCACCGTGTTATGAGCATAACATTGAAAGCCTATTTCGCAGTGTTAGCGATATTCTTTTTCGCAACGTATAACGCACTGCGGGAGTATTTCAGGACGATGGAAATGAGTATTGTGGCCGGCTTTTGGGTGGTTTCGTTTCTGCTCATCATGACCCCGGGGGCCGACTGGGCCTACGCTATTAGCGCCGGAATCAACGGCCGCCGCGTGGTCCCGGCGGTGATGGGGCTGATGTCCGGGCATCTGCTAGCCACATTGATTGTGGTGGCAGGCGTGGGGGTATTGATTGCTCAACATCCGCTGGCGTTAGCCGGGCTGACCGTGGCGGGAGCCCTTTATCTCCTGTGGCTTGGCATAACGTTATTGCGTCACCCGGCCGCACCGGAAAAGGCCATCCAGCATGCGGGTAACTGGACGCAGTGGGCGGTGAAAGGACTCTGCATTAGCGGCCTTAACCCGAAGGTTTTTTTGCTGTTCCTGGCCCTGCTTCCGCAGTTTACAGACCCAACCGGAAGCTGGTCGATAGCGATGCAGATGTCTGCGCTTGGGATGATGCACCTTATTACCTGTACCCTGGTCTATCTGCTGGTGGGGTATGGTTCGAAAGCGGTGCTGGCGACCCGGCCACAGGCGGCCCGTCTGGTGAGCAGGGCATCGGGAGGGTTGATGGTGCTGATCGCGATGGTATTGCTGCTTGAGCAGGTGAGATAACTGTCTTTTTTGCCGGGTGGCGCTGCGCTTACCCGGCCTACATTTCACAACGATATCAATTAATTGCACAATTCATTGTAGGCCCGTGCAAGCGTAGCGCCGCCGGGCGAAACTCACAAATCGCACGTTGTCAGCAGTCTGAAAAAAACACCGGCCATCGCCGGTGTGAGTTACGCCCGAATATCGTCATATTCCCGCGTTTTATCAAACTCATGTTTCGCGAACGGGCACAGCGGAATAATTTTGCGGTTCTCACCGCGCATCTTCTCCACCACTTTCGCCACCAGCTGTTTACCGACGCCCTGCCCTTTCAGGCTCTCATCGACATCGGTGTGCTCGATAATGCTCAGGTGCTCGCCGGTCGGCACGAAGACAATCTCCGCGACCTGGTTGCCGTTCGCATCATTCACGTAAAACTTGTTATGGCCTTCCAGAATATCCATGGTTCCTCGCTTATTTTTGGCGATACTTCAGCGCACCGCTCGGGCAGGTATCAATCACGCGGACAACCGTTTCAACGTCCACTTCATCGGGAATAATCCACGGTTTACGTTTCAGATTAAACAGCTTTGCGCTCCCACGCACGCAGTTACCTGAGTGTTTGCAGATCCCGGTGTTGAAGTACACGTCAATTTTCTCGCCGGTATAGGCCCTGTAACCCGCATCCAGTAGTTCTTTATCCATGACATTGCCTCTGTAATTATTATCGTGCTGAATGAAGCATAGCCTTACGGGATCCCGATGGCTATCACGCTGAAAACGAAAAGCCAGCTCACAACTCTTTTCTTACCGGATTGCGTCCACTATTTGCACATGTCAGGCTCCATAAATATCCCCTTTTCCAAGGCTAGCGCGGGTTGAATGAAACGCAGACTCTCTTTTCAGGTAAAGCTGTTTTTAGCGCTGGTGTGCTTCTCCTGCCTGCTGTTAGTTCTGCTGGGAACGATCCTGTTTCATTTTATTGACCGGCAGCTCCATCACGATCTCGGCCAGCGCGCCCGGGTGCAGGCCAGCCAGATCGCGCTGATGCCGGGTCTGGCGGCCATGGTCGCGGCCAGAGATATCCCCGGCATCGCCCGGTTAATTCAGCCGCTGCGTGCCGAAAGTGACGCCAGCTATATTGTGATTGGCGATACCCACGAGCAGCATCTTTATCATTCGGAATCCCCGGAGCGCATAAATTTACCGATGATCGGCGGGGATAATGCTGAAGTATTACAGGGCAAAACCATTATTTCCGTGCGCCAGGGCGGGATTGGGGTTTCACTGCGCAGCAAAGCGCCGATCTTTAACGCGCAGCACCAGGTGATTGGTATTGTCTCGGTCGGCTATCTGACCTCCTATATTGCCAATATTAACGCCCGCATTCTCTGGCAGTCCGGGCTGTACGGCGCGGGGCTTCTTCTGCTGCTGTTTATGTTCTCCTGGCTGTTTACCCGCAATCTCAAAAAACAGATGTTCCGACTGGAGCCGAAAGATATCGCTCAGCTGGTTTTGCAGCAGCGCGCGCTATTAGAAGCCATGTATGAGGGGGTATTTGCCGTCAATGATGAGAAGCAGCTGATTTTAATTAACCGCGCCGCACGAGAAATGCTGGATATCCGGCAAAGTGAGAAAGCGCTTATCGGCAAACCGCTGGAAGACGTTCTGCAGACGTCGCCGGGCTTTTTATCCCAGCGCTACGCCTCGGTGAGCAGCGGTAGCCACGACCAGATTGCCGTGCTGAACCAGCGGGAGGTAATCGTCAACCGCGTGGCGATTGAGGTCGAGCCCGGCGTTGAAAGCGGCTGGGTATACAGCTTTCGCGACAAAAATGACATCAACACCCTCAGCAGCCAGCTCAGTCAGATCAAGCGCTATGCGGATAACCTGCGCATTATGCGCCACGAGCAGCTGAACTGGACCGCCACGCTGGTGGGCTTGCTGCAGATGAAACACTATGACGAGGCGATTCGCTACATTCAGGTGCAGTCCGAAGGTGCGCAGCGGGTGCTGGACTTTGTCTCCGCCCGTTTTTCCTCTCCCGCGCTGTGCGGGCTGCTGCTCGGAAAATACGTCAGCGCCCGCGAAAAAGGCATCGAACTGCTGTTTGATCCCGCCTGCCAGCTCACCCGCATGCCAGTCACGCTCAACGAAACGGAGCTGATGTCTATTATTGGTAACCTGCTGGATAACGCGGTGGACGCGACCCTTAAGGCCCCGGTCCCCGCGCCGGTGGAACTCTACATTTCTGACCGTAACCAGGAGCTGCTGATCGAGGTGGCCGACCGGGGCTGCGGGGTGGAGGATGCGATGAAGCCGCATATTTTCCGCCAGGGATTCAGCAGCAAGCCGGAACGTGAAAACGACATTGTGGGTACCGAGCACGGTATTGGCCTGTATCTGGTGGCAGGATATATCGACAAGGCTGGCGGCAGCATTGAGATTGCCGACAACACGCCACAAGGGACCATTTTTTCTGTGTTTATTCCGAATGGGCTAAAGCATGACCCGAGCACTTGATGTTGTGATCGTTGAAGATGAGCCGCACCTGGCGGAGCTGCATCGCGAGTATATCGAGCAGAATTTTCATTTGCGCGTGGTGGGCATCGCCGCGTCGATTGAGCAGGCATGCAGCCTGATTCGTCAGCATCAGCCGCGGCTTATCCTGCTGGACAACTATCTCCCGGACGGTAAAGGCGTGGAGCTCATCGATAACCCGCTGCTGAAAAGCTACGAATGCTCGGTGATCTTCATCACCGCCGCCAGCGATATGCAGACCTGCAGCCACGCCATGCGCAGCGGCGCGTTTGACTACCTCATCAAGCCCGTCTTTTTCCAGCGCCTGCACGCCTCGCTGGAGCGTTTTATGCGCTTCATCCACACCGTACAGCAGGTGAAGGTGGTCGACCAGCATGCGCTGGATCGCCTGTTTCATCTGCCTGCCGCGGAAGCCTCCGTAACGCCATCCACAAAGGGCATTGAACCCCAGACGCTGGAGCGGATAAAACGCCTGTTCGCCGAGCATCCCGACAGCGCGATGTCGGTTGAAGAGGTGGTGGAAAACGTGGGGATCAGCAAAACCACGGGGCGTCGCTACCTCGAATACTGCGTGGAGAGTGGGTTAATCAGCATTGAAATGCTGTACGGCAATATTGGTCATCCTCGCCGGTTATACCGCAAAGCCCCCGATAAACCGTAATCCGCAACCGTTCGTTGGCTAACGTTCGCGGATTTTATGGTGTTAATTGCTGAAACGACGGCGACAATCACACTTCGGAATCATTGCCCTCGCCTCCCTATTGTCGGAGGCGCGCTTTACGCTATGTTGACAATTAGTTCCTCAAATGTAACTAAAAGGTTAACTATAATGTCGAACACGTTCCGAATTTCTCTGCTTACCGCTACCGTACTGTTCTCTGCTTCTGCACTGTCTGCCCTGCCGCAGGGTTATCCTGCTGAGTATCAAAAAGTGGTTGATGCCGGGGTGAAAGAGGGCAAGGTCGTGATCTATTCGACGACGGATACCAAAGCCGCAGGCCCGTTAATTAAAGGCTTTGAGGCGCAATATCCCGGCATTAAAGTTGAATATAACGATATGAACAGTACCGAATTGTACAACCGTTATATCAGCGAACAGGCGGCGGGCGGCGTGAGCGGCGACGTGGTCTGGAGCTCCTCGATGGACACGGGCCTGAAGCTCGCCACCGACTACGCCATGGAGTACAAATCTCCGGAGCAAAGCCAGCTGCCGAAATGGGCGGTCTGGAAAGATAAGGCCTACGGCACCACCTATGAGCCGGTGGTCTTTATCTATAACAAACGGCTGATCCCGCAGAATGAGGTTCCGGATTCGCATACCGCGCTGGCAAAACTGATCGCCAGCCAGGCCGATAAATTTAAAGGCAAAGTCACCACCTACGATATCGAAAAATCGGGCCTCGGCTTTATGCTGGCGGTGCAGGACAGCCAGGCCGACGCGAACTATTTTACCGACCTGGCGAATATCGCCAAAGGCGGTCTGACAGTGCAGTCTTCCACCGGCACGATGATGGAGCGCGTCTCCTCTGGCGAAAACCTGATCGGCTATAACATCCTTGGCTCCTATGCCGAAGCGCGGGCGAAAAACGATCCCTCTTTAGGCATTGCCTATCCGAAAGATTACGTGCTGGTGCTCTCCCGCGTCTCGTTTATTAGCCAGGAGAGCGAACATCCCAATGCGGCAAAATTGTGGCTCGACTATGTCTTGTCGGAAAAAGGCCAGCAGATCCTCGCCAGCCAGGCGGATATTCCCTCTATTCGTCGCGATATTGAAGGTAAAAATGATATCGATGGTATGACCGCGCTGTTGGGCAAAGCGTTAAAACCGATCCCGGTCAACGAAACGCTGCTCGATTATTTACAGCCGCAAAAACGTCTGCAGTTTATTAAACAATGGCGCAGCGCCGCCGCGAAATAATCCTCCTTCGGGGCATCGCCGATGCCCCTTATTCACACCCGGCGGGTTTTTTCTCCTGACCAAAGGGATGAACCATGAATGTATTACGCAGAAAGTGGCAGGGGCTGCCGCGCGGCGTGGTGGTGTGCATCACGGCGCTGGTGATTTATGTCCCGCTGTTATTTATTGTGGTGCAGAGTTTTCTTTCGGCACCGTTCTTTTCCCGCTCCAAATCGTGGAGTCTGGAAGCCTTCGCCTTTATTTTTACCGACCCGG
>ENA-UERQ01001628-UERQ01001628.1-human-gut-metagenome-genome-assembly--contig:-NODE-1628-length-10145-cov-3.735499_pt1 | contig 10145 bp, 7 predicted proteins | sample MGYA00242986_ERZ507987 | MGnify/ENA primary metagenome ERZ507987 (study PRJEB26167, sample SAMN06115429) | human gut metagenome | host: Homo sapiens | place: China:Chongqing | collected 2015-04-15...
GGTCAATCACGACTACCAGATCCTTCGTCAGCCGGAAGTACAGGACGGCTTCGATGGTTCCAGCGCCTCGCTGACCGAACAAAACCGTCTCTTTGAACAAGCGTTTTTTACCATGATTAACCAGCGTCAGCTACGCGCCGGGGAGCGGTTCTCCGAACTGCAACTGGCGCGTGCCGCGGGCGTCAGCCCGGTCGTGGTCAGAGAATTTTTACTGAAATTCAGCCGCTACAACCTGATTGAAAGCGAAAAGCGCGGCCAGTGGAACATGAAAAAATTTGAGCAATCCTGGGCCGAGCAACTGTTCGAATTGCGGGAAATGCTGGAAACCCACGCACTTCAACATTTTCTTAATCTGCCGGACAGCGATGCCCGCTGGCTGCAGGCCAAAACCCTGCTCGAGCGCCACCGCACCCTGCGGGACAGCATCGGCAACAGCTTTCGTATGTTCTCCCAGCTCGATCGTGATTTTCATTCGCTGCTGCTTTCCGCTGCTGATAATATATTTTTTAATCAATCGCTTGAAATCATCTCCGTGATTTTCCACTTTCATTATCAGTGGGATGAAAGCGACCTCAAGCAGCGCAATATCATTGCCATTGATGAGCATATGACCATCCTCAGCGCACTGATTTGTCGCAGCGACCTGGATGCCACCCTGGCGCTCTGTAACCATTTGAATTCAGCCAAACAATCGATGATTCGCTCCATCAACCAAAGCCATAGCGCCGCTCATTAAGTACCGATAAAAAACAGCAAACCATTACCGGGAGCACGATTTTATAAAAATAAAAACGCCGGAAAAATACCGCTTGCCTATGCTCACGCTAAGTCGACTGCATTAAAAACTTTTGTGAGCGGTGATGAGCAAATTGATTCATCACTGGTATTTTTCAATACTGCACAGCCCGGCTGTGTGAAAATAAATTATTGAGGTTCAGGAGTCCGGCGTGGAAAAAAATAATATTACCCTCGACCCGAGTTCTTCGTTTGGCACGTCGTCATCTGCGGATATTAACGTTCCGCCTGAGGGCATGGTGCAACGCAGTAGCCGAATAAAACGTATTCAGACCACAGCAATGATTTTATTATTTTTTGCTGCGGTGATTAATTATCTCGACCGCAGTTCACTGTCGGTCGCCAACTTAACGATTCGTGAAGAACTGGGGCTGAGCGCCACGCAAATCGGCGTACTGCTGTCAGTGTTTTCTCTCGCTTACGGTATTGCACAGCTGCCCTGCGGCCCGCTGCTGGATCGCAAAGGTCCGCGCATTATGCTGGGGCTGGGGATGTTCTTCTGGTCGCTGTTTCAGGCGATGTCAGGCATGGTTCACAGCTTCACTCAGTTTGTGCTTGTGCGTATCGGGATGGGGATCGGCGAAGCGCCTATGAACCCGTGCGGCGTAAAGGTCATCAACGACTGGTTTAACATCAAAGAGCGCGGTCGCCCGATGGGATTATTCAACGCCGCTTCCACCATCGGTGTTGCCATTAGCCCGCCGATTCTGGCTGCCATGATGCTGGTGATGGGCTGGCGTTGGATGTTTATTACCATCGGCGTGCTGGGTATTTTCCTCGCCATCGGCTGGTACATGCTGTATCGCAACCGCGAGCAGATTGCGCTGAGCGCTACTGAACAAGCGTATCTGAACGCCGGTAGCGTCAATGCCCGCCGCGATCCGCTGAGCTTTGCCGAATGGCGCAGCCTGTTCCGCAACCGCACTATGTGGGGCATGATGCTGGGCTTTAGCGGCATCAACTACACCGCGTGGTTATATCTGGCGTGGCTGCCAGGCTACCTGCAAACCTCCTACAACCTGGATTTAAAAAGCACCGGATTAATGGCGGCGATCCCATTCCTGTTTGGCGCAGCCGGCATGTTAATTAACGGTTTTGTCACCGACTGGCTGGTGAAAGGCGGTATGGCACCGATTAAGAGCCGTAAGATTTGTATTATCGCCGGGATGTTCTGTTCTGCGGCCTTCACTTTCATCGTGCCGCAGGCCACAACGTCGATGGCCGCCGTCTTACTGATCGGTATGGCGCTGTTCTGTATCCACTTCGCCGGTACCTCGTGCTGGGGCCTAATCCACGTAGCCGTCGCCTCACGCATGACCGCCTCCGTGGGCAGTATCCAGAACTTTGCCAGCTTTATCTGCGCGTCGTTTGCACCAATCGTCACCGGATTTATTGTTGATACCACCAACTCTTTCCGTCTGGCGCTGATCATCTGTGGCTGCGTCACCATGGTGGGAGCCCTCGCCTACATCTTCCTGGTGCGCCAACCCATCAGCGATCCGCGTAAAGATTAATCCTCATGATGCCCGATAACACCGCGCTTATCGGGCATGTTATGCTCGACAAATGAACATCACCTTACGCTCCACCACTCTGGCAGAAACTGCCGCTCTTCCCGCCATCGAACGATCTGCGGGGCAACGTTTTTTACTCATCCCCGAACTGGCGTGGATTGCTGACGACCAGACTATATCGGTTGACGAGCATCGGGCATTTGCCGCTGCTGGCATGAGCTGGCTGGCGCAGGTCGACGAGCATCCGGTCGGTTTTTTAGTTGCCGAAACGCTGGGGTCATCGCTGTTTATTGCTGAACTTTCACTGCATCTGGAGTGGCAGGGAAAAGGTATTGGTCGCAGATTGATTGGCTATGTTGCCGAACAGGCGCGCGCGAAAGGTTATACATCGCTCACGCTGACCACCTTCCGCGATGTGCCGTGGAATGCGCCATTGTACGCACGATTGGGGTTTGAAATGCTGGCTGACGAGACGCTTCCTGCTCTGCTGCGCCAGAAAAGAGAAGACGAAGCGGCGCACGGGCAGACGTACGAACTACGCTGCGCCATGCGCCTGATGCTGCGTTAATTGCCCGCGGGCGGCTACGCCTTATCGGGCATTACCAACTTAGAACGTTTCCCAGTTATCCCCAGCATCCGTTACCGCAGCTTTACGCGGCTGGACTGTTGAAACCGGTTTAGCGGCAGCAACATTACGCGCGCGCTGTTGGTCATGCTGAATACGGAACACGGCAACGGCCTGGGTCAGACGGCTGGCCTGCTCTTCCAGCGCCGCAGCGGCGGCGGCGGATTCTTCCACCAGCGAGGCGTTCTGCTGCGTCACACGATCCATCTCAGCAACGGCCAGACCGACCTGGTCGATACCGCGGCTCTGTTCATCAGAAGCAGAGGCGATTTCACCCATGATATCGGTCACGCGGGTTACCGCATTGACGATCTCATCCATGGTTTCACCAGCGCTTTCTACCAGCGTTGAACCCACATCCACACGGCTGACCGAGTCTTCAATCAGGCTCTTGATCTCGCGCGCGGCCTGCGCACTACGCTGGGCCAGGTTACGAACTTCACCCGCAACCACTGCAAAACCACGGCCCTGCTCGCCCGCACGCGCAGCTTCTACCGCGGCGTTGAGCGCCAGAATGTTGGTCTGGAAGGCAATGCCGTCGATGACGCTGATAATGTCGGCGATTTTCTGCGAACTGGAAGCGATGTCGCGCATGGTTTGCACCACGTTATCCACCACTTTGCCGCCTTTTTGCGCGGTTTCAGAAGCGCTTAGGGCCAGATGGCTGGCCTGACGCGCGTTTTCGGCGTTCTGCTTCACGGTCGCCGTCAGCTGTTCCATGCTGGCTGCGGTTTCTTCCAGAGATGCAGCCTGCTGCTCGGTACGCGAGGAGAGATCGTTGTTGCCCATCGCAATCTCGCTGGCCCCGCTGTAAATCGCGTTGGCACCGTTACGCACATCACCCACGGTGTTCATCAGCTCACCCTGCATGTGACGCAGACTTTCCGCCAGTTGGCCAATCTCGTTGGAACCTTCCACCTCAATACGCTTCACCAGGTCGCCGCTGGCGATATGACGAATGCTGTCGATCAGACGGTTCATTGGGGAGATAAGAGTCAGTTTGATGCCGAACCAGACCGCAATAATTGCCGCCAGTACGGTAATCAGTACACAGACCAATACCCACATCGCCTGGCTGTAAGAGTTGTTGTTATCTGCCACTGCTATGTCATACAGGCGATCATTCTGCTGCATGTAGTTGATGTATGTCTTCTCAAAACCATCCTGATAGCTTTGCGTGGGTTGATCAAAGAACGCATTGATCTTCCCGTCACCCAGTAACTGGATCAGCTCCGCCAGCGCGCCGTGATAGATGTCATAGGTTCGGTTGATCTCCTGGAACGCGGCTTCACTTTGACGCGGATCGCGCGGGAGCGACTCGTAAATCGCCCAGTTTTTTTCCGTCAGTTTCAGCGCCGTGCTGGCTACCTGCATCAGCTCAGCAACGGTCGCACCGCTGCCGATATTGCTCTGATCCATCATGTAGCGAATACCCGCCCGGTTCAGGGTATTACGCGTTTGCAGCAGCTCAACCCAGGTGGCGTTCAGCGCAGACTGTTGCTGGCGAATGGTTTGCAGAACGGTAAAGTTCTCTTTGTCATTCTTAAGTGAGTTAAAAAACAAGCCGCCGGAGGCGAGCTGTAAAAGGCCAAATAGCGCCAATACCAGCAGTAAGCTGGTAACAATCTTCATTCGTTTTAACATGTTTTCTCTTTCCGCTAGACAGATGTCAGAATTTTCGGCCTGGAAAGGGAAAACTTTATGAAATTTGTGCTAGTTGAATCGATCTCAGCATCGACGATTCGTCGATCCACGCCGTCTGCCAAAGCGCTAAGCGGGTTTATTAGTGATCTCAATCACATAAATATACCCGTTAGTCCCCATTGCTTACCGCTCACTGACACTTGGGACCGCTTAAGCTGACATACAACCGCTCACTTATTTACCTTACTTTACGCGCGTATTTCTCTGGCAAGATCCCCCCAACATAGCAGTCAATTTACCTCCTCAAACACAAGATCAAACCCACGCGGCTTCGGCCAATTATTAATTAGATACCAGGTTTTACTATGGATACGAAAAAGATATTCAAGCACATACCCTGGGTGATTCTCGGAATCATCGGTGCATTCTGCCTCTCGGTAGTGGCATTACGTCGGGGTGAGCACATCAGTGCCCTGTGGATCGTGGTCGCCTCAGTTTCTGTTTATCTGGTGGCCTATCGTTACTACAGTCTGTACATCGCCCAAAAGGTGATGAAACTTGACCCGACGCGTGCCACGCCGGCGGTCATCAACAATGACGGTCTGAACTACGTTCCAACCAACCGTAACGTATTGTTTGGCCACCACTTTGCCGCTATCGCAGGTGCAGGTCCGCTGGTTGGGCCGGTACTGGCCGCGCAGATGGGCTATCTGCCCGGTACGCTGTGGCTGCTGGCGGGTGTCGTGCTGGCCGGTGCGGTGCAGGACTTCATGGTGCTGTTTATCTCTTCACGCCGTAACGGCGCATCTCTGGGTGAGATGATCAAAGAAGAGATGGGCCCGATCCCGGGAACCATTGCGCTGTTCGGCTGCTTCTTAATCATGATCATCATCCTCGCGGTACTGGCGCTGATCGTGGTGAAAGCGCTGGCTGAAAGCCCGTGGGGTGTGTTCACCGTCTGCTCAACCGTACCTATCGCGCTATTCATGGGGATCTACATGCGATTCCTGCGACCGGGTCGTGTGGGCGAAGTGTCGGTGATTGGTATTGTGCTGCTGGTTGCGTCTATCTACTTCGGCGGCGTGATTGCTCACGACCCGTACTGGGGCCCGGCGCTGACCTTTAAAGACACCACCATTACCTTTACCCTGATCGGCTACGCGTTTATCTCTGCGCTGCTGCCGGTATGGCTGATCCTCGCGCCGCGCGACTATCTGGCTACCTTCCTGAAAATCGGCGTTATCGTCGGTCTGGCGGTGGGGATCGTTATCCTCAACCCGGAACTGAAAATGCCGGCGATGACTCAGTACGTTGATGGTACTGGCCCGCTGTGGAAAGGCGCTCTGTTCCCGTTCCTGTTCATCACCATCGCGTGTGGTGCGGTCTCTGGCTTCCACGCGCTGATCGCTTCTGGTACCACACCGAAGCTGCTGGCCTGTGAAACCGACGCGCGCTTTATCGGTTACGGCGCCATGCTGATGGAATCCTTCGTGGCGATTATGGCGCTGGTTGCCGCGTCCATTATCGAACCGGGTCTGTACTTCGCAATGAACACCCCGCCAGCAGGCCTTGGCATCACCATGCCGAACCTGCATGAAATGAGCGGCGAGAACGCCCCGCTGATTATGGCGCAGTTGAAAGACGTAACCGCACATGCGGCGGCGACCGTCAGCTCCTGGGGCTTCGTCATTTCGCCTGAGCAGATCCTGCAGACCGCGAAAGACATCGGTGAACCGTCCGTTCTGAACCGCGCAGGTGGCGCGCCGACGCTGGCCGTTGGTATCGCTCACGTGTTCCACAAAGTGCTGCCGATGGCTGATATGGGCTTCTGGTACCACTTCGGTATTCTGTTTGAAGCGCTGTTCATCCTGACTGCACTGGATGCCGGTACCCGTTCTGGCCGCTTTATGCTGCAGGATTTACTGGGGAACTTCGTTCCGTTCCTGAAAAAAACCGACTCTCTGGTTGCGGGTATCATCGGTACTGCGGGCTGCGTAGGCCTGTGGGGTTACCTGCTGTATCAAGGTGTTGTTGACCCGCTGGGCGGCGTTAAGAGCCTGTGGCCGCTGTTCGGTATCTCTAACCAGATGCTGGCTGCCGTGGCACTGGTTCTGGGCACCGTGGTACTGGTTAAAATGCAGCGTACCAAATACATCTGGGTTACCGTTGTTCCGGCTGTATGGCTGCTTATCTGCACCACCTGGGCGCTGGGTCTGAAACTGTTCAGCACCAACCCGCAGATGGAAGGCTTCTTCTTCATGGCGAATCAGTACAAAGAGAAGATTGCTAACGGCGGCGAACTGACCGCTCAGCAGATTGCCAACATGAACCACATCGTTGTGAACAACTACACCAACGCAGGCCTGAGTATTCTGTTCCTGGTGGTGGTGTACAGCATCATTTTCTACGGGTTCCGTACCTGGCAGAAAGCCCGCGCCATCAACGGTCGCTCTGATAAAGAGACGCCGTATGTACCGGTGCCGGAAGGCGGCGTGAAGACCTCTTCACATCACTAACCGTATTCAGCCCCGCTTCGGCGGGGCTTTTCGCTTATCAGGATTGTTTATGTTTGGTACTTTAGGTCAGGCAAAAAAATACCTCGGTCAGGCGGCAAAAATGCTGATTGGCATTCCGGACTACGACAACTACGTCGAGCACATGAAGACCAACCATCCCGATAAGCCGTACATGACCTACGAAGAATTCTTCCGCGAGCGCCAGGAAGCCCGCTACGGTAGCGGCGGAAGCAGTTGCTGTTAGAAGGAGAAATGAATGACCCCGATTGCAGTTACCCTACTCACCGGTTTTCTTGGCGCGGGTAAAACCACCCTGCTGCGCCATATTCTCAACGAGCAGCACGGCTATAAGATTGCCGTTATCGAAAACGAATTCGGCGAAGTCTCGGTGGACGATCAGCTGATTGGCGACCGCGCCACGCAGATCAAAACCCTGACCAACGGCTGCATTTGCTGTACCCGCTCCAGTGAGCTGGAAGACGCACTGTTAGATCTGCTCGACAACCTCGACAAAGGCGCCATCCATTTCGACCGTTTGGTGATCGAGTGCACCGGCATGGCCGACCCCGGCCCGATTATTCAGACCTTTTTCTCCCATGAAGTGATTTGCGAACGCTACCTGTTGGACGGTGTGATTGCGCTGGTTGATGCGGTACATGCCGACGAGCAGATGAACCAGTTCACCATAGCCCAGTCGCAGGTGGGCTACGCTGACCGCATCCTGCTGACCAAAACCGACGTGGCGGGTGAAAGCGAGAAACTGCGTGAGCGCCTGGCGCGCATCAACGCCCGCGCCCCGGTTTATACCGTCACGCATGGTGATATCGACCTCTCCCTGCTGTTCGATACCAACGGTTTCATGCTCGAGGAGAACGTGGTCAGCGCCAAACCACGCTTCCACTTTATCGCCGATAAGCAAAATGATATCTCCTCGATCGTCGTCGAGCTGGATTACCCGGTAAACATCAGTGACGTGTCGCGGGTAATGGAAAATCTGCTGCTGGAATCCGCCGAGAAGCTGCTGCGCTACAAAGGCATGCTGTGGATTGAAGGCGAGCCAAACCGCCTGCTGTTCCAGGGCGTGCAGCGCCTGTACAGCGCCGACTGGGACCGACCGTGGGGCGATGAAGCGCCGCACAGCGTGATGGTGTTTATTGGCATCCAGCTGCCGGAGGAGGAAATTCGGGCGGCGTTTGCGAGTCTGAAGAAATAGCCTCCCCGCTTAACTATGCGCTCCGAACAATCCCCCTCTCCCCTGTGGGGAGAGGGGTGAGCGGTAAACTTATTTCAACGCCTCCGGCAGCGTCACAATCCACAGCTCGCTGTCGGACTCCGGCTTCTTCAGCGGCTTCACGCTGAGCGTGGTTTCCACCGGTTTATCATCCAGCGTCAGCTTGCCTTCCGCGTTCACCCGGTAATCCTTAAGCTTCTTACCCTCGACCGGGTTTTGCATCGCGACCTTCACGCCAAAGTCGTTATCGTTCGCCACCGCAAGCGTTTTGCTGTCGATCAGCGCCAGTCCTTCAGCCTTCTCCTGCTGCCAGCCCAGCGCGCGGAGATCGACCACCTGCGTTTTTGACGCAAGGGTAATGCCGCGCTGCGCCAGGGTTTTCTCATCATCAAACTCCGGGTACTCGCCCGGCTTGTCAAAGGCGGAAAGATCGCTCGCCTTGCTGAGATCCACCTTGTAAATCAGGTTACGCATTCCGTCGTTTTTATCGCTTCCCTGCTCAATCAGCAGGATGTGCTGATTATCGAGCGCCACGATGTCGCCGATTTTGGCGTCGCTGTTTTTGTCGTAGGCCGCGCTGTCGATAGGGTAACCGTACATCGCGGTTTTGCCGGTCGCCGGGTCAAAGCTCACCAGACGGGTGAACAGCGCCTGCTTTTTGCTCTTACCGTCGATGTCCAGCGTGCTCTGCACCGCGGCGATAATCCGCCCGTCCGGCATCCGGGTCAGGCCTTCAAAGCCCCGGTTGGGCTGGCGCCATTTGATGATGTTTGGCAGACCGCCCGCGATGGATTTTTCCCCTTCCGCGGCCTGCGGCCCGTGGATCGCGAGGATCTTGCCTTTGCTGTCGACGTTAATCAGGAACGGGCCGTACTCGTCGCACAGCCAGTAGCCGCCTTTGCCGTCCGGCGTGATGCCTTCCGTATCCAGTCCGCGATTGTCACCCTTGAGCGTCTTTAAGGTATCGCTGAACGCCACTTCATTGGTGGAACCAATCACGCCGCTTTGCAGCGGCAGACCGTTAATCTCGCCTTTATCGTCATGCAGCGGGCGGGCATCCGTTGCCTCTGCTTTGCCGTTCTGAACGCGGATGGTCATCAGCAGCGGCGCGAAATCTGGCGTGACAAATATTTTGGCTTCGTTTTTACCCATTTTTGGCGCATCGGCGTTGGGACCGCGATCGGTCACGGTCGCAAACGTCAGGGCATCGCCCTGCTTGCCCGTAAACAGCAGACCAGAACCCATCCCCACCGGGAGCCCGTTCGGGAACGCATCGGCAAACGCGCCGCTGTATTTCACATGGGAGCCCTCGGGGAAGCTGACGACATAGCGCTCAGCGGTAGGCTGTGCCGCCAGGCCAGAGAAAGAGAGCGCACAACCGATAAGCACAGGAATAATTTTTCTTTTCATATTGTTAGCATCCAGTAAGTGAAGCCAACAACGTAAAGAATAAACGTGTCAGAAAAATGACATGGAAAGGCAATCGGCATGGGCGAGTGAACGTATATTCATTGCCCGGAAATGTAAGGTTATGTTGTATTGTGTGTCATCTGAAATACTTTTGGAAATTATTAGAAACTCAATTAATTCTCCTCTAATCACTATCCCTTCCTCGTTCAGTTTATGTTTAGTCAAAAAATTAAACGATGCCTAAACGTCCGAACATCACGCGTTGACACCTCGACAATCAAACATCGATGCAACATTTCGAATAAAAAAGTTAACAATATCAGCATAAAACCGCGACATTCATCACATTTGCAGTCATAAACATCGCTTGTTATGGTGCCTCGAGATTAATTTGATGAGGAGGGAGGTAA
>ENA-UERQ01001631-UERQ01001631.1-human-gut-metagenome-genome-assembly--contig:-NODE-1631-length-10125-cov-3.925955_pt1 | contig 10125 bp, 9 predicted proteins | sample MGYA00242986_ERZ507987 | MGnify/ENA primary metagenome ERZ507987 (study PRJEB26167, sample SAMN06115429) | human gut metagenome | host: Homo sapiens | place: China:Chongqing | collected 2015-04-15...
AATATCACAGTCAATATTATTTCCAATGAACAGGTCGTCGACAAAAAAATCCTAAGACTTCCAAAAGAGATCACCAATGTGATCCGCTGCAAAAATCCAAGATGTATCACATCCATCGAACAGGAACTGGATCACATCTTTGTCCTGACAGATGAAGAAAACCAGGTATATCGTTGTAAATACTGTGAGGAAAAGTATTCCGGAAGATAAACAAAAAAACAAACGGGAACGTGGTTTTTACAGATCACGTTCCCGTTATTTATCTCAAAATTCTATGGCAGTATATGTCCCGCACTTAAATATAACTGATACCATTCTTCTCTGGTCAGCCGGATATCTGCCGCCAGCGCGATCTCCCGCAATCGCTTCAGATTGGTCGTACCTGCTACCATCTGAATCTTTGCCGGATGTCTGAATATCCATGCAGATGCGATACCAGTCTTTGTTGTCCCATATTTTTCCGCAAGATCCGCCAGCACCTGATTTAATTCCGGATATTTCTCACTGTCAACAAATACCCCTTCGAAAAATCCATACTGGAACGGAGACCATGCCTGAATCGTCATATCATGCAGTCTGCAAAAATCCAGCACGCTGTTGTCTCGGTTGACGGCACCATCTGTCAGCATATTTGCCTCAAGTCCTGATGCAACCATGTTAGAAAACGGAATACTGAACTGAAGCTGATTGACAAGAAGATCCTGTCTCACACATTTTTTCAAAAGCTGGATCTGCATCGGCGTATGATTGGAAACACCGAAATGTCTCACCTTTCCGGATCCCTCCAACAGATCAAATGCTTCTGCCACTTCTTCCGGCTCCATCAGTGCATCCGGTCTGTGAAGAAGCAGGATATCCAGATAATCAGTACGCAGCCTGCGGAGAGATTCCTCTACCGACTGCAAAATATGTTCTTTGGAAAAGTCATACATCACACCCGGTACAATCCCGCATTTAGACTGCAGGATGATATCTTCTCTGCGAAATTCTGTCTGCTCGAATACACGTCCGAACAGAGATTCGCATGCCCCTTTTCCATAAATATCCGCATGATCAAAAAACTGAATTCCCAGTTCCAGACAGGTATGGATATACTCATCCACCTCTGTCTCATCCATTCCCTGAATACGCATACATCCAGCTGCAACTACCGGAACTTCCAGCATACTTTTTCCAAGCATCTGCCTTCTCATCATGTGCCTCCCTTCTAGCACTCTTCTGCTATTTTATAAATCAATCGCTCTGTATCTTCCCATCCAAGACACGGGTCTGTAATGGACTTTCCGTAAATCTGGTCTGCCCCGATACTCTGACATCCTTCTTCCAGATAACTTTCAATCATCACACCTTTGATCAGCTCTTTTAATTTTGTATTGTAATTCCGGCTGTGAAGCACCTCACTGACAATGCGGATCTGCTCTTTGAACTGCTTGTTGGAATTTGAATGATTGGCATCGACGATCGCTGCCGGATTGGCCAGATGTTTCTCTCCATACATCGCCTGAAGACGGATCAGATCCTCATAGTGATAATTTGGATTACAAGTACCATACTTGTCCACTCCGCCGCGCAGAATCACATGTGCCAGATCGTTTCCATCTGTCGTTACATCCATGCCTCTGTAAATAAAAGTATGGGAACTCTGTGCCGCGATCACAGAGTTGAGCATCACAGAAAAATCACCACTGGTCGGATTTTTCATCCCCACCGGAATATCCATACCGCTGGCCGTCAGTCTGTGTTGCTGGTTTTCAACAGAACGCGCCCCGATTGCCTCATAAGATAAGATATCATCCAGATAGCTTCTGTTCTCCGGATACAGCATCTCATCCGCGCTTGTCAGTCCGCTTTCTTCTATGGCACGGATATGCATCTTACGGATCGCAATAATTCCAGCCAGCAAATCCGGCGCCTGATCCGGTTTTGGCTGATGAAGCATTCCTTTATATCCCTCACCTGTTGTCCTTGGTTTGTTCGTGTAGATCTCGGTGGTCGCCGTATCATTAAAAGATACTTTTTCATTCACTTTTGCCAGCCTGCTTATATATTCACACACGGAATCTTCATTGTCTGCGGAACATGGCCCTACGATCACGACAAACTTGTCTGACTTTCCTGTAAAAATGTCCCGGATTTCAGCATCCCTTTTTTTCTTGATTTCTGTAAGTTCCTTTGAAAGCGGATACTCTGCTTTCAATTCTGCCGGAAGCGGCAGCGTTGTATTGATTCTCATTCCCATACTCTTTTCCTGCCTTGTATAAAATCTCTGTTCATATGCAAAATGCTGCCGCAAAGCGACAGCATCAAATTAAGCAAAACGATAAGCCGGGTTATGTCATTGGACAATCATCTATCTAGACCTGACGTTGCCGTCAGGTTCAAGCAACCTACCTAAAGCGCGACGGGCAGCCGCATAGCTTTTATTCGGTCTTGCTTCGGATGGGGTTTACATGTGCCCCTTCTGTTACCAGAAGGGCGGTAGTCTCTTACACTGCCTTTCCACCCTTACCTGCACAAAATACAGGCGGTTTATTTCTGTTGCACTGGCCTTGGAGTCACCTCCACCGGACGTTATCCGGCATCCTGCCCTGCGAAGCCCGGACTTTCCTCGTCTGCGGCCTTTCGGCGCATGCAGCCGCGATTGTCTGTCTTACTTAACACTGTTCTTCATTATACTATGTCTGACTCTGAATGTCAAACACCTGTCCTTCTGTCTGAATCTCTCGGATTCTGCTTCTATATTCTGTTGTACACGGTTCGTGAAAAAGCCTGTCAAACACTTCATAGGATCCCCAGAAATGCATCGGGAACACATTTTTCGTGTCTGTATGACGCATAAAATAGTCCAGTCCCCAGACATACTGCTCACCCAGACGGAGATCCGCCGGCACAAATGCAACATCGATCGGCTGATCCGGAAGCTCTCCAATCGCCTTCTGATAATCCGCTCTCATCTGCTCGTTATACGACTTTGGTTCTCCTTCCCAGTGCCACCAGTTCAAATCTCCTGCGTGATAAATCACGATTCCCTGATATTCTATCCAGAATGCGACTCCTTCATCTGTAGATGGCAGTGTACGCACCCGGATGCCATTCACACGCCTCTCTTCTTCGGGCGACAGCCGGATTACCTGTTTCTGTTCATCCGGCATCGGCACATCATCAGAAAAAAGATACCAGATGTTCTGTCTCTGACGGCGCAATTTCAAAATGTCCGGATTATAATGATCATAATGTACATGACTCACAAATACAAACAATGTTTTTTCCGGATCCATTTCGGGGAGACTGCCCTGATAATAATCAAACAAAAGCAGGGCATCCTCCATCTCCAGAAGAAATCCACTGTGTCCGAGATATGTCACCCGCATCATACGTTCAACATCTCAATCGCACGTTTTAATTCCGGAAGAATAAATTCCAGTGCTTCCTTTGCCTCTTTGGCATCTCCCGGAAGATTTACCATCAGCGTCTTTTTGCACACACCTGCCGCACTGCAGTCCAGAACCGCCTGCAGAGAATCCCGGTTGCGGAATGCACGCAGTGTCTCCGGGATCCCCGGAAGAAGGCGTTCTGCCACATCCATCAGTGCATATGGAGCACAGTCGCTCTCGAGATGTCCTGCTGCTCCTGTTGTCAGAACCAACTCTGCGGTCTGCTCCTCTGCCACTCTTTTTAATACCGATGCCGCCACTTTCCGGTCTTTCGGGATCACACGCACGGCAGCAGTCTCAAACCCGGACTGTTCCAGCAGTTTCTTTAAAACCATCCCTGCCGCACTTGCCTTTCTTGCTTTATAACTTTCTGTATCCAACGTAAAAATAGCCGCTTTCATAGATTCGTACCCCTTTCTTGTACTCCGGTCTCAACTAAATTCTGTAATGCAGAGAACACTCCGCCGCTTTATTGTACCACATCTGAGAATAAGAGTCCAAGCATCCGGCAGAAAAAAACAAAAAAATCAGATAATAATGCAGACCAGCCCTCCATTACTGTCATTGACGATCTTCTGCATCGTATCCTGGAGCTTCACCTGACTCTCCTCGTTGATCATATTGATCTTATTGCGCATCCCATCCAGCACCAGCTCTTCTACAGATTTTCCAAATATGTTGGTTCCCCATACTCCCTCCGGAGTCTCACTGTCTGCTTTGATATATTCCACCAGATCCTGTGCCTGCTTTTCACTTCCCACGATCGGTGCGATCTCAGTCTCAATATTGGCACGGATCATATGAACAGACGGAGCCTCTGATCTGATCTTCACACCATATTTACTGCCCTGTTTGATGATCGCAGGCTCATCTAACAGAATTTCCTCTTTCTTCGGGCTAACTACACCGTATCCTTTCATTTTCACATCGGCAAACGCATCTTTGATCTGTGTATATTCCTCTTTCATTGCGGCAAGTTCTTTCATCGCTGCGATCAGTTCATATTCTCCCTGAATCTTCGTCCCTGTCAGTTCACTGAGCACCTCATAATAATACTTCTCCTTCAAGTCCATCTGGATCTTTACGATTCCCGTATCCATTTCAATCTGAGAGATCCTGATCTTCTCTATGTACTCGCTGTCACTTACCGGTACCGCCTCTGCCACACTTCGAATGTCATCCATTCCATCCAGCAGATTTCTTACACTGGAGAGCACCTCGCTTTTTACCGGGTGATCCTTTGGCAGCATTTCCACCCACTTCGGAATATAAAATTCTGCTTCTGAAATTGGAAACTCATACAACACCTGCCGCATGATCTGATTAATATCTTCTGTCCGAAGCTGCGCACAGTTGACCGCAAGAACAGATACTCCGTACTTTTCCTCCATTTTCCCCTGAAGACTTTTTGTTTCTTCGCTGTATGGCTTCTGTGTGTTCAAAAGGATCAGAAACGGCTTTCCGATGGATTTCAATTCCTGAATGGTCTTTTCTTCTGCCAAAATATAATTTTCTCTCGGAAGCTCTCCGATACTTCCATCTGTTGTGATAACCAACCCAATTGTCGCATGGTCATGAATCACCTTCTGTGTCCCGATCGCTGCCGCTTTTGTAAAGGGGATCTCATGTTCAAACCATGGCGTTTTCACCTGACGTTCCACATCGTTTTCTATATGACCGCTCGCCCCGTCTACCATATATCCGACACAGTCGATCAGTCGGATCTTAACTTCCACGTCTTCGGACAGTCTGACAGATGCCGCATCTTTCGGAACAAATTTCGGCTCTGTTGTCATGATCGTTGTTCCGGAGGCTGACTGCGGAAGTTCGTCTTTTGTCCGCTCTTTTGCGTGTTCATCCGTCATATTCGGCAGCACGAGAAGATCCATGAACCGCTTGATAAATGTTGACTTGCCTGTCCGAACCGGACCTACAACTCCAATATAGATTTCCCCGTTGGTTCTTGCTTTCATATCCTTGTATACCTGAAATGCATCCATAAAAAATACCCCCTTGTTCTGCTGATACCAATCTATGCAGAAACAAAGGGGATTATTCCGGCTCTGTTCTCTTGAATTAAAAAAAACTATACTGTCTCATCCGGCCACGGCAGCACGGAATGCTCACTTTTTGATTCTCGAAGCATCAGTTCATCCACTGCCTGTGCAGCACTCTTGTTTTCAAACAGTACTTCATTGATCTGCTCCACAATCGGCATGGACACCTCATATTTCTCTGCCAGCTTTCTGGCTGCCTTTGCAGAATACACACCTTCGACTACCATCTGTACTTCATCCATGGCCTCCTGCATAGTCTTCCCCTGTCCCATAAGATATCCGGCCCTGCGGTTCCGGCTGTGTACACTTGCGCAGGTCACGATCAGATCTCCGATTCCGGTCAGCCCGGTAAATGTCTCGAGCTTTCCGCCCATTTTTACGCCCAAACGCGCAATTTCCGCAATTCCTCGAGTGATCAGCGCAGCTTTTGTGTTATCTCCATAACCAAGTCCGTCTGCAATTCCCGCTGCCAGAGCGATCACGTTTTTCAATGATCCTCCCAGCTCAATCCCCAGAATATCCGGACTTGTATAGACACGGAACACCTTACTCATAAATGCAGACTGCAGGTACTCAGCCGTCTTTCTTGTCGTCGCACCGATCACACAGGTTGTCGGCAGCTTTCTTCCGACCTCTTCCGCGTGGCTCGGTCCGGAAAGAACTGCTACATCCGCCTGCGGAATCTCTTCTTTGATCTGCCCGGAAAGTGTCATCAATGTGGTCTCTTCGATACCTTTTGCCACATCCACGATTATTTGCCCTTCTGCCACATATGGACTCATCTTTTTCGCAGTCGCTCTTGTAAACGGAGACGGAACTGCCAGGACAAGAAAGTCTTTTCCCAGGATTGCCTCTTGTATCTCTCCGGTAATCTGAATTTCCTCGGAGATGTGCACCCCCGGCAGCTTTGTCTTATGCTCTCTTTCTTTTGACAGCATCTCTATCTCGGCGGGATCGATCGACCAGATCGTTGCCTGATTTCCGTTATCATGCAGCAGGACGGAGAGTGCCGTTCCCCAGCTTCCCGCTCCCAACACACCTATATTTGCCATATTCTGCCTCCTTTTTAATCGTCTCTATTTTTTAGAAAACCCGATTTTGTTCTCTGTTCCATTCAACAGTCTCTTTATATTTGCACGATGCCTCCACCATGCCAGTGCCATCAGTAAAAACGTCACCAGATATAATTCGTACACATAAGGCTGCGCCATCGCAAATCCCCCCATCTGCCCGAAACATATCACCTCTGCAAGAAAAATAATTGTTACCAGAAGTGACCCTGCGGAAACATAGCGGGTGACTGCCACCACAAAAATAAATGCAGCAAGTGGGATCGGGACCATCCAGAGCTTGGTGGAAAGCACAAGCCCGGCCAGAACCGCAATCCCTTTTCCGCCTTTAAATTTCAGATAAAACGGATAATTATGTCCAAGTGTGGCACCTGCTCCTGTATACATCGCAAGCAGCGGCAGACAGTCGCTGCCACTGAAGATCTGGCGCACCAGAAGAATTGGCAGGACACATTTTAAAACATCTCCCGCAAACGTCATCAGTCCGGCTTTTACTCCAAGCACACGCAGTGCATTCGTAGAACCAGAATTTCCGCTTCCTGTTTTTCTGATGTCCACATGATTGAGTTTCCCCACAAAATATCCGGTCTGAAACAGGCCGAACGCATATCCTATGATAAGACAGATAATTCGTTCCATATCTACTGATCCTTTTCCTTTCTCTCCCGGATAAAGAATTTCAGAGACGTTCCCCTGAACCCGAACGCTTCCCGGATCTTATTTTCCAGATAACGGGTATAAGAAAAATGCATCAGTTCTTTGTCATTTACAAAGATTACAAAGGTCGGTGGTTTTACCGATACCTGGGTGATATAGTAAAGTTTCAGACGTTTTCCCTTGTCTGACGGCGGCTGCTGCATGGCAACGGCCTCCATCATAATCTCATTGAGCACACCGGTCTGAATCCGAAGTGTCTGGCTGTCAATGACCATATCGATCATATCATACAGTTTATTCAGACGCTGTCCTGTTTTTGCAGAAACATACATGATCTCTGCGTATGGCATATACGCAAGTGTCGTCCGGATATCATTTTCATATTGTTTCATGGTCTTGTCATTCTTCTCAATGGCATCCCATTTGTTTACAACGATGATCACACCCTTTCCGCGCTCATGTGCGATCCCGGCAATCTTGGCATCCTGCTCTGTAACCCCTTCTGTGGCATCGATCACCATCAGCACCACATCCGCTCTCTCTACTGCCGTTACAGTACGAATGATACTGAATCTCTCCAGCTCTTCCTTGATCTTATTTTTTCTTCGCAGTCCCGCGGTATCGATAAAAATATATTCTCTGTCCTCGTGTTTGATTGCCGTATCAATGGCATCTCTTGTGGTGCCCGCGATATCTGATACGATCACACGGTTTTCTCCGAGAAGCTTATTGACGATCGAAGATTTTCCCACATTCGGCTTTCCGACAATGGCGATCTTCGGACGCTCATCCTCTTCGGTCTCTCCTGCTCCTTCCGGAAAATGCGAAACCACTTCATCCAGCATATCACCGATTCCCAGTCTGGACGCCGCAGAGATCGGAACCGGATCCCCGATCCCAAGATTATAGAACTCATACACGTCCGGCATAAATTTATCAAAATTATCCACCTTGTTGACAACAAGCACAACTGGTTTTTTAGAACGTCTGAGCATATCTGCCACTTTGGAATCTGCATCCACAAGCCCCTGACGCACATCGGTAATGAACACAATGACATCTGCCGTATCAATGGCGATCTGCGCCTGCTCTCTCATCTGTGAAAGAATGATATCGCTGCTGTCCGGCTCAATTCCGCCGGTATCGATCATCGTAAATTCTTTGTCCAACCATGACACATCCGCATAAATACGGTCTCTTGTTACACCCGGAGTGTCTTTTACGATCGAAATCCGCTCCCCGGCTAATGTATTAAACAGTGTAGACTTCCCCACATTCGGTCTTCCTACAATCGCTACTACTGGTTTACTCATATTTTCAACTACCTTTCTCTCCATTCAATCTTACATTTCCTGAAATCTGCCTCTTCTTCTGTCCGTGCTGAAATCATCATTCTCATAAGCACCGATCACTGCATCCAGCAGATCCTGCCCGCTTGATTTTACAATATCTGTCTTCACTTGTAAAGAATTCTCCACTTCCTCCAGCGTAAAATCATCCAGAAAGACTGGTTCTCCGATCTTTAGCATATTACACGGAAGCAGAAGTCTCTCCCCGAGAGGCTGTCCTTTCAGCTGTCCCGTCAGATCCTGCCCTGTGATCAGACCTGATACTGTGATCCGTTCTCCAAAAAAGTCATTGCGGATTGCATATAAATGTGTGGTGATATTCGGGAATTTCTTTCTGATCTCCTCCAAGATCTTTCCGATATAAGGATACATCAGACGTCCCGTAGCCAGAGAAATCTCCCGCTGCCTTTCATCTCCTGTCACGGCAGAGAGAGCCTCCTGTACTTCGTTGAACAACAGACGCATCATTCCCACACCGTTCTCCAGCTGCAGGTAGCCGTCATATCGTTCTTCCTCCGGCACCACCTCCTCTGCCAGCACATACCACTCGTCTCCCGCATGGATCATGTGGATCCCATGCTCCTGATAGATCTTCTCCTGCCAGCGGTGGATGACAGAAAGCACCTCCCTGGCATCTTCTTTTGTAAACGGCTCCAGAGGATACAGTCCGTCCCGATATTTTGTCAGTCCTACCGGAACGATCGAAACACTCTTTAAATACGGCAGATATCCTGTCAGATCCCGGATCGTCCGCTCCAGCTCTTCTCCGTCATTTACTCCCTTGCAGAGAACGATCTGCCCATTCATCTCAATCTGTCCCCGGTAGAGAATATCTACTTTTTTCAGCGCCTCTCCCGCAAACCGGTTGTGCAGCATCTTGCAGCGAAGTTCGGGATTTGTCGTCTGGAACGAAATATTGATTGGCTCCAGACGGTACTTTACAATACGCTCCACATCATGATCACTCATATTGGTCAACGTAATATAATTGCCCTGCAAAAATGACAAACGGGAATCATCGTCTTTAAAATATAGTGTCTCCCGCATTCCCTTTGGCATCTGGTCAATGAAACAGAACATACATTTATTTCTGCAGGAACGGTACTCATCCATCAGACTCTGGTCAAACTCGATTCCCAGACTTTCATCCTCATCCTTCTCAATCTCCAGCTCCCATTCTTCCCCGTCCGGCTTCTCGATCAGAAGCAGAAGCTGTTCACTCTCTTAATAGTAATAATAGTCAAATCTCATTTCCGTTGATGGCAAGCAGCTTATCTCCCGGCTCGATCCCCAGTTCTTCTCCAATCCCGCCGGGCATCAGAGACTTCACAATATGCTCGTGCTTTTTCATTTTCAAACTCCTTGTACTTCTTCTATTTTTAGACTTTGTCTCCTGCTTTTTACCGAAACAAAGTTCCTGTCTGCTCATACTTCTGGCATATTAACAGTACCAGTATAGCATAATTTTCTTCTATAGCAAAGCCATGCTTGAATTTCCCTGCAAAAAATGATATAACGATATATGAAATCGCATATCCGGAGGTCGGATATGGAAAAA